>Ga0080013_1001508_pt1 | contig 30514 bp, 13 predicted proteins | sample ETNvirenome_6_85_FD_69236 | JGI IMG/M metagenome (GOLD analysis project Ga0080013, IMG submission 69236) | Marine viral communities from the Pacific Ocean - ETNP_6_85 (SPADES assembly) (version 2) | ecosystem: Environmental > Aquatic > Marine > Oceanic | place: Pacific Ocean | collected 2013-06-19 | reverse complement strand
CTTAACTTGAGCTTGCTGTGGTTACAGAACGGACAAGAGAATAAGTGTTCCGATCCTGACTTATAACTGCGCCCAAGAGTATTACGAACTATCTTTAGTTTTTCACTCTTCATTCTGCCCCCTGTTATGTATTATAACACGAAGCAGTATGATTGTCAAATGCCAATGATTGGTATTTGGATTGGTATTTCGTATCCTGACTGGTGAGCTAATAGTTCAACGCGCTTTTTAAATTCTTCCCTATCCCCGCCTGCTGCGCCATAGGGATCAATATTCCTATCTTGAGCGCCATGGAATAACTGATCTAATCCCTCATGAGCCTTTGCTTGAAAAACTTCATACACTAATGACCACGTGGGTGCAAGCATTGGCTTATTTAACTCTGGGTGCATGGCTGTGGATGCATTTCTACCAGAAGGGTGCAAAGTTGCTGCGCCTGCGCCATACAAGAATTCATCCAAGTTCTCTGCTGGGTATGAACTTAACTCTGCCCTGTATTGTCCTGCCGTTTTTGTTCCGCCAGCTCCGGGTAACGGATAGTCGTCTGGGATAGAAGCTGGATCTACATATAAAAACCTACTGGCTCCAGGTGCAGGCTTCCAATCAGCCTCTAAAGGCATAGGAACAAAATCAGCTCCGCCTGTTTTCGCAGGCTGCTCTATCGTTTGAGGCTGGGCGCTGATATTCTTTGCGATTTGAGATCCCATAGTTCCAGCACTAGTGAGAGCCATTAGCAAGCTAATTCCACCAGCAAGCTTTTCTTTCCAGCCTTCCTCTATGTTTTCTTCGCCATCAACAAACTTTTTCCAGTTTTCGTTTATGTTTTTATAATCCATTTAGGAATTCTCCCTTTTCACTAAATAGTGTCCAGCCCTAGCTATGACAAGAGAATCTGCTCTGTCGAACTCGTGCGGCTTTGGATTGCCGTGCTTTGTGTATTCTATCGAGAAGTCTGCTTCGTTTGCGACGAGATGCTCGATGACGACTTTCTTGGCTTTCATTCCTTTGGGAACTTTGATGCCACAAGACTTTCTTGCGGAAGTTGCTGAAAGGTATTCGGGCTCCATTCCCCAGATTCCCCAACAGATCCAACTCACTATTCCGTTGAAAGATGCGAGAGTTGAGAGTGTCTTTGCCGATGAGAAGCCAGAGCGGAATGTCTGTAGGCTTTTCTCAATGTAGATGTGTTTGATGTCATACTTGTATTCGATGTCGAGGAGATAGTCCTCTACTTTCTGTGCTTTATCGAATAGAGTTGGGAAATGATTTTTGTTTCTCGTATCTATTGCTTCGCAGAGAAGGATCTCTCCTTCGTTGTTAATTACTGTGACACCAGTTATGCTTGTGGAAATGTCTAAGCCGAGGATCATACTATACTATAACACGATAAGAGAATTTTGTCAAGGGTTATTCTGCGCCAATGCTTGCCCCATATTCTGATACTGCTTTGTACTTTGCCGGATCCTTATTCAAATCGGTTATGCCTTGCTGGTGTATTCCGGCTTTTTCAACATAGTCTTTCAAAAATTTAACAGCTATTGGCGTCTTTTCATCAAAATCATAGTATGATTCCAAATTAGCAATCGTATCTTGAGCTTGCCCAATCGATGCAGGAGAGCCATCCAATGCGCCGGCATCCAGTGCTTGCAAGTGCTCAGGCCTGTACCAGTTTTCTTTGCTTGTCATTCCCTGTACAAGGCCTCTATATTGTGATGCCGCGGACATGGCGCCGGCGTATTTTACATCTAGATCGGCAAAGGCACCTTTTGCATTCCATGTCTCCTCAACTTCAGGAACATCAACATCAGTAGTTGCGGCAGTTTCAATGGGTTCGACATCTTGTTCGTCTAGAACTTGTGCCAATTCTTCCTTGATAATCTGCTTGAGTTGTTGTTTTGTTATTTTCATATCAATCTTCTCCTTACTATATATCAAGTTTTAGCTTGAATGTTAAGTCCCTATCTTCAGTTTTCTTGACTGGCTTTGCGAGAGAGGCGATGCCGATGAGGTTTTTGTCATCGTCGTAAATGCCGATTTTTGAAATATAAGTTATTTTCTGGAATGAGCCTGTTGGATCCGGATACGAAGAACTTACTATATTTTTTATATCCAAATCTCTCTCTTTGTATGTGGCCGAGCCCGTTAGCGGCTTAAGCATGTTTGCCTGATTATAAGCCAAATAAGACCAATTGTTCGAATGATTTAATTCGCCCTTTTTGGCATGAGCCATCATAGTGACGGTCGGAACATAATTTGTGCCCGAAAAGGCTATGTTAAAACTAGCAGATACTCGGCTTTTTGTGCCGTGTGCCACGCTTCCCGTAATACCATCGTTGGCGCCAGTTCCAAAATGATACCACTTGGGAGTAGTAGCCGATGCATCTTCAAAATTAAAGTCCGAAGCTATCAAAGGCCAGGAGCCAGATAAGTAAATAAATCCTTCGTTATAGAGAGTTACGCCGGCAACAGATCCTGAGCCGACACTCCCGTATGGCGCTGTCTGCACCATCACTCCATTTTTATTAATATCTTGAAGTCTTCCTATTAAGGTTCCAGTAATGTAAAATTTAAGATCAACCGTTCCTTTTTTTACAGAAGAGCCATAAAATATAGATGGTATTTTTATAAGGCACGATCTGTCAGTCGCCTTATTAACAACGGGCGAAATTCCCTCAGACGAGGAATAGGCATAATATGGACTCAGCCTTTGATAATAGTTAAAAGTATTTTTTAGTGCGGAGCCGGAGTCAGGAACGGCATGGTGGTGTACTGTGCGATAGGGATTTGATGCCGATAAGCCCGTAGAGTAATATGTTCTTGAGATCGACGCGGACATGCGGTAGGAGCTTGTCAACATAACACCCGCACCGTCAGGGCCGCTGCCGGTGAAAGCGTTGTATTCAACATCTGTCATCGTACTAAACTTTATTCTGTTTCCAGTATTATACTCAATAAATGGATATATAAATTTAGTCTCGTTCGATTGTCTATCGACATTCATTTCATAAAGACTAATATGTCCAGCCGGAACACAGTTGATACTTCCAGTAAAAGATCCAGACTCTGTTGACTTCTTATTATAAAACACTTTTGAATCCCATATAAAGAATTCATTTTGTGGGTGCGTCTTTATCTGATTATAAAAGACATCGTTAATACCAAATTTGTGATAATAACTAGACACATCTCCCCCTTTCTTAGTAGTCTAGTCGACATCTAAGCGTAAGTTCGTTTGATGGTGTCTTCTTGAGCGGCTCAGACAGTTTTGCCACGGCCAAAAGTTCGTTGTTTGCGGAATAAAGCCCAACAGAGGTGACATAAGACACGGGTTCGTTTGCTTTATTATTGCCTTTGACACGAATTTTACTACCAGTAAGATATGTTGGATTAGAGCTATAGTTGAAGTCGTTATGGTGTGCTCTACAAAAATAGATGGAAGAATTTAATTCAGTTGTGTTGTCGAATTCAATATTGTATAATCTGTTTCTAAAGCCGTCAGCAGACGATGTGATATACGAAGAAGACATAACAGTGTTAACTGAGCTTGTATCATACTTAGCTCCTACTCTGCCGAATGAATATGGATGTTCTGGGGTTTGCTCTCTGAATCCGTCGAATATAGATGAAGTCAGAACGGCAATACCGGCTTGATAATAAACCAACCCAACGCCAGTACCAGCTTCAGCGGCCGAAGCAGTATACAGTATTCCATATTCTCCGGCTGGGGAATTTACCTTGTAGTTGTTTGTCGCTTTATGATCGGATATTGTAAGCATCTTTGCGGCCGCAAACTTTGAGGCCTTGGGCATGGTGGATCCAGTGGCCACAACCAAGGAGAGAGACTCTTTCTTTATTTCATCTTTGTAAAGAAGTCTAGCAAAATTAACAAATATACATTCACGAAGCTTTGTTCCTGTCGAGAAATCACCATCACGGTCGAACTCACGAACGGATCCGGTGTGGTCAAATCCGACCAACACTTGCGCCATCTGGTTGTAAATATTTATTTTCTTAGCATTTTGAACGCTTGCGGCGCCAGATAAACTAGAATTGCTAGAGTATCCAACAGTAACATCAAATATATGATTTGCAGAAGAACTAAGATAAGGATAGTCGTATACACTCTGGAACATGCCATGTGTATAGTTCTTAATGTTTTTTTCTGTAACGGGGTTAGCCGTGGTGGAGTCCATGTAGGTACCAGAAACAATTGTTCCAGTTATTGGAACGGCCTCATGAAGAAGAGTTCTAGTACTAACTTTATCACTATTGGTTAAAGTTTTATATGTTGTTGCCATTTTTATTTCCTTTCTTTAAAAATTCTATCAATCAGTATTAAACCTAATAAATCTAACGGGAAGATCAACGCGGTACCCGGTCGAGATGCCCTTGACTCCAATTGTTGAATCAATATATTTATAATTTGAACTGCTTCCGGCAGTATTGTCTGTCATATCGGTCGTTGACCCTATATCATCAAATAGTGCACCACCGTGGAGGGTCATGTCCGCCAGTAGTCTAAATTTCAATATTGTGCCGCGGGATCCATCGATACACTCAGCAGTGCTGGTCGTACTGGTGTTTGAATTATGTGTAACAAACGAAGGAGAAGTGCTGGTTGTTATGTAATAGTGTGCTATTTGATCATCGTCGACAAACGCAACAGGGGCGGCCGCAGTAGAGGTTTCATTAATAATCTGCGCAAAGCGGCTGTCAATTGTTATCAAGTATTGTGTTTCTACAAGATCAGAAGATAATGTCATAGTGGCCGGGACATTTACACTATCAATCCCCTGATCGACCTCTATGTGCCTAGCGCCAGGATTTGAGCCGTACATAACCTTGTGAGAAGAATTAAATTTATCCTCTGTCTCTTTGTTGACTGCCAAAGTAAACATACTATTTGTGTGCCGATCCACATCAGCTGATCGTACTTCATTAAGCTCAAGGATGGGAAGATAAAGAAGGTTCTCGTCAGATATCGACAGAAGTGTCGACTTCATGAGAGAATCATTGTTTGTAAAAGCCTCTAAGACCGGCGTCTGAAGGATTTGTAAATCTTGATAAGCACTTCCGGTGAGGGCATCGAAAAGAGAATAGTCTATTTCATCGTCTCCGAACGCAAATTTTGCAATCCTAAAGCTGCCGTCTCCCTTTGCCAATCGCATACGACCTGTATCAGTTAATACAGCGTCCAAAATGATGTCGCCACTGTTGTCTAAAAAAGCCATATGTTTGTTCCTCTAAATAAATAATTAGTTTCTTTATGCTATAAATAGTACTTGAATCTGTTTATCTTTCCATAATTGTTTTGTTGTGCATGGTTTGACATATGTCAAGACCACAAGGCGGTAACACCTATTCTGTTTCACAAGGATCCGTCAGCAATTCTGACTGTACATATTCCGTACCAAATGTAATATTAATATCGAACTTCCTTCGAGTCTTTCTGGAGGTCATCCTTATTTTAAATGTTTTACCCCACGGGCTCTCTGTTTCGACACCTAGCTCTGGTGGGCCGGGATCACTAAAGTCTTGCGCTACTGCCTGTGTCATTCTGGGCACAATATGCAAAGCTGACTGTACGGCCTTAGAAGAATCTTTTATGACTTCTTCTTCCATTTCTAGTATACTAATGGTGGGAATGAACACGCCATCTTCATTATATAGCTCTACTTCATAAATAGCCGTCGGATTTGAAAAGTGACCATGCTCATCTATCGATCTGAAAGTGTAATAATATGTAACACCAGACTCGACATCATCAATATAAGATGCTGCATTTGCGCTTCTACCGAGATCTTCGTCAAATACTGTCGACACGGTTGTTAGTAAGGTACCGGCGAAATCAGAATAAGAACTTGGAGTCTCCGTTGTTCTGTATACTTCATAGCCGGCTACTGGATTGTCGGAGCCAAACTCAATTTCGCCATCATATGATCCTTGTGCCTCTCTTATTTCGTCGAAAATGCTTTGTTCTCCGTCGTTTATTGCAATAGGCTCCATCAAGAAGTCTGTGCCGGCAGAGTTATTCAATAATATCAGCAATTCAGAATCATTCTCACAATAAGGAATAAGGTTAACATCCGGGACAATTGGTGGTTTATCCATTATTGAACCCGGCCAAACAAAATATGGAACTTCTTTTATCACCGCCATCGGCATCGTAGTTGCCGTGAAAGTAACTTCGCAGTTATCAGTAATATCTAACACCAAAGAATCGTTTGTGGTAAAAGTGTAAAATTCTGCCGTGGCGAAGGCCCCTTTCCCCGGCGTCCCGGGCGGATCTGGCAGGATGGTTTCACCGAGGGTCCAGCCGTCAGGCATGCCGGTGATCATGGCGCCGTTGTTCAGGAATATTTCTTCTTCAGAGGCAGCAGCCAGTCCTCCAAGATCATAATGGTCGCTCTCAGATGTCCTGTAGTTAGAATAGAAATACCTTGTTCCGAGAACCAGATTGTATGCCCACACAACAAATACATAATTCTCGTTGTATTTCATTTGTGTGTCAACATATTCCATAGCATCAACGGCACTAGAATTTGCTAGCCATACATTCTGAATTGCTTGTGTGTCGTTCTCTATTATTCTCTTAACTATTTCTAGCTGATCGGTTGTTGGAGTGCCGGTTGCGGCGCCGGCAAACATTTCACTTTTCTTATATTTCGAAATTCTATATGCCATAGTTTCCGAATGCGGCTTTGATCCTCCAAAGACCTGTTGGTAAGTTTTGTTATGGCCATTAAGGCCCGATAATGCCTGTGTTAATAGGCTGTAAAAGTTTAAATGGCCGGATGCTATATTGAGACTGTTGGCAAAATTAATGGTCTCGGCAAGAGTGGAAGAAACATCATCACCAATAACAGCCACATCAGAAGGAAGAGGTTCGCCGGCCGTCAACGAGGCCAAGTCTGAACCATCTTGATCATATGGTCCACAAAATTTAAACAAATCATAGGACTTGATATTAAGCTCAGAGTCTGGCTCCACGCTGATCAAAGTTGAGCCATCAGATTCATCTAGTTTTTCATAAATCACCTTTGTCGACATGCTTCCTGCTTCAGGGCTTTTCTCTGTCATCCATCTCAACAAGCGGCAATCCAAATTTACTTCTTTTATTTTGTCGGCTACGCCGTTTTCAGTAGTTGAAGCATAGAACTCTGTTTCGGCGCGCATAGGAAAATAACCTTTATATCCGTTATCTTCCGGAAGGAGGGCCGTAGTCTCAGCAGACACCAAAAAATCCTTAAATCCCGTACTGGCATTTTCAAGAGTTCGATCCAGCTCTGGACACTCTCCGCTAAGGTATTTCACAGCAGAGTCGAACATAGGAGAATATTCAAATCCCCCCCCATAGGTTGGGTCCATTACCGATAGAAGCAAATAAAAATTTGGGATATCTTCTTCATCTAAAGTCGATTGTACTAGTTCTAGGCTCTCAATATAATCCCCATACTCAAAGGTGACCTGCCCCTCCATATACGAACCAATTGGCTCACCATGAAGGAAAGCTTGATAGACATCCTCTTCATTAAGGGGGGTTGATATGTCGTGCCAGCAGGCGCCTGCTGGAAAATCCAATGTGCTGTCGTCGCCAGCCGAATAGAGAGTAGATGTTTCAAAGGGGATCTCTCCCGTAAACGGCATGCCTCCCATGCTTGAATAGCTAATTGTCTCCGGAAAAAGAGATAATATATCAGATGGCGACATGTTCAAAAACTCGCCTGACAATAGCGGCGACATGTCTTCTAGCGTTAAGGCGGCGCGAGCATCATCAAGAAATCCACAGTCGATGCAGTCGCTCAATCCAGTAGCAGTTCTGGGATAATAAGCGTCTTTCGCTATAAGCTTTACTTGTTGGTGGTGCGCAACATACGGAGCGAACTCTGCGGTTGTCTCAACGACCGGGCCATATTCGATGTCGAATCTAGGCGAGACAACGGCTTCGAAGCCAAAATCCGGGAAGCTGACCACCTCTCCGCCTGTTGATATCAGTTTGTAATCCCAATAGCTGCCAAATTCTTTCCTTAAAATATCTGTTCCGTAGAGACCCATGTCCCAAAATGAATATTTTTCTCCGTTGCCACTCATCTGTTAGCTCCCATGCCGGATGGTCTGTATGCGGCTCGGCGCGAGCCGGCGCGAATAGATTTGGCCTTTCCTGTTGGCGCGGGGACATTAACAAACCCATTTCTAACTATTTCATTCTGGGCTGTTATCTTATCTCTCATTTTTTGAGGTGTTGAGTTCGTCGAGATATCTCTAGGTTTTGAGATATTCTTTCCTCCTATCACAAATTGGCTATTCATTATGGGCGCTGCGATATCGTCGCTTTGGCCAATTCCTAGCTCAGAATTTGAATAGTTTTTAATTCTGCAACGGATAGAGTTGTCAGTTGCCTGATCCAATTTAAGTTGTGTCAATGGTTTCCACTCCGATATCGCATTTCCATTAGAATCTTTACCATAAAAAAGGGTCTCAATTCTTCCTATTGAATTAAAACTAATATCCAGAGATTCTATATTTGATTCCAGCCAATTCTGCTTTGTATCTGTCGAATTTGATAAAAATAAACATTTTATTTGCAGAGGGAGGGCCCGAATGGTTTTTAGGTTTAAGCTCTTAAGCATGCCTTCATCGCTAGCGTTGTCAAATAAAGATAGGTCCAGCCCAGCGGCGGATGTTTCTGGTCCTGCTGCTAGCGCTGGGTGCAGGGCATCTGCTATATCATTCGTTAGCTCTATTTCCGACTCATCTGCACATTTAACATCAGACTCCTCTATGTTCTTCGAAGTGAAATCGTCTGTTGTTGAGAAAATGGCTCCTTGATCATCGGAATCAACAGCAAAAGTTCCGCCGGCCGAACCGGTTCTGACCTTCCGGCCTAGGATCTCGCATGTTATTCCCAACACGCCCAATAGCTGCAAAGAAAACCCTTCAGTTGTTAGAGTTCCGGATTTATACCTACGCAAAGACTCAACGGCAGATTGAGATATTTCTTTGTCCCACTTGTTTGTGGAAGCCAAGTCAAACACAGCATCCGGGGTGACAACAGAAGACGGAGTAAGATAGGTCGGCAAAGATTTGGAAATATTAACCAAGGACGAAATTTTCGCGTCCGATAAGATCGTATTGTCGATAAGTTCTGGAGGCTTTGACACAGTTTCCCCATCAGAATAGGCGGATACCTCGGCATCCAGTCTTGATTCATAGTCGCGCTTTGATATGACATTAACGCCAGAATTGCTGGGGGGTCTGGAAATGAAGACATAGCCTGTACCAGATTGCGAAGCGTCGATTAACTGATCGGCAGCGTCGAATGTTTTCTCAAATTCTGGCGGTGTTGCCTTTGGTGAGGCGCCAGAAGGCTGCCGGCCGGTTTCTGTACTTGGCTGCGATGTTGAAATTTGATCTCCCAAAAGATTAGTCATATTATTTTCTAAAGACCGTATCATAGTCGCGACAAAGTTTGTTCCTTTTGGGCTGCCAGTAACGGAATTAATCATAGGATATGCCATGTCTATTATGTTAGTTGATGTTGTTGCCGCAAAGACATCGCCAGCTATTTCAGAATATACGGACAGGGCGTTCTCAATTGGAGTATTTTTGTTCTTGTATTTTTTACGAATAGCTCTAGAGCCGATATAAGAAAAAGACGATCTAGATGAATTCGAATAATTCTGACCAGAAACCTCTTCCGACCAATCGGCAGCATCTTTGGCCGCGGCCTTAAGTTCTCCCAGCTTGGCCCTGAGATATATCGCGATTGCATCTGACATTGATATTTTCACTGTATAAGAATACTTTCCATCTGTCGGCAAAGAGTAGTCTGTGCCACTAAATGTTCTTATGTCGCTTGGCCCTTGCATATTCATTTCAAAAACCGTTCCCACTGTTGATGCGTCAACCATGTTCTCGCGATCTCTGATTTTTTGTTTATACGGCTTAAGTAGCGATCTGTTGCCTTTTTGAGAAGCGGTGGCTACCACCACAGGCTTCTCTTGAATGTCGGGCCCGACCCTGTTCCTTATCACTTTCATGGAAAGGATCTTTGCGTTTAAAAGAATCTGACTTTTTACGGCTGGAGCTATGTCTCTAGTGAATATTGATCCAAAAGATGTCTGCTTAAGGGCAGAAATCATGTCTAGATCAAATATAAAACTAACATTTCCAGAGGCGTCTGTTGTCGCGGAGAATTCTTTAATTGGACTTGGTGTTTCTTCTGCCGATAGAGGGGTGAGAGATGTATCTATAACGAGACTCTTTAATGAGGAATAATCTTTTATTCTAATATCTGAGATACTCTTAATCTCCCCCGAAGATTGTCGAATCGTAGTTTTGCTTATTACTTTTCCGGAAGATATGATCGGGGTCAAGGATCCGGCGATGATACGCTTTTTCTTAGTAAAGTTTGTTCCGAGCCTTTGATTTGTCTCTTCAAGGTCCAAATAATTATAAGATATTGCATATGCGCTTTTCGCAGCCGATGGAATAGAAAACGACATACTGAATGTCTTAGTTGTTTTGCCACTTGATGGCTGCTTTGAAATAGTTCCAGCGTTGCCCAAAAAAGGAATGGTTTCTTTTATAAAGGTCCCATTTAAATTCACAAAGTCTTCATCCAGGCCTGACATGAAGGCCACGCGGTCGTCGTCTCCTTTCGGATCAATACCTAGCGTGCCCAATGTTGAGGCCGGATCTTTGCGCCACAAGTCATCGTCTGAGTATATAATCCCTATATCCCTTTTTGTTCCGGGGGGATAATCAGAAATGGGCGGAGCGGTGGCGCCGGAGGCCCTGGAAGTGTCTGGTATACTTTCCGTTGTTTTGGCAAAGCCTGTGTCGCCGGCGGCTCTGGAGGTGTCTGGTACCCTTTCCGTTGCTATAGCCCGCGGGGCCCTGTAGCCTCCTTCAGGATCAAACTTGTTGAACCCGGATCCCTCTCCGCATATATTGTCATCTGTCGGCCCTTCGAACTCAACCACGACGGCTCTTCCAGGGGCCCAATCAGCTACGACCTCTCCCTCCGGAGGGAGATCTCCCTCCTCTTCTGCCGGCATCATCGTCCAATCAAACTCAATTTCGCTCATGACAGGAATACTGGGCATATGGGAATAGCCACCGGTGCCGTCACCGTTGGCGCCGGGAAGGACGCTGCGTCCGTCCGGATATAGCTCGCCGAAGATGAAATCACTCTCCCAGCCCTCCGATGGTTGGCCAGTCGTACCCCCTCCTCCTATTACTCCGTCGCTATTGCCCATAAAATTTATCTCCTAGTATAAATAGTCATTCCATATATTTAGATTCAAGGACATTTGTCGTCCGGACAAGGATCGTCAGGAACGACCTGAGAATATATATCTGCTATCTCAAACTGCGCATCAGTCGACTGATTTACGGATGGTGGCAGATACATGCTTTGAGTGTTTAAGTCTTCTGTTATCTGCGACCTTGCAGTATCCACGATATCATCATCTACAAATATATCAAAATAATATTCAACATATGTCGGATCCAGTTCATGGCATATTTCTGGCTGCTCATCTAGAAGGATGCCATCAACAATATTCGTCACTTTTTTCTTGAAAGACAGCGGCGTCCAGTCGTCGATCTCAATTTCTTCAGGGCCCGAAAATATGGTTTCTGTGTCTTTGATGTATACTTCAATATCAAAGTTTTCTTTCTCGAAGGCTGTATTCTCTTCAATCATTTGCATTAACAATGTTCTTGGCTGAACTGCGACATATGTTCCATCATCCTGAACTGGTGATGATAAGTTAATGTCTTCCTTAATAACTTTGCTTCCATTAGTGGAATGTATGGCTGTCCTAAAGTTTGCAGTAACATCTATCTGCGGTATTCTTGATGTGCCGAAGCTAGAGGTCATATATTCAGTAGATTTTGTTATTATAGGGCCATCTTCGCCAAACATGCGCATGTCCCACCGAGGAAATGAACCGGATGTCATATTAGATGTTCCCAAGGCATTTTCAAGAGAAAAGTGTTTTTCAATTGTTGATGGTGTGCTATCAGATATGATGTTTCCGCTCGATTCCCTAAAACTATATTGAGTTCTTAATTTTGGAGTCTCTTCTTGTATTCTCCCCTCTGTGTAATTTTGTGACTCGGCGATGGTGGGCAGGGAGCCGCCGGTGAAGTCTGTTACCGTAAATTGAGAAATATTTGTGGTAACCGGCATGTTGCCATGCGCGCCATATGGCGCGTGTTGAGTTAAAGTCATTACCTGCTCACCATCTGCCGCAGTTAAATCGGCAGAGGTTGTAATTGTCCCGACATGGCCATACCAGCCGAACGAGGAGCCGCCAGTAAAGCTTCTCACATCAACTATGTCAACACCTGAAGCTGTTGTTATAGCATTCGTGAGATTACCAGCAACGCCTGCTGCGTCCATCGTCAGTGTAATCTGAGTATCGCTTGAGCCTTGTGCTGCTGTGACGCCTTGGACGCCGGCCTGACCAACACCTGAGTCTGCAAGGTCGACCAAGCTTGAGGATACTCCATTGATAGCGTCAATAAGGGCTGCGGCTTTCGCCGCATCGGAGATGCCGGCGGTACCAATAGCGATTGTGTTTGCAGTCTGAGCGGGGTCGGTTGTTGCGCTATCATCAAGTAAAATTGTAACGGCGGTGGAGTCGTGCTCACCGCCGGCGGCTGTTGTTATCAGTATTGTAAACGATGCATCGGCAGATGAAGCTTCGACGCCAGTTGTATCAATGCAATTGGGCGCGGTTGCGTGGGTGGCGGTGCCGGTAATCGCGTGACTAAATGTGTTTAAAATTTCGGCTTGGGTATCGGTGTTCAAGTTGCAAACAACAGCTATACAGGTGCCAAGATCGGTTACATCCGATGAGATGGCTGCGGCGCCGATATCCACACCCTCATCGATTACATCGCCTGTAGCCAGCGATGGTGAGACGGTCTCGGATTCGTCGACAAGAACATATACCCTTTTTTCGCCGACTGCATTTATAAGTTGGACATACTCGCCCTCTGTAAATTGTCCGCTTGTAGCGAGGTCTCCGTCGGCGCAAGTTATTGTTGCCGTTGCGCGGACAGCCGGTCCAGCACAATTTGCATCATACAAAATATCATCATCAAAAAATAGATAATATGATGGACTTAGCTCTCCTTGAGACAACCTCCACTTCCCATATTGTGTTAGCTTGATGTCTAAAACATCTTCTTTTGGATTAAAAAATGTCATTTCTGCTCCTCAACTACTTTCTGAACCATGTTGTGAATTGCGCCGACAAGCTCATCTTCTGCACACGGATCTGATGTCCTAATAACAAACGAATCATCATCGTCTGATGGAGGCCCTGATTTGGTTGGAGCAAACTTCACCGAGGCGTCAATTTTTGCAAACTCCACCAAAGAGAAATAATCATATGGCCAGTTATAACTATATTCTGGAATTTCTTCTCCAACTGTCAGTCCCGGTGTTTGGGTCGCGGTAGAAGATTGATTCCCAACCACTTTTTTATAATAATTGTCTGCTGCCTTTTGTTTTACTTTAAACACCATCCATCTCACTTCGCTCTGAAGCGGCTCTCCTGTTTCTTTGGCGGCTTTTCCCATCAATTCTCCTGCGAGCAATTTATGTTCAATTGAGGCATCAGACATCTGCATAGATGCAGCAGAACGAGGCTGTAAGCCCTGCCAGATGTAGGAAAGATCATCTTGATCAAACTTATGCTTAAATTCAAAAATATACATAGCAAATGGAGTTATATCGTCAGGATACTTAATAAAATCAAACTTCGGAGGGAAAACATATTCTTTCATTTTCGAAACCATGTCCGTCACAGAATTTGACTCTGCTGCTCCTTTTTCCAAAAGAGACAGAGAAGTGGCAATTTCTTTTTTAGGTATCTCAAAGAATTCTCTTTTGCCTTTCTTCTCCAAGAAAGGAATTGCAACAATTGCTTCCTTGACTGTTCTAGACTTGGCAAGCTTGCCGAGCTTCTCTGACTTCTTCTTGAACCCCAAATGATCAGCGAGAGAAGAAGGGGGCGTCCAGGCGCCTTGGCTACCATACCCACCATACAATTCAAAATAGGGCTGATGGCGAGTATCGTTCCCCTTTGCGTCGCTGTCATAGTTAAGGTACGGCGCGGTTGTTCCGGCGCCAACAGTGTCAAAATGCTTAACGCGGTGATCGATCCATGATCTTTCAATATCCCCGACTTCAAGATATATTCCTGTAGAGCCGGTCGGTATAACCCCAAATTGGCTCCAAATGCTTCTCGGAACAGATGCTGATGCTGGGGTGTCGACCGAAGCCGATGCATTATGAAAATTCAATATTGGCACTTCCATTTTTGGCTGAATAGCCCAAACATTTGTTTTTTGTGTCGTATCAATCTCTGATGTGATCGTGGTGCCGGCGCTATCTTGTGTCACAGTCGGCATCCTTATTTTACCCAACACATTAATGGAAGATGTTAGTTGCATCGAAAAATCGTTTATGTTGTTAAATCCATATGGATGCATATTACTGCCCCCGTTAGAAGAAGACAGGGCATAAGGGTCAAAGCGCCACTGCACAATAGTCCCATTAGATTGTATCTTTTCCAAAGTCGGCTGTGTATCTTCGTCATCATGTTTGTAGACAATATCTGCCCACGCTTCGCCGTTTGCATACGGAGGCTCGAAAGCGGGATTAACGCCGGTCAAACTGTCAAGCGCTCCATAATAAGAAGAGCCAAACGAATTCGCGACCGAGGAAACCCAGAGAGGGCTACCTCCGTGTACACCCTGTCGACCACACATTGGTGGGCCGAAAGATGTTGGTCTGGAGCAGATGGTTATTGTTTGCTCTAATCCATTATCGATATCTAGATCTGTATCATGAGGGGTTGGAAAATTGTTTGTATTCAACTGTTGTTCCTGCCTAGACTGGTTGTAGCTTTTCCTCAGTCTTACTCTCATCGCATATGTTGTTCCAGAAATAAATGGTTTCCATTCACTTTCCGGGGCAGAGTACAGCGTTGACATCTCTCCCTTGTTGTCTTGGCCGGGGAGGAAGAATTCCACCATTGAAGCCAAAGCATTATGAGCCTTCATCTTGTAAAGGCCATCGCCATCGCCAGACCAAGAAGCAGTAACATTAAGACTTGAAGATGGATGTGGCTCCATGTCCAACAGGGGCAGGTTAGACATATACTTCTCTGGCGAAATAGTTGCTTCAAACGGGATCCTAACAAAACTATCTGTCATGTGGCCACTGGTGGTCTTGGCAGAAGATCCTGTTGACAGCAGATAATAATCCGTCAAAACCTGGCTGCCGGCGTCCGTATATGGACGGTGAACCCTGTATGAACCCGTAAATACTGGGTAGTCGACGGCCATACCAGACTTAATCATGTTGTTCCATATTCCTGGCGCGAATAGAGGAGTTATAAAAGGACGGATTTTTGCGTTATAATGAACAGCGTCGGCGCCTGAATATGACACCCTGTGGGCGTAAGAACTTGAGAACCTTGTATATAGATCAGATAAAAGCTCAGAGGGATAAAATCCATTATACGGAACAAACTTCTTTATGGCCTTGCAAGTTAATTTTATTTCCAGAGGATTCACAAAATCCCTGTGATCTTCTCTGATTATACAAAACTGCTTCATAAAATCAGAATTCGCATATACCTTGTAAAAGTCGCCTTCTGAACTGTTTTGGGGGTTGCTGGATGTTGCGCCCTTTATGGACAGAAATGATGCATTATGTGAGAGAAAATCTCCATCTCTATTGTTAACATAATTTTCAATATGATCGCTTATTCTAAATTCCGGAACTATGGAATAATCCTTATTGTGCGCTCTGGGGCCTAGCACATAATCATCATAACTATCTACCCACGGGTATGCCGGAGAAGAGGAAAGCACTCCTGTGATGTCGTAATGGCCGGCTTGGCTGCCGGCTTGCCAAAGGGCATTGCCAGCGTTCGTCCGAACACACCCAAAGACAAAGCCGCCGGCGGCTGGCCAGGATCCAGTTTGTGGCACCTCTTTCCCGGTGCGCGATTTGACTGATGCCGATGCCGCCACTGTGTGTTTGCGGTGAAACAAAGCAGATGCCGTAATGTTTGTTTTTACCGAGTTATGCACATGCGTCTTGTTATTTTGGAGCATGCCGGCGGTGGTGCCCGTGATTACTGTAACAAAATCAGTATCAGCATCCATATTCCAGGAGCTATAGGCGCCGGAGAGATGGTCCGAGGATCCAAATTTACTATCTCCAAGTGTATCGCGGTTAGCCCTAGAGTCTCTCCAAAAATTATTTGTATATCCAGGACGGGACCTTGTTTTGGCGAGGAATGAATTTTGGGCTCTCGGATATATGTTCTGTTTGTATTCCAGAGAGCGGAAGCCCTCTACTGGGCTGCTTTTTGAATCTAAAGCCCCGTCAAGGTACATGCTCTTAATCTTGTTATAGGCGACGCCATCACGAGAATACATATTTAAGGCTTGATCTAATTTCATATTTGTAAAGTTGTCTATTTCGTTCCCAAAGACGCTTTCAATTTCTGCCTTCTTTTCACCTTGTACGGTATTAACATCTAAGATCAATCTCAAAGGAAAGTTCCTAGAAGTGATCGGTGGTTCCGTAAAGGCTTGCAGAGATCCAAAGCGCGATTGCTTTGCTTCATATTTTGGACTCTCTGTGATAATCATGTCGCCGGGCGAAGAATTGAAGGCAATGGTGTTTTCTTTTTTCCATGCTCGAACAAGCGGATTATATGAATTTGCTATTTGCTTCCAAGATGAGAATCCGTATATGCCGCCGCGGTGGAGAAAGAGGGAATTGAAGACCAGCGTATTATCGTCGCCACCGGTAAAGTTTGTCTTGGTCATGCCGGCAGTACCAGAATCTGTCAAAGTAACAGTTGTGTTGCCGGCAGTGCCGGCTGTTGCTTGAGTTACAGTCACAACTGCTCCATCAACAGTGGCAGTAAACCTTGTCCCTGCTGGGCCCGATGAAGTGTTAATGACATTCATCAGGTTAGTTGCTGTTTGATTGTTCGAGGTCGTGGACTCCCATGTACCATTAACGGAACTTTGGTCACCATTGGTGAAATCATAGTTAGTACCATCAGTAGCAACCAAGTTCACCTTGTCGCCGGCGTTGAGTTCGGTGTAGTCCGTGATGGTTATTGTCGCAGTTGCGGCAACAGCACCAACATTGGCGATGGCAGTATTTTTATAAGTCGATATGGGGGTACCAAGTGGGTACCCAATCCTTGCATCCGAAGAAGAGATAGGTTCCACTATTAAAGAATTGATGCCTAAGTGATCAACTTTTATTCCAGAAGTCGCATCGTTGCTGGCACTTGTAAACAATATAGCCGGCACAACGCCCTCATTTGATCCAGAATAATATCCATCTTTCGCGGCATGGCCATAAACATAAGAAGAGGAATATGACGAGGATATCCACGAATATTGTAAATCGCTTCTCGGAATTGGATGCTGGACATACCAATTATCATATGTAGACGCTGAAACATGAGTGTCTGCGAAAGTTGAGTACTCAACTCTTGTAAGGCGGTTTCTGTTCGTCTTGTGAAAGCCGGCTGCGACGGAATAGTTATCCGCAGAAGTTGAAGAGCCGCTTCTTATTCCGAACCTCTCGACCCTTTCTGACAACAGATCGCGAAGTGGCTTACGGATCCCCCAGTTTCTCGTATTCGTGTCGTTGTATGCAGAATATTGCCCTGATTCTAAATCCAAGAAACATGGTGTCGAGGTCTCCGGCCCACCTGGCGAGGAGAATCTGCCCACAATTGTGTGCTCTGCTCTTGCGCGGACGGGAACAGTATAGTCGTTTAAAGATGAAATGTACGCAGACTGGGCTGAAGAACTAGAAAAGCCTTCTGCCTTAACAAAGGAACTATTGTTTGTAGCTCTGTCTGATGCCATGACAACTTCATACTTCTTCGAAAAGTTCCCAATAGAAGATTGTAGGGTGCCGGACACCGTATCAGTAACAGAGCTAGTCGTCTGCCTGATGTTTCTGGTGTTGACCGGTCTCTTTGTCGTCTCATCACGGAAATATGATGAGCGTGGCTTATTAACCCCTTGGTGTTTAACTGTTATCTGGCCTGAAGCCAAGCTCAACTCATATGCCTCGATACGGTCAACGGCAGAATCTAAACTGTTAGGGCCGAGCTTGGTACCGTCATAGCGATTAATATCGGCATGTCGATGTGGTGCGCCTCCGACAAACCGTTCAGCAAAGGGGCCTTGCATTGAGATTTCATTTGTTACTAGTATGTTGTCGACATGATTATTGGTTATGTCGACACCGGACATGAAATCAGATGTTAGCTCTGAGGCGTATCCCGTGGGAACGGAGGAGCTATATATTGTAAACGGAGCATGCGCTTGGCTGCGCTCACCAGTTACGGTAAAGTATTTTTTCTTCTTTTCAAGCTCTTTTGGAGTGTTGATCACATCATTAGAGTCTAGCTCAGATTGAACATTTGACATAACTAATCCATCGGTAGAGCCGAAAGAAATCAGGCCCCGATAATATGTCTTCTTTTGGTTGGCGAAACTAACGCCTCTATTGCGAATCGCATCTTTGATGTCAGAAGAAAAGTCAAAAACCTTAGTTAGGCTTCGAGCTTTATAAACTGAGCTTTCATATGAACCGACACTTAAGTCATGTGAGAAAGGAGCGGAAGACGAGGCATGATAATGTCGGCGCTGGCGGAAGCGGCGCCGATGTGAATTTATAATTGCATCGCCAGCAGTTAATGCAAGAGAATCTCTTTCCGCTCTCTCGCGCCACCAATTGGTGTTTTGGTTTTGAGGAGTTGAGCCACCAGTAAAGTTTGTTTTAGTCATACCAGCAGTACCAGAATCTGTCAAAGTAACAGTTGTGTTGCCAGCTTCTCCTGCTGTTGCCTGAGTTACAGTTACAACTGCTCCATCTACTGTAGCGGTGAATCTTGTTCCCGACGGGCCCGATGAAGTGTTAATAACATTCATTAAGTTAGTTGCTGTTTGATTATTTGATGTGGTGGCCTCAAATGTACCGTTAACAGAACTTTGGTCGCCTTGTTCAAAGTCATAATTAGTGCCATCAGTGGCAATCAAGTTTACCTTGTCTCCGGCATTGAGTTCGGTGTAGTCCGTGATGGTTATTGTCGCAGTTGCGGCTGTATCGGGAAGGGGTGCATGGCCCAATCTCCACGAATAGTTTTGCTCTTGATAGCCCTTGATGCCCCCTTCTGTAGATGCAACTTCCTTAATCATGGGGAATTTGGCGCGATACTTATTTCTTTCCAAGATGTGACTTTCTATTACATTTAAGATTCCTTCTGATGTGGCCACAGATGCTGGAATCAGTTGGAGAATCATTTCGGAAAGAGAAGAGTCTATCCATTTATAATATTCTATATATTTGTCAATATCTGGAGTGTTCTGAACTCTTTCAAAGAACAAATTCCGTAACTTGTCTAATCCCTTATAACCCTCTCGATATCTATTAACGGGGGCGCCAATTAAGCTGTTAAATTCTACAATAGTCCCAAACATATTGAGCATTTCTTCAGATATTGTCTGGTACATGTTTTTCTCAAATGTGAAATAACTATTGTCTATCCGAGATTCACGGTGATAATTGGCATCTGACACAGAGGGTATACTTATCATGTCAAGGCCGTTGACAGACTCCGGAGGTTGCAGTCTGGCCGACTGTAAATATTCGGTTACGACTGAAGAAGTACTAGATGCTGGAAACCCTATGCCTTGACCAGCATATTGGTTGCCAACTATGCTGCCAAAAGAACCAGGATATCTTGTCCTTAAGCCAGAAGAGCCAGAAGAGAAATCATCAACGGTAAAGATTCCTGCGGTGCTGGCGGATGTTACTGTTGAGAAATCCCAGTTTAGTGCCAGCGTCTCAAACTGCGGAATTTGCATGCCATCAAGAGCGGTACCGAGATAACTGCTGCGATATACTCCGGAAGATCCATAGTTTTCTGGATCTTTTGCGTGAGCCAACAGAGTTTCATCGTCCAAATATGATGCCCAGTGGCGCAAAGAGGTTGCGCGGATATCGGACTTGAAATTAACAGCGCCTGTGAAGTTAGTAAGATGGGCGCCGATATAGTAGCGACGATTTGCAGTAAGATAGCTGGATGTCAAAGATGCTGTTAAAGTAAATTCGTTTGCCACCATGTCAGAAATAACATTAATGCCTTTGAATTCTAGACTAGCAGATTGAATAGTAGATCCAGTAATGGAAGAGCCTACAGGATGATTTTCGTTCCTCAGTCTTACAGAAAAATTCCACTTCTGATTATCATATACATCTCCATAAAAGCTACTAGTAAGCGAGAAATTCCCAGCGCGGTCTTTTAATAGAAAATGCGCATCAGAAGATTCTTCTTCTGGTCGGACTGCATACAATTCAAAGTTAAAATCATTAGCGGCTGCTGGTGGCCAGTAGAAGATTGACGGATTAACAGACGCGCTATGACATCCGAAGATAGAAGAAGTCAAAAAAGATGTTGAAAAATACTGTTGAGTGCCATCTGCTGAAGAAATCTTTTTTGGAAATAGAACCTCAATTTCAGCGGTATTTGCAAGGTTCGCATCGGTACCAGAAATGTAGGTCACATCTGTTGTGTTAGTGTTGCCGCTAGATGTTTGCTGATATACTGAAGCTGCGAAGTTTTCGGCAGAATTAAAGTTAACAAATCTCTTCTTTGCAACAGACGCCCTGCGACTATCTACCAGAGGGAATGTTAGTTGATCAGAATAAAGATTAATTTTAATCAATTCGTCATCGACCCCATAACACCTGATCAGGTTGCGTACAGACCCCTCTGTTCCTTTAGATTTGTAAATATGAGTAAGATTGTTGGAGATGTTCTGATATATTCTATTTTTAATTTCTTCTAGATCTAATTCAAAGTCTTTGTCTTCATTTCTGGCATGGAACCACTCTAAAGCGCTAGCATCATCAAAGATTCTTGGCGCGTTAAAGCCCCTAGATTGTAGCATTTTTTGCTGGTGGGGGAATGGGGCGTCGCTGGCTGTGGTGTATGTTTCTGTAACTAAACTTGGTAAGGCTTCGATCTGATGGTGCAATTCGTCAAAATAGCTTCCTATTATCTGCGTCAACTGCTTCAGGTGTTGGGCCCCATAATCTTCCTCTTCTTCTTGCAAAAAAGTCGGATAAGAATTATACAATAATCCATTATTATCCGTATCCCAGACACTGCCGGATGAGACATATTGATCTAACTTGGAAATCACATCGGCATGACTAGAATACAATATCGGATCTTTATACTCAGAAGATGCGGCGGAGGCTGAAACTATTGCGGATCCGACATTTCTGGCGCCTGCTGCATATCCGACCCATGTGCCATTTGATATTCTTCCGGAATAATCCAAAACTTTAGAATCTTTGGACTGGACACCAGATATTCCTTCATTAAATTTATAATATACTCCTAGCTCTGCATTAGCTATATCATTATTTGTGCCGGCGCCGACTTGAGTGAACCAGTTCCGGCCAATATCTTTTGATGTTCTTTTCGTCTTCCAATACCTGAACTCGTCGAGAGAACCGGAAAGCTTGCCATATCCTGTCATAGAAGTTCCGTGATATGCATTTCCTGATGGGGCCGTTTGAAGGGCTCCGATAAAGCCGATAAGAGATCCGGTTACCTGTCCAAAAGGCTTATTGGTGGTCGTTTGGTCCTCCGCCAAATCTCCATTTATATAAAACTTAGATTGTAGTTGAGAATCAGCCGAACTAGACAAGAATGTAAACGCAAAGTGGTTCCAAGAACCTGAAAGGGCTTCCTGTGTTGTCGAGCCACCAAAAGACACATCCCAGACGCTTGAACCAGAGGCAAGATGTACTCTAAAAGGATCCGTGCCGGCTTCTGAGCATGTGGCATAAACCAATAGACGACCATAAGCTGGGTTTGCGGAGCCTTCTGGAGAGCTTCCCGACGACTGTCCATTCCACAGATCAAAAATGACTTCTTTTTTTGTTTTACTGACATCCCAGTCGGCCTTATCAAACCAAAACTCCGTTGTAATTCCTTTAGAAAGATCAAACAAAAGATTTGATTCTCTTGTTCCTTGGCGCCCTGCCGCTTTAACGCCTTCCGTGCCATATATATCTGTGTCAAAAATATTAGCGCCAGGAGAGGTTCTATGTTTTGTTTCTCCAAAGGCCGATTCGAGCGTAGAACCAACCATCCCGGCAGAAGAAGTATTGGGGCCGGAATGAATAGAAATGTATTCCAAACTGTCTGGCAACCCATAGCCTTCTTTTAACGCGCCGGTTCTGGAACCCCACCCATTTGGAGAGAAGATCGCATATCCATTTGTTCGCGGATATATATTATCAAAAATATATTTATCTAAAAAGGAAGAATCATTATCAAATTGTGTTCTTTCGGCAAAAGTGCCATCATAAGGGAACTGTTGGTAAACCCTCTTAAAAGAATTTCTATAATACTCTTCAGCAGAACCATATCTGGCAAAGTTTGATGCCGAAGTAAAATCTATAGACGGCACATATCGACCCTGTTGGGACGATCTTTCCTCAACATACTTCGACGACTCTACATCAGAAGCAGCAGAATCATACGCGCTTTCTTGTGTTTCTGATGCTTTAACCTTTGGGGTGCCTTTGTTAAAATAATCTCTCGTGGACATTAGTCTTCTACCCTAAACTTAAATATCTCCGGTTGTTCTACCCAAGATCCGACAGATTGATTGTAATAAGACAATCTTATCCCGTACATGTATCCGGATTCAAGCATAGACATGTCTAAGTCGAAATAACTCCCTGATAGATCGAACGACATTTGGGTGTGCAAATCGCTTCCTGTGCCATACGGGATGACTTTCAGGTCATCAACGACTCTGTAAATTTCATATGAGCCACTCTCAATTATGTTAGTTTCTGCTTGGGCGACTGCCTTGGTGTAAATAGTTGGGCTCCAATCTTTTTGGCGAGTATGAACCCTAAAGCGCGCTGTTTCGTTGTCTCGATAAATGTTTCTCAAGTTTGTAACACTTGAGACATGCCTAGTGTGGGGAGCAATTGCAGATGGAGACACAAGTTTAGGCTTTATCGTGCCAGTATGATATTGTGTCGCGCCTGACCACCAAACATCATATAGCGTCTGTACGGGCGTTAAAGCGGCTGTAAGTGAAAACGAAGCACTATAAATCCCTGTCGAAACATAACCCCCCGTGACAACCGTTGGCGCGGCCGATCTGACATGTACGCCATCGCCAATCAGTACGAGAGGAGAGCCGGCCGCGGCTTCGTCTAGCGAAGATCCTGAATGTATGTTGAGATATATCAAACCGCCGCCGACGGCAGGAATGTTTCTCAGGTTTCCCCTGAAATAGTTGTAAAGATAGATTGTATTCAAATTCTCGTGCGCTGACGCGAGAGAACTATTATAATAAAAATTTCCTCTATCATCTTTTGTCGCGGCATTCCACCTGGCCTCGATACAGGGCCTTTTATAAAAGTATTCTGAACTTCTTGCAGAGAATTTTTTAGTGTGATAAGATGTTGTATCTCCAGAAAGGTTATGCAATACGCCACCAGAGGCAGCAGAAAGATTGGCGTCGGTTGAGCTTTTAAAATAGGCCTCTTGGCTTGAAGTCAAATATATACCAATACCATAGTTGTTTTTTCTTCCATCGATCCATTGCTCTACCAATTCTGAAACATCAACTTCTATGTCTTCGTTTCCGGCTGGCATCGTCTGAGAATACATAACAGCCACATTTGAAGCCTCGTCGCCATATACTGAGCCCGTATGATAGTCTCCGCCTGGGGTTTTCCACGAGCCATCGCCGCCAGTAAAATTAGTGTTGTTAAACCCTACCCCGCCGTCTTCAGTAATGGTAATAACTGTGTTCCCGGTGCCGCCGGCGGTTGCTTGGGTTATGGTCACTACTGCACCAGTGGCTGTGGCTGAAAAATACGAGCTATAATTTATAGCCGTCGCTAGTGCTGTGGCAACAGCGGCATTGCTACCGCCATTTCGAGCAAATTGTACCGCGGTTGTCGACGCTTCCGAGGTGGTGGTAGATGCATGGGCAGTGGCTACGACAGTTGTTCCGTCAGTAGCAATCATAGAAACTGTAGCTCCCTCTTCTACCCAGCCATCATTGTCAATAGTCACCGTCGCAGTTGCAGCAGTAGCGTTTCCGTTGGCATTAATCCAATTTGCGCCAACACCATCGAGGGTCTTGTCCGTGTATGTATCTAAATCTATACCCCTGCCTTCTTCCCAAGAAGAAGATACGGCAAAAATATTATATTTTGCGTTGACAGGCAAGGTTTCGTGGTGAGCAACATTATACATTCTTAGATAAAACGACACACTTCCAGATGCAGGAATCGTTCCGGCAGTTCTCTTGGCTTGTATGGAGTTCGTGCTGTCGTCAGCGGTAGTTACTGGGAACTTAACTAAGATCCTAGAAAGCTCCGATGTAGGCCCATTCGTACTGCCGCTGCTTTGGCCATAAACAGAGAACACCTCTAGGGAATCTGCTAGACCAATATTGGCGCCAGTTGCTCTTGTCGACAAATCTTCCAAGAAGGCATTTGTGATTGTAGTATCTGCTGTTGCTAAAAATCTTTTAATGGCCATTACGAGACGCTCCCAACAATATCAGATGAAGGATGTTTTATCTCCAGCGCAACATTCAGCGGAGTCTCAATCGTCAAACCATCAGAAGAGAGTATACTGTTCATGTTAACAGATGTTGAAGAATATCCGGTGCCTGTCTTGTTGGATATTTTTACACTCCTTGTGTCGACAACACCAGTTACTCCGTTTAAAATACTATAAATGTCACTAATATAAAGAGGTTCTCCAATATAAAGAGGCTGAGAGACTGCCGCCTTTAAAGTCTCGAACGCCAAATTCAAAACTTGATGTTTGTTGGAGTTGGGATCTACCATAATAGAAAAATCTATGCCATAATTAACCACCTTTGCGTCTTTTATTTCAATGGCGTCATTCATCATTCTTCTATCAGAAAGCCATATTTTAAGGTTTTGCTTTAGGGTATCTGTTGCTGTAATCAGTTTTCCAGTATTGTCCTCCGAAAGGACATAAATTTCAAGATTTCTTCTCTTCTTACAGGTTGTTGTGCTTGTTTTACACCTCTTAATGGCGCCATATTTTGACGGCATAGAGTAGCACAGAGATTCAAGGTCTTGTTTTGTGACGGCGCGGCTCTGTGTCGCGAATGAATCCTGTGCTCTTCTCTTCGTCTCCTCTATATCAGGTGTCGAAATCGAGCCCAATATTGGAGACGAGTTTGACACTTCCAGAGAACTCTTGATCTCACTCATGGCGACAGTAGACATGGATGCCGGATTTTTGAAAACCAAGCGAGAAGAGTCGACAGTCTTAATGGAGCCGACCGCGGCGTTTGAATTAGATGACGCTACTCGATATTTGACTGTCAAAACAGTATCCGACGGTGCGATCCCGAATTTATCCGTCGATAACAATTTTGACGGATCAAACGATTGATTAGTGGAATAATTTCTGGCGTGCATATTCATTACAAGATTAGAGGGCTCAACTACAGATGCCTGTGTCAATTCAGAATCAGATCCGTGACCAAACTGTAGAAATGTACCATTTCCAATAGTTTCTACCGCGAACCTTCTTACGGCAGTAAACGGCCTCATAACCGTAGTAGCGTTACCAGTTCCGGCGGCATATGCTCTATTTGAAACATCCTTGTATACAACATTTTGAGACAAATAATCCACTTCATAATATTCATGGCCGGCTGAGTCTACGACACTCAATATTTCAACGGCCTGAGATGGTAGCTTAATTTTCTTATATTTCTCATATCCGCCAGTGGCCACCTTAGATGTCACTACTCTGCCGGATACTATTTCTCCGCTTGCCTTTATGGCATATTTGGTTGGAATTCCATCTGCCCCTATCCTTGCCGGAACTACTTCATTTGTTGCATCATCGAAGCGAATATCGTTAACTACTGTGTACGCAGCTCCGCCGCTGGACAGAACAGAAGCTCCCGCAGAAAGTATCGGCATCTCCTCCTCAGCCGGGCCTAGGCCTAAATTATTTGCAGGAATTATAACATAAAAGTCTGCTGTGCCGGTTGAGGATCCAAGGAGAGTATCCTTTTTGTGACCCAAATACTTTGAAATTTTATCAACATTCTCTTCTTCTGTCGCAGTATCAAGAAACATTTCATTGGCCTGATAGTCTAAGTAATAGGACAGCATGTCACCGACATACGCCACCATATCCAAAGTCATGGATCCAAATGAAGCCTCCCCAAAGTCCCTATATGTGTCAGGGTAATACCTTTTACAGTATTGGAGCAACTCAAGTTTTATGGAATCAAAGTCACGAGCAGTATAGTCAATTTTTGTCTTTTTTGTTGCCATAGTAAAGTTCCCGTTTTATTATAAATAGTGCTTACATACATTATCTTACAAAGACAATGGCAACATTCTACATCGGTTTAATCCATCCCAATCCGGGTTTATAAGTCGTTTCATGCATTTCGTCCCATATGGATTGCACTATGCCCCCCATGTGACTTGATGGGTCGACGGGCACTAATGGCTGGCCGATTTCTATGCCGGCATATCCATCTGTCCTAGAAGAGTCGTCGCCTGGTACGCCAAAAACTATTTCTTGCTTGCCGCTTTTTGATGCTCCAGTCACTATGGCATAAGTTAGACGAATACCTAGCGTTGAATTTGCATCGTTTTGCGCAGTAAACTCTATACCGAGAATATGCACATAGGGAATGTAGGCAGCAACTTGTTGCGCAATCCTTTGTCTTAGTTCGGTCCGCAGAGATGTTGTGTCGTGCTCAAAAAGCCTCGATCTTAAGCCGATTCCAAAATCAGGCTCAAAGATTCTCTCGCCTGGATTGGTGAGGGCTAGGGACTTCAGATTTTGATATGCCACTTCTTTCATATTGTGACATGCTGTGTATGGTCCGTCTGTTTCATCATATCCCAGCGGCGTTTTAACAGATAAGCGCGACATTTAATGATCTCCCTTTTGTTTTTCTATCATCAACATGGGTTTCCATCTCCATCAAACACATCATGCTTTTCAAGTCTTCGCAGCCACCAGAAAAGGCCCCATGAAATATTAGGCCAACCAATATTTAGTTTGAATTTCGGGAAAGACCAATTAAGGTCAGTAGACTTATAGTGCCCTAAAAACATTGCTCTTGCGGCCTTTTTTGACCTCGGAAAGAGATCTGCTTGGTCCCAGTTATAAAATCCTGATCTGCCGAGGAACGGCTTCTTTCCGCCTGGATTGCCCGTTAGTTCCATGCCTAACGCATCTTCTGGGCTATTTTCAACAGAGGCCCAATCCTCGTCTTCGCCTATAGATGGTAAAAATGTTCTCATGATATAAATAGTCATCACCGACAAGATTCTCGGAAGAGATATACAATATTCAAACAACAATTTATAACTCGGCTCTTCCATCAGGTCAGAAATAAGACACGGTAGTTCGGCATCATATACACTATACAAGTTGCCGGCGATGTCTGTTATCTTGGGATTCTCAACTTCATCGGAGTGCTCTATGATCGTCTCTTGGGTCGAAACAGCTATAGATGGGCTTTCTTTTTCTGTCGAAGCAAGAGGGATCAGCGTGATTTCTTTTGTTGTGCCTTCATAGGATAGCGTCATAGGGCCAGCTTTGCTTGTCTTTTGTAACTCATCGTCCGTCCAGGTGGCCACATTCTCTTCAGTAACTTGAGATATCCTAAGACCAAATTCCCAAGAAGACCAGAGGTCATTTACTTGAAAATGCCCCAAGCCGGCGGTATTTAACTCATCTAAATATTCCTCCCAGTCGTTTAAGTTCACTATTCCCCTGAGATGTGGACGATATTCTCTTTTGATCAGTTCGATTTGTGCTTCTGTTAGGCTCTCAAAAATTTCGAGAGCGGCGCGGCCTGATGGCGTTGTCTCGCTAGGTAGTCCGTCAGCGGCGCCATACAAATAATCAGTCGGCTTGATATATTTTTCTAATACATACGGCACTCCTCCGTCTATTTTGTCAATAGAGGCCGACAGTTCCAACCCAGAGTGCTCTAGGGCGTCTCCGGACGCGACATCGAATGGGCCGGCTTCAGAGATCGAACCAAGGATCATGTTATCATTAGTAAAAAACAAATCATGTATGTTTGATATTGGAGGTTTAATATCTTTTTCTGTATTTTCCGCAAGGAACTCCATTTCTTCTCTTACTATCCGGCGAAGTAGGACCTTTGCGTGGGCCCTGTTGTCTTCTTTCGCGACAAATCTAGTCCAATATTTATTTTTAAGCTTGTCGCCGGCATTGTTCGACACCGAGCCAAGAAGGCCGGCCAAGCCGGTGGCTTCGGGGCCCCATGGGCTAGCGACACCGACCATGCCGGCGGCGATGCCTAGGCCAGGATAATAAGCGCCCTGGAGCATCGGCGCTACATCTGTTAGCCATGTTTCCTGAAAAGTATTCAGCGCGGCGATTGCAGCTTGCTCCGCCCCAGTCAAGTCTTCTAATTCTATGTCTCCCCTCTCAAGCATTCTATCGAAAGTTTGTACTACCTGTTCCATAAACATAAAATAGAATTCATTTGGTTTCTTCCACCAACCCCAGCCATCTGGTTGTTCGATAACTCCTTGTTCAATTCTGTCAATAATAAAATCTAATATCACATCATCAAATATTGAAGCGCTGAACACAGAAAAAGACGGCATGCCGATAAGAAACCATTCTGAAACATAAATTCTTATTACTGCTTTGAGAGACATTTCTATTCCGGCAGCGGCGGAACGGGGTAAAATCTTGTTCCAAGGCTCTTCTATAACACATGTGCCGCTTTGGCCCAATCTCGAATCTTCTATTATTCTGTTGAATATATCATCATGAAAATCAGAAAGTTGTCCAAAGTCGCAGGCGCCTTTTGCAGCCGGGTCGCATGCGGCCTCTTCTGGTGCGAAGCTCTGTAGGACCCTTCCCCACCCCTTGAATACGGGCGGCGGCACATAAAAGGCTGGTATAAGGTTGCCATCTGAATCTCTAATACCTCCCCACGAGTCTCCATTTTGTGGTGCTGCTTCGCCAGTATATAAGTTTTTACAAGTCTCGTCCAGGTATATTACGCTCGGACTTTCAAGATCTTCAGAATAGAAGCGGCCTGTCGGCTTCATCCATGGGATAAGGCTGCTTTCAGACTCTTCCCATATCTCTTCGTATGATGAGGGGAAGCCATGGATCCATGCTCCGTTTGAGTCGTCGGCAACTCTTGCTGAGAACAGTTTAAGATAAGTTTCAAATATTTCGTCACAGTAATTATAAAAAGTATCAAATGTGCCGACATAATTGGTGGCACCGAGAGACTTTATTACCTCAGTTACATAGCGAGCATATAATGAATTTCTTGGAGACTTTTCATTGTCCAAGTGTTCATCTATATCTAAATCTAGGTAATGTGGTTCTCTTACCTCGGCGAAACCAATAAGATCCCTCATTTCATCTTCTGTTCTTTGTTCGCCCTCAAAACCTAGCTTGGGTACTTCGTAATCCAGTGAGAACGGAGGTTCTCCAATTTTGACAGTCTCAAGTATCCTTATGCGAAAATAATCATTTAATATTGATTTATTGCCGTTTTCGTAATCTAAATCGTAGCTACAATATTGTATTTCATAATCAACGCTAGCGTCATCTTCGACTTCTGAAGAGCTAGATCTCCAGTCCTTCCATTCCATTTTCAAATCATATTTTTTGCGCTTTTGATTTGTCCAATTAGAATCGTCAACATCCGGGTCGATGAAGTCCTTTTCTCCAATAAACTCGTTATCAGGATCGATAACAAATCCCCTAGGACGATCAACGCCCCAATTAAGATATGGAAGATTGGTCATCTTTTCGGTGGTTTCAACTTCAGCAACAAAAGTACCATCAGCCAATTTATTCTTCAAGTAGCTGGCAACATCGTTGGGGAAATAACTAGTGTCGCCACCCTGTATATTATCCAAGTGCCTTGCGAAGCCCTCTCCTTTAGCTGAACTCATAATCATATTTATAAGTCCGCCTGTGCCCCATTTATAGCGATTCCTTTGGTTTGCCACCAAATCACGATGATGTTGCTGAGTAAGAACTCCAGATATGCTGGAAGATGAAGCGGCCGCTGCCGCGGCATCGGAAGAATCAACAGCCGGATACAAAGATGGTGCGCACGGATCATTAGAAATTAATGGCGGCAACTCAATGCCAAGAGTGTCGCTATTCTTAATATTGGCAAGCTGTCGTATTTCTTCTTTTGTCTTTTCTCTAAGTTTTTCCAAATGCTCTTCACACTGTTCAGCCGTCATTGTTCGATTTTGAGAGAAAAGTTCGCAGCGAAGGGCCTCGAACTCTTCTAGGGCATCTTCATCGCAAAGGGACGGATGAATTGGCTGATCTGGATCCAA
>Ga0080013_1001507_pt1 | contig 30542 bp, 37 predicted proteins | sample ETNvirenome_6_85_FD_69236 | JGI IMG/M metagenome (GOLD analysis project Ga0080013, IMG submission 69236) | Marine viral communities from the Pacific Ocean - ETNP_6_85 (SPADES assembly) (version 2) | ecosystem: Environmental > Aquatic > Marine > Oceanic | place: Pacific Ocean | collected 2013-06-19 | reverse complement strand
TGATTTCCAAATAGCAGTCATTACTACGGATAGTACTGCTTTAAGAGGCGGAATTATGACCAAAGACACAGCCGGCTTAGAAGACTTACTAGAATCTTCTATCGTCGCCGGCACTATGGGTTATCCAGAGGAAATGGGACAGGAATACGCCAAACTAGCACTAGAACCAGGGGGGCCTTTGGATGCTAACAGTGGATTTCAAAGAGAAAATTCTTTCTTATCAGTTATTATAGTGTCAGATGAAGAGGATGCTAGCCCATTAGATGATGAAGTGTACTATGATTTCTTTGTTTCCTTAAAGGAAGATAAGTTATTTGCACTTCATACTGTTGTTGACACGACCGAACTAGAACCGGGTGGGGGGGTTACCAATCCATGGCTTCCTGGTGGCACCGGAGGTGGTGGTGGGCCAGGTGGAGGCCCTGGTGGAGGCGGTGGGCCAGGTTGGCGCTTCCACACGGGTGATACCGGGGACACTGGGGGCTCACACACGGGCGATACCGGGACAGCCGACACAGGACATACTGGCGTCGTTGATACCGGACCACCCGCAATCCTCGTGGATAGATGTGGCATGTACGGAGGAAGGTATATAAGCCAAACAGGCCTGCTGTTTGGAACCACTCTGAACATATGTGGAGATAGCTGGGGCGATTATGTTAGCATCTTAGCCGAGGATAGTTTCAACCCAAATCTAATCTTTCCGCTGTCCAGGATTCCAATGGAAGGGTCGATTACTATTAAAGCCGATGGTATAATTTTGAAAGCTGGTTGGGTATACGACGATGTGGGGAATGTAGTTACTTTTGATCCCTCGCAAGCACCTGCCGAAGATGAGCTGGTTCAGATTACATATGATTACGTTGAGGATTGTGAAGAATGAAAGCTGGCTATCTGGCAAAAGTGGATTATAGACACTTTGGCGGATGCCCCGAATAACAAAAAATTATGATTCTTACCTCTATATACATTAAGGGGGGCAAGAATATGAAGGAGTTAAATTATTTCATATATTGTGTGGGGCGCACCCACCCTGATGGCTTATTTAAACGAGGCGATTGCGGTGTTGGGTATACAATATTTGGTCCCGGTATACAAGATTGTCCATATGGGACATTGTATGTGATCCCGAGAGAATATATAAAAGCGCGCAGGGTATCAGCGTCACTCATCAAGCGAAGAGTTCTTGAATATTATAATATCAACTTATGCGAAAGAGTTTAACAAGAACTATTTATGGTATGGCGGTAAGCTCAAAAAACGCGGAGCGGTATTGGAAAATATTTACAGTCTTATTAGGCGTCGTGGTGCTCCCGTTGTCGGGGTGGGTGTGGAACACGAATGTTGCGGTAGCACAATTGCAAAATGATCTGGGCGATGCAGAAAACACTATTTCAGCTTTCGAATTAAAAGTAAAAGCGGCAGAAATTAATAGTCGAGCAATTATTTCTATTGAAAAAGATATTGAGTATATGAAAGCAACACTACAACGTATTGAAAAGTTGGTGACTAAATGATGAAGTGGTCTCTTATTTTAATGCTTGCTACAGTAAGCGCCCAAGATATATCTGATACACCTAAAATTATAGCCATACAAATGGATGAGGAGGTTGAAGACTGCCAGAGGGGCATTAAAGATCTTAAAAATGATATGATTGGTTTGGAATTCTTCTTGCAAGATAAGAAAGACTATGAAAAATATTGTCCTACTATAACTTGGATACAGCCAACGATTCAAATTTATAAAACAGATCCTAAATCATATTTACCAGAGAATTGTAAACCTACAGAGGAAGGGCAATGAAATTTACAAAATCACAACTTAAACAGATTATCGAGGAAGAGCTTGCGGCAGCGGCTATTCACGAAGAGGAGAAGCCGCCGGGTGTTGAAGCGATCGAAGCTGAGTTCGAGACTTCTATGACCGACGAACAAGTTGGTGACTTGGTTCGGTTTTCTGGGATTCCACGAGAACAACAAAAGGCAGCATATGATTATTTTACACAGCGAAACATTGACGCCCCGCCGCGCGATGAGGAGTTCATGATGGAAAGAGGAAAAATGAAACTTACAAAAAATCTTTTAGAAAAATTTATAAAAAAATCTCTTTATGAATCAAGATGGGATCGGGAATATGGTTCTCCTGAAGAAGACGAAACCAATTGGAGAAGTATCCCAGATCAGGAGCTTGGAGAAGCACTTAGAGGCGCCATTTACGACCTCTTCTATAAAGTTCACAATATTCGCCCACGCTGGATATACAAAAAAGAGATGAGCATAGAAGAGTTGGAACAGATGCATCACGAGTTAACTCGTGAATTGGACCAATCAATGTCAGATGAAAGGCGCTTCGCCGGAATGTCAGACGAAGAGTGGGAAGATGAGTGGCAAGCGGAAGAAGCCGAACGAGAGCTTATGATGACGCCAGAAGAAGGCGAAGGGCTCCCGAAATATGGTGGCATGGGTGCCGCAAGGAGCCAGGACGGCACCTGGCAGGGTGGTAAAGGCGCCCGCAAGCGCGCATCACGCCTTAGAGAGTTTATTGAAGAAGAGCTTGAAAAACTAGGATTTGGTCAGGGAAAAGCCCCCAAAGGTAAATTACATAAAAAGCGGCTAGTCACGATGGAAATGGTTAATGGAGTGCCCTCTCCTTTAGCTGGCTTAAGTGAAGAAGAGTTGGAGGTTGTGTGTGCTGCGCTTCATCGCCACCCCAAGGCGCTCCTAACCTTTGGTCCTGGTAACTCTGCATATGAGGCGCTTTATAAACATTATGAATTTCAAATGCCTTATGAAATTATAAGTGGCAAAGGCGGCGAGATGGACACCAGTGAATGGATTTTAAGCCAGCTTGATCCCTCGATGATCGAGATGTGCGAAGAAGCATTCGAGATGACTTATATGCAGGAAGGTAAGCCAAAAAGAAGGAGTTGAAAGGGTGAAACTCATACTTGAAAATTGGCGTTGTTGATGGGTATGATATCATTAATAAAGAACTTGTTCCGTCTCCATCTCTCTGAACCCATAAGCACCCGAAATTGGTAAAGCTGCACGATCAGTGGCTTTTTTCCGGTTAAATAGCTTTCTCCCTCTATATACTATGGGGGAAAAGCTATGGGGGGTTTAACTAGGCTAGTTCTAGTATCAATGTTGTGTGGGTGTGCGGCTGTTGATTGCGAGGTCTATAAGACCGTTGCGGTCGACAATATTGAATATGCTATTGAGCACGTTTCGTTTTTTAATAGCAGCTTAGAAAAACGTAGTAGAGGTGCAGCAGTTAAGGTTTCATCTTATAATGAATTTGGCGCAAAAATAAGTGGCAGCGGCGCTTATATTGTCTACAAAGGAAAACATTATATTTTGACTGCCGCTCATGTAATCGATGGCTCTCTTACAGCAATGATAGAGGGGGGCAAAGAAATCATTATTGGCGAAGTTGCCTTCGTTGATTCTTATAATGATGTTGCCCTCATATCGATAGCTGGGATGATAACGAAAGAACCTCTTCAATGGCGTATTTCAGATTATAATAATGTGGGAGATAACATAATTTATAGCGGATATCCCAATTCTATGGGGCTGCTTACACTTAAAGGCACTATAGCTGGGCATGAAGGGTCTACGACCATTATACACTCCTATGTTTGGAAAGGGGCATCTGGGTCGGTTGTTCTTAATGATCGGGGAAAAATTGTTGGGGTAATCTCTGCTGTTAGTGTGGGCGAAGACATTATGAGCTTTCCCACCATTATTGAGGACGTTGGACTGGTTGTTCCTGTTAACTCGCTGGAGGAGTTCTTAAAAAAATAGATCATTTTAGTGGGGGGGCTATGGATGTTAAAATACACATTATTTTTCTTTTTTATCTTGATGGGGTGTGGACCACCGGGAGAAATCGTTAAAGCAAAGGAACTAAAAATTGAATTTGAAAATAAATGGTGGTATGCTCTCGATGATCCTTTCGCCAAAGATGACCAGATTTTTTGTTATTATTTTAACACCGCTGCGGATGTGAAGCCTCCTGATGATGGTGTTATTCACCAAATTGAAGAAGGATATTCGTATTCTTACATTTTGAGTAACTTTCAACGATTAAAGGATGCATATTATTTGTCCGAATATGATACAACACTTAAAGTTTTTGCTGATGATGATGGAAATTATTCAGTCAAGGCTACTCAAGGGCTTTTTAGTCATACATCCAAAATCATTCCTTGCAGTTTGCAATAATAAAAACTATTTATTACTAAAAGGATCTTGATTTTATGCAAAAAATACTTATTAAGTATAGCGACTTAAGCGAAGAGTGTGGTTCATATGGATAGCAAAATAACGTATAATAAGAATACATCCAAACGCTATGGCTGGAAACCAAATTGGTTTGGGGTTGAAGAATTCGATGAACAATTGATTGAAAAAATCATTGAATTTCAAAAAAGTCTAGGCATTACAGCCGACGGGCTTGTTGGACCCTCGACATATCGTCGAATTTTTACTGAAAGAGAAGCTAATATTGATGATTATGAGCCTACCGGCGAGCATATTGTCTATAATGGTGAATTCTACCCTATTGATTGGGGTCGGGTGGTTCTTTGGGATGAGCCGGGTGGTCTCCGGATGAACAAAGGTACTTATACGGACTATTCTGGCAAAGAACCAAGAGATGTTTCCATGTTTGTCAATCACTGGGATGTTTGCTTAAGTTCGAAATCGTGTGCAAAAGTGCTTAATCAACGAAAAATAAGCGTCCATTTCTGCATTGACAATGATGGCACGATTTATCAGCTTCTTGATATACAACATAAAGCATGGCACGCAAGCAATAGTACCGTCAACCAAAAGAGTATAGGCGTTGAAATTAGCAATGCTTACTATTTGAAATATCAAGACTGGTATCAGAGTCGCTTTGGTCCTCGACCCATCATTTCAGACGCCGTTGTTCATGGAAGAACCCTCGAAACCCACCTTGGGTTCTACCCAGTTCAGCTTGACGCAGCCAAGGCTTTATGGAAAGCCGTTTCCAGAGCTTGTAAGGTGCCTCTGGCGGCTCCAACCAAGGAGGGGGGGCTAGACACTGGGGTAAATTACGAGGTCTGTAAAGGGCGATTTAAAGGCTTTTTAAATCACTACAATGTGACCGAGAATAAGATCGATTGTGCAGGTTTAGATTTATTAGGAATGTTGGAAGAAATCAAGTGAAATACCGATATACCAAAGCATTATTAGGTGGCGCCGTGATTAGCGTTGTTCCTGCATTTATTGTGACATTTTTGACACACCTCTTACCAAGTTTACAATCCGAGAGCTTAGAACTGGTAAATAATATTTTTTCTGTAGATAGTTATGGCTTTCTTCAGTATTTTATGTTGTTTTCTATTATTGTAATATCGCCACTCATTGAAGAGGGCATTTTTAGGGGTGCATTATGGAATTTTTTAGCGAGGTTTTTCAAAGAAAAGACAGTTTACATTATTGTCAGTATTCTTTTTGCTCTTATTCATATGGATTTGCTCCATATCCTTGGTTTACTGCCAGTCTCGTTTTTGCTTGGCTGGTTCAAATATAAAACAGGAAATATTAAGGCATCGATTGTGTGTCATATGAGCAATAATGTGGTGGCTTGTATTTTGATGGTGGTATAAAATGAAAAGATTCGATATTCCAGTGTGGTATTAAAATATGTCAAAGAATTTTAGATTAGATGTACAAAAGGCAGTTGAAGCAGAAAGTTTATCCATGCAAAGTGGAAGTTCGATTAGCTTCACAAGCGCAAGTTATGTAACGGCGACCTCTGGAAGTGTTGTTAATTTTCATTCTCCGATTCTTATACCTTTTGCATCTGCATCTGCACTGCCTAGACCACCTGCTGGTACGGGCTCTTTATATGTAAAATCAACTGACAATAAAATATATTTTCAAACGGATCACGGCACCGAATATGATTTAACTTCGGGCGGGGGCGGAGGAGGTACTCCTGGTGGTTCCGATACTCAAATTCAATATAACGACGGTGGTTCCTTTGGGGGTATTCCTAAGTTTATTTGGAATGACACCAATCTTTTTATTGCAGACGATACCAAGCTTTATTTTGGGTCCAACAGCGATGCCTCCATTGAATATGATGAGAATGGGAATAATGTTTTAGCAATAGACGGTGCAGCTACAAAATTTACAGTTGCTGGTGTTGAAATTGAGAACGCCTCTGATAGTGGTGCAACAGCCCTTCTTATTGACAATGACGACACCGACAAGATAGCCCTTGATATCGAAGCAGCCAATATTACAGCAGACGTTATCCAAATTACAGCCGACGCCCTAACCGATTCCTATGTCATGGATGTGACAGCCGACGCCCTCACAACAGGCGGCATCTTAAACCTCGTTTCAGATTCGTCGGACACATCAACCAGAACCTTGGTAACCATCACCAACGATAATGCCGCCGCTGTCGGGACAACACTTCTTCACATCAAGAACGATGCGTTAGCAAGTGGTCCCGATACATCTGTTCTTATCGAATCAACTGCGGCTGAAAGTGATGCATTGCTTGAGTTAAGAAATTCAAACGCCAGTATCTCGCGAGCGCCAATACTCAAATTTAATCGATCTGACACATCTGCTGAAGCCGATGATATGAACCTGGGTCAGATCGATTTTTATGGTGCCGATTCTGGAAACACTTCAACAAGCTTCGCCAAAATTCTTGTCGAGGCTACCGATATAACTAACAACGACGAGGGCGGCAAAATAGCATTTAGTGTTATGGCAGGCGGAACAGCGGGAACAGCCGCTTTTAAAGAACTCTTTACCATCGGCGGTGAAGATGTTGCAAATACAACGCCTTGTGAGGTCATCGTCAATAATCAAGGTATCGACTGCGACTTCAGAGTCGAGGGTGATGATGAGACTCATTTGTTCTTTGTTGATGGTGGTAACAACCGCATTAGTATTGGTGACAATACGGGTTCACCGGGAGCAACATTAGAGGTTAAGAATAATGCTACTGCTGGTGCTTATAATGTACCCCTTGTTCAGCTAAACAATAACGATACAGATCAAATAGCACTTGATATCGACGCCGCCAACATCGACGCAGATGTCATTGATATCACAGCCGACGCAGTAACAACTGCTTATGTTATGGATATCACAGCCGATGCACTAACGACAGGCGGCATTTTGAACCTTGTTTCTGATTCGTCGGCTACAACAACAAGAACTTTGGTGAAGATTACCAACGACAACACTTCCGGAGTCGCTGTGGCGTGTTTACACATTGTGAACGATGCGATTGCATCCGGTGGTGAGCTTACAACCGCCCTTATTGAATCAACGGCGGACGATCCAGACAATTCTACACTTGAACTGCGAAATTCGAATGCCGCTGTCGATTCACCGCCGAGACTTACGTTTAATCGATCCGATACGGGTTCAGAAGCAGATGATATGGATTTGGGCAGAATTACCTTCAAGGGTGCTGATTCTGGAAACGCTTCACAAGTGTTCGCAAACATACTTGCTGAGGCTTCCGACGTAACGGCTGGCGACGAAGGCGGCTATATCAAGTTCGTCATTGCATCCGGCGGAACAGCGGGAACCGCTGCGTCTAACGAACTGTTCAACATCGGCGGTGAAGACGTTGCAAATTCGACACCGTGTGAGGTTGTAATCAACGAAGCTGGCATCGACTGTAACTTCCGCGTCGAAGGCGACACCATTGACACACTTTTTGCTGATGCAGGGACCGATTCTGTGCATATAGGCGATATTGTTGCTAATACAATGACTTATCGAAGCCCGGTCCAACAAAGTTGGAACCTCTATAAAGATCTCGGCGGAGCCACCAGCGATCCACACGGATTTCAGGCAGATGCCGTCGTGTCGGGCGAGATCATATTCCTACCCAGCACCGCTACGTCTGCTGGAGGGCTCTATTATCTAACAGATTCTGCGGCTGTTGCAATAGCCGACGCTGACGCCGAATCTACGTCTGGTCCGGTTATGCTACTCATAGCTGCGGGCTCCAATGCGAACAGAGGAATGCTAGTTCGAGGCTATGCTAGAGTATCATCAACGGTCCTCCCTAGCCCCGCCACCGCATCGATCGGAGATCCAATCTATGTATCTACATCTTCCGGAAGGATGTCTTTTACGGCTCCGTCAGGAAACAACGACGTTGTTCGTATTGTTGGGTATTGCGTTCAAACAGCAAACTCAAATGGCTCTTCAATTATTTACTTTAATCCATCGACTGATTATATCACGGTTGTGGCATAGGTAGGACTCATGGGATATAAAGAAGCAACATTAACCTTTCACGACAATAAAATTACTTATATTGGCGACCCATTTGAAGGCACCGAAGTTTATCATCCCGACGAGGTTATACCAGAGCAAGAACTTGAGGTGATGATGGATTGGGAAGCCCCTTTAACGCAGCGTCATGCCGAATTTGTTTGCGAGAACGGAGGCGATATCCTTGAAATCGGTTTTGGAATGGGCATTGCCTCTGATTATATTCAGTCTCACAGCCCTAATTCTCACACAATTATCGAATTACACCCACAGATTGCTCAGAAAGCAAGAGAATGGGCGATAGATAAGCCAAGTGTAACAATCGTGGAGGGCGATTGGTTGGATGTTGTGCCAACCCTTGGGACATTTGATGGTATATTTTATGACACATATGGTATGTTTGCACACTGGGGATCGGTTGCTGTAACTATAAGTGATCATACGAATGAAGGTTGTCATGTTACATTCTGGAATTGCTGTCGAGGAGAAAAAAACGGATGCGGCTTCGACGATTCATACAATATCACTTATGAGCAGATTGAAGTTGAGCCTCCTCAGAATACATATTTCAACGATAAAACTTATTATTTACCAAAGGTGGTGATGTAATGGCAACGGTTACCGCTGCGGATACTGATGGGTATGTAAGGCGCAACGTGACTGGCGGTCCTACATGGGCAAGCGTTAGGGATGCTTCTAGTGGTAATCAAGCAAAATCTAGTATTACCCGCTATACTACCGCCGTGATGGTCCAAGGGGGGTCATCAAGGGGGGGCTTTTATTACGTCTATCGTTCCTTTTTTGCATTCGACACATCGGGCATAGACTTCCCCCCATCAGCCGCAACGTTGAAGATCTATGGTTATGGCTACAATAACGCCGATGTAATCGCCGTGCGAGCGACTGCTCCCGATCTTTCGACAAATCTAGTAACTGGTAATTATAACGCCATTGATGGATTTGTTGGCGGTGCATCGATGTCAGGTAACGCTACAGATTATTCATCTGAGATAACTACTTGGTCAACTAGCGGATATAATGATATAACGTTGACTAACGATGCATTAATTGACATGGCAGCTAACGATATATTAAAGATCGCATTAGTGGAATATGATTACGATTACCTCAATGTTGATCCCGGCGGCTCCACCGCCGCGAGAACTGGCTTATATTACGAGGACTATTCTGGCACCGGCACAGACCCTTACATCGATTATACGCCCTCAACAATTAGTCAAGTAAATGACGTTGCAGCAGCAAGCATTAGCCAATTTAACGACGTTGCAGTATCAAGTATTAAAAATATCAGTGGCGTTGATTGATTTATTTTCTAGTTATCTGTGAGGGGGCGGGATAAATGTTATTAAATTATTTGCTGGATGCAACTGGAAGTTCAAATGTGGAACCATTAACTTATCAAATGATTAGTGGCTCGGGTTATGGCTGGTTTTATGACCCTGTTACGCGGGCAATGGCTGAGGTGGCACGCGGAACAGAAATCGTGCAAATATCTGAAGCTTCAGATTGTAGAGGCATGATTCTAGTAAGGGCTCCTTACAAATTTTTAATGATACCAGAAGAAGAAATTATAGATATAGGTTACAATTAATTTCATTCTTTTTAAACATTCAACACACTATTTATAGTGTGCTGGAGGTTTAAAGTGAGGCTCTCAAAAGAATTTATTCGTAAAATGATAAAGGAAGTTCTTTATGAAGACGAAGCAGGTGCGCCAATTTACGATTTGAGCACTACACGCGGCGGCGCACAGGAAGTGCCAGATGTTGAAATGGTGAAACAGCAAAATGTAGAATTCTGGACGGCGGCTTCTGAAAGGGTTGAGCAGATTCGCGAAGTGCTTGAGCAGATTCGCGAAGAGTTTATGGAATTGGGTGAAGGGTTTCGAGGCATGGCTCCAGATTTGGAAAGCGATGTTACCATTATAGCCTCCTCGATTGAGGAGTTGACGAGTAAAATTGAGGCAAAAATGAAGGAACTAGAAAAAAATGAAACTAACTAAAGAATTGCTTGTTAAATTGATTAACGAATACGCATATCAGGTCGCGGGCGATGGGGATGAACCCGTTGTTAATTTTAGAGATGAGCCCGATACTCAGTTGATCATCTATGAAGACCGCACAGAAAGCATTGTTAAATTGATACGCGAATTTACAGAAATGGCTGATAAAGGTGCTCAAAGTGGTGAATTAACAAATGAACAATTGGGCAAAATAGTAGATTTTCAATTAAAACGCATTCAAAGAGCTTTGGATTATGCAGTTACAACGATAGACGGTATTACGGGAGAGGATTTAGATTTAACAACACCAGAGGTCTAGAGATGCTAAAGACGGGCGGCTCTTTTGGTAAAAGGATGTCAAAAAAGTTTAAAATTGGAGATTTAGTTAGTTGGAAAAATTTAGGAAAAGGAAATCATAGAGATCTGGGGTTAGTAGTTGATTTTTTTGAGAAGGTGAAAGGCGGAAGAAAGTTAGTTTATGCAAAGGTTGTTCGTTTTAGAGACAAGGCAACAGTATCTGTGCCAGTTTTGAGTCTAAAGAATATATCGGGAGAAAATGGTGAAATACAAAGTAGTAAATAAATCAAATTCATTGAATTTTGAGCAGTTTAAGCCGCTTCTATCTAGTTTTATGAATTTTGCTACCAAAAGATTCGGGTTTAAGAAGCCTCCATCTCTTTTCTTTATTTCTGATGCTGAAAATGCTAAAATGCCTCTTGGAAAAACTGCTCATTACGATCCTTCTTGTTACGGAGTAACAATTTTTACCGATGGGCGACACCCAAAGGATATTTTAAGATCTTTATCGCATGAACTGGTTCATCACAAACAAAACTGTGAGGGACAGTTTGACGATATGGGGGAAGCGGGTGATGGGTATGCACAAACTAATCCACACCTAAGACAAATGGAAATTGAAGCAAATCGAGATGGCAGTATGTGTCTTAGAGATTGGGAAGATAACCATAAAAAACAACTTCAAGAGTCTAGTTATTATTTAAAAGGAGATAAGAAAATGAAACTAAATGAGTGGAAGAATGCGGAGCTTGCATCCTTGCTTAAGGAGAAGTTCAACATCCCAGAGTGTGAATACAAGCGCGATACAGAAGAGGAGCAACTTGAGGAGGAACTTGAGGAGGAGGAACTTGAGGAGGGTGGCTTGGCAAACCGAAAGGGTGATCCACGTCAGCGTCGTCCAGAAGCTTCCCCAATTCGAGAAAAGGAAGAAGATCCAGAAGAGGGACTTGAGGAAGGCTGGGAGGAAGAGCTTGCTGCTCAAGAAGAAGAGGATGTAGCCAAATACAAGGCAGATCGTCCGCCAACAACTATTTCTTCGAAAGGCGGTCGTTTAGCCTCGAAAGCCAAAGGAAGGTCAGGTAAGCGTCGGCGAACACCTACGAAAAGACGCGGATTTTCTGTAAGTGAGGAAAAAATTCGTAAAACTGTCCGTGAAATTCTAAAGAAATATGTGGCGAAATAAGTAAATGGAAGATGGCAAGACCACAATATCGACAATTTCATCTGATTTTGGTATTAATCAATATTCGAGCGGATCCTTGAATCTTCAATATGCGAGGCAAATACCAGCCAACAACACAGGTGGTGATGTTCCAGTCGAGCAATTACCTTTTATTCTTGGTATTAAAGGACCGGGCACCATTAGGCGAGAGCCAAAAGCACTAGGAGTCGCCCCAAAACGTTCAGATGAAGCTTACACAATTACTCTTGGGAAAACAACACTAACAAAGGAAATATAAAATGGTTGATTTTGACAGACTTACAAGAAGGTTTTTAGTTGGCGAGTCTAAGCTTGTTGGTGTGGTTTCCTATATTCAGAATCTGTCGGAAATTTTAGGACAGATGCGACCCCGGTCGAAAACTGATTTGAGACGCATGGAAATAGCTAAAGAAAATCTTAGAGAGATTAGGCGCCATGTTCGAAAGCTTGAGGAGAAAGTCACCATACTTGAAGAACACATTGGTGTATTGGAAGAAGAGAAAACTAAAAAATGACTACTCTGCAAGAAACCTTATTCAGTTTGGTGAACGAACTCCTTTCTGAAGGGGGTAACGCTGCGGATTCTCTAATAAAGTCTAAATTAAGCTCTCACCCAGACAATGCAGAAAGGGAAATGGCTTATTCTAAGATTTCTGATGATGATTTAAGCATCGTTCTACCAGAAAAGTATGGTACATTCCCAGATGCTGATGATCAGACGTATATAGGAAAAATTTTATATCTTCTTGGTCAAAAAGGTCTCCTTGATACATCGGCTCCCCCTCGGTTTCAGGTGGGCTCTACTCGTTTAGCGGCGCTAAAGCGATATGGATCAGATGTTGTTGCTACAGATGAGTTCGAAACAAGCGATGTAATCAATATGGCGTCTCAAAAGAAGACAGATTATGGGGACATGGACATCGATGTTGTTTTCAAAGCCCCATCAAAAGAAATCGCGGCAGCTATTGAAGAAATTGATTCTTCAACATATGCCACGAGCCTCGGAAAGAACGAAGTCCACATTGCGGTACGAGTTGGTAATCGAGTTTTCCAAATTGACTTTTTAGATGTTGCGAATGAGAGAGCAACAAGAGAATTTTTTCAAAAGAGTAGCTTTATTGATCTTGCGTCTCAAGTAAAAGGTGCATTCTCCATTATTTTGTTGCGTGCTATCGCTGCGGCTATGGACCTGAAGATGGGGGATGCTTTTGAAGCTGTTCTAGACTCTGCTGAAGATAACCCTGATACCGAATTCGCAAAATTGCTTCAAAAGCAACAGAAACTTGGCTGGAAACCGGTTGGGGCTCGATTTTCTCTTGGTGAACGTGGCTTAAAGCTTGTTTTGGACCTTCGAAAGCCAAAAAGAAAAGAGCCTTCCAAGATGTCTCGAAAGAGCATTAGTGTTGAGTCCGAAGCACGCATTGGTTTCGAAAATCTGGACAATTTAGCACGTACAATCTTGGATCATCCCGAAGCCTCTGGTTCAACTATCTATCATGCATCAAAGTTGGCTGGGTTCATTGGAAGGAACAAGAGGGCTTCAGAAATTGACGTAATTTGGGAGAAATTTGTTGATAGTGCTGATATGAACCTTAAAAATAGCATTCCGAAAGAGGAATATGATCTTGGGATGAAGGTTCTTGGCAAATTAATGAAAAAAACGTGGGAACCACCCAAAAAAGAAACAATAAGTGAAGCTAGAGCAGGAATTGGCAGATTTTCGGGGAAAAATAAGTTTAATCGCAAGACCGCCTTTGGTGTTCTTCGAACTTTGGTTGATGAAACAAATAATGAAGGAAAAACAAGTTTTGACATTGATTTTGATGAAAATTCATCCATTGATCTTGTTGAAAAGATGGATTCAATGTTTTGTCACTTTGGCTTTGATAAAAGGGGTCAATTTTTCATGGAATCAAGCAATAGTGGACCAGTTTACGCTAAAAATGTTAAAAAAAGGTTTGGTTTTAATGTCGATCTGCTTGAGTCCTTTAAATACCTCCTAAATGATAAGAATTTCCAAGAATCTTTGAAGGCTGTTTTTAAAAGGACCGGTCCCTTCCGGTATGATGCAGAGTTATTTCCTGTTTTAACGCACAAGGGGAAAGATGGCAATATTATTTTTGTTGGCACACCCTACGCTAAAGATAGACTGGGAGAAGCCGGTGCTTTTGTACTTTTCAGTTGTAAGCTTTGGAACTCTGATCGACAAAGCTGGTATAGTGTAACTTCTGATCAAGATAACGAATTAACAAGCCTATTGAAATATGAATCCGTTCAAAGCGGGTGGGACAAAGAGTGGAGGGTTTATACCAATCACGAAGATATGAAAATGGGTGGATCTTTCCATATCGAACTTGGCAAAACCTTGGCAAATTACCTTAAAGATAAAATAAGTTTTGAGAAAGGACTTCAGCTATTATCCACTCGTAAAGGTTCTCCAGAAAAGAAACAACTTGTTGCCGAGCTTGATCGAGTGGGGACAGAGTTACAAAATGCTTTAAATACCTTTGCTAATGAATCAACATCAAATCTTGGCGGCGAAGGCTCATATATCGAAGGCGTCGTTCTTAAAATCATGAAATTCAACGGTGATGTTTATGAGGTTAAGGGAACCTCTGATGCATTTGATGAGAGAAAGAACTTTTTCTGGGAAGATCGGGTTAATGTTTTAAACCTTGAGAAAGCACTTGAAAATCACTTTGCAAAAGAGATTATTGGAACAAAAACAACTCAGCCAGCAGCCTTAAATCGTGGTATTCGTGCTGCGTCCGAAGAGTTTGTTCCAACTAAAAGCGGTCCTCAACGAAAGATTGAGTTTTTAGAGTTTCTTATCCCTTATTTGGTGGAGGGTGAACCAAATCTTGCCGAAGTTAAGAAAAGTGCCCGAGAAGCAATAAAAACTTTTGCGTCTCAGCTTAAAAATGACAAAGCAAAGTTTAAAAAGACCGCATCAAGGCTTGATGTAGATTCTGTTCGAAAAACACAAGAATTTTTCACCCAACTTGAGAAAAAGATCGTAACTTTAAAAGAAGCCGCCAATAGTAGCTTGGATGGTAAGGCATATTATATTAATCTTTTAAACGCTGTTCTTGGTTTCCGTGTTGACCGCATTGTTAATTTTGAAGTTGGCGCTGGGCGAGATCCAAAAGATGATTTTAGAAAGAGGGTTATCCTTTGGAACGGAAGAGCGCAACCTTGGCATCTTGGACACCATGCAATGGTCAAAAGGGGCAAAAAAGCTTTGGCTGATACAGGAGCCGATGCCGTATATATTATGCTTGTTAAGGGGGCGGGTACAAGCAAAGATAAGGCAAAGAATCCTTTAACCGAAAAAGAACAATATAATTTGGTTTCTTCGATTTATGAAGGCGATCCCGAAGTGATCGTAGCAGATAAATTTCCAAAGAGCGGCTTTATCGTGGATTTGATGGAGGATATCCATGATAAAGGATACAAAGTAGCCGGCTGGCTCGCAGGAGCCGACCGGATCGGGGAATATATGAAGACGCTTCGCGCATTCAGCCCGAAGCTATATTTAGAAGACCATGATTACTCCCCCATCGATAAAGACGAAAATGGTGATGTTCTCGTCAAACTAATTGAAACTCCTCGTTTGATGAGTGGCACACAGGCAAGAGAATTGGCATTAAAAACAGATTTCGATAATTGGTACTCCAATATAGCCCCCGAAGAAGCATCTGTCAAGGTGAAACCTCAATATAAAGTTGCTTATGATAAGATTAGAGAGGGACTTGACGAACCAGTAGAAATTGAAGAAATTACTACTACAGCGAGTATTGAAGGAGCACCGGCTGCTCGTGGAGGTACGTGGGGCGACATGGAGAGAGAAAATGAAGAAGAAAAAGAACGTTCAAAATTAAATATGAAGGGCGCTCTTGTCCAAGAAGAAGTGTTGATTAGTGAAGTTATGAACTATTTATTGGGAGAAGCTAGGAGTTCTGTACAATGAGAAGAGATGAATTCATGGAAGAAATGTTATTGCGTGAAAATATTCGCAAAATCATTAAAATTGTTAAGGTAAGGCGCGAACAAGATGAGAATAAGAAATTGATGGCTGAACAGATGATTCGTAAAGTTATTCGTGGAATTCTTATGGAAAAAGCGCCCGTCCCAGATGAAATTCCAAATCGTTCTACCGGCATTAATGTGTTGGAGGATCTCCTGAAAAAAGTTATTCCTGTTCTAGAAGTGGATTTTAAGTCTTTAACGACAAGCGACGAACAAAGGGGCTCTTTCCGAGCACATGTTTTAAACGGTATTCAAAATATTATTGCAGTTGCGAATGCGAATGCAAATGCGGTAATGGTAAAAGAAGAAATTAATATAAATATCGAAGATGATGAACGCTTCATTGACATTGAACCCGAAAGTGAAAAAGAACTAGATCCTAAAGAAGAATTTGCTACAGGTCTTGAAGCTACCGAACTTGACCAAACAGGAAGAAATGTAGCTTTTAATTCTTTTAAGAAAATCGAACAGAATATCCTTGATGCATATGAGCTTTTATCTGATGACGAAGATAAGAAAGTATTTTATAATTATTTATTGACGAATGTAAAACTTTACTTCGACAAATTTGAAGACGAACTCGCTAATGAGGTTCCAGATGTAACGACTCCTGAATACGAGGAGGCTGCTGTTGAAGCTGATGAAGCAGATGTAGGGGTTGGTGAGGAAGATATAGAAGCGGAGCTTTAATGTCTTGGAAAAGAAAAAGATCACATACTGGAAAGAATAAAAATTATAGTCTTTCAAGAAAACTCAAAAAGGATTGCCGTATAAACGAAAGCTTTGAAATAACGCTGGCTAGTCTGACACTTGAGGAGGTGATAGGATTAAAATTAGAATTATCGTCGCAGCCAGTCGGTAATCGTTTATACGGCTTTCCAATTTGGTATGCTATCCCGTACATAGTTAAAGATGCGATTTTGAAGTATGCTTATTCTGCGACTAAAACCAAAGGAGAAGCTATGAGATTTTTGGGCTTAAGGCCTAAAGATTTTAATGATTTATCAAAAAAGTTTAAAATAGAATCATATTTTGAAGAAGTTACTTGACAAATAAGAGAAGTTAAGTTAAGTTATTAAGAGAATAATAATAGTTAACTTGATTAAGGGGGCGCAAAGGTTTCGACGGGGTAATAGAAAATAATAGTGCAAGCAGTCGTGATGACTTAAAAAATCAAACAATCTGATAATTGCCAATAACAATAATCATTTCGAATCAATCCGCCTAGCGGCTTAGTTTGCGGGGTCTCTGGTTACCTTGTCACCCAATTCCAGATAACAGGTAGAGATCCTGCGAAAATAAAAAATCAAAATGGATACCCCGTTTGTAACGGGTGGATTTCTAAGGCTACATAGGAAAAGGGTTTTTTGTGGCTACCTTGCTGATTTGGGAATACATCAGACAAGCTTGTGAATGACTTGAAATGGAAATTGCTTCGGACGCGGGTTCGATCCCCGCCGCCTCCACTATATATTAATGGAGAGTAATATGAAGAGAATAGTTATATCAGATCTTCATATAGGAAGTAAATACGCTAACGAGACTGCGTTAATTGATTTTTTATCATCAATCAAATGCGATGAGTTAATTTTAGCAGGCGATATTGTTGATTTTCTGAAAGTGCCGTCTTTCACAAAGAAAAGCCATGCAATTTTTAAAATAATCAACAACTTTGAAAGAAAAATAGTTTATATAGTCGGTAATCATGATGCATCGTTTCGTGGGTTGGTTGGTAAAACGGCTTTTGGTGTACACTTTGTTGATAAATATGAATTTGTCGACGGTAAAAGAAGATATAGAATAGAACATGGCGACAAATATGATACTGGTATAGTCAAATATCGTCTTATTATGAAGCTCATATCAGTCTCTCAGGATTATCTAGAAAGGTGGCTGAATATTGATCTTTCAACCCGATGGCATTCTATAATCACCAAAAAAAGAAAACTTCGAAGAATTTGGGACATAATACAATGGAATAATGACGTAGATGTCTTTATTATGGGTCATATCCATACACCAGAGGTTCTTGTTTGGATCAATGAAAACGAAACTATTAAAACTTATGCCAATACAGGAGATTGGGTTGAGCATCAAACATATATCATAGTTGAAAATGATATCATAAGGCTTAGGAATTGGCAACTCGAAAGAAAAAGAAAAAGTCCTTCTTCCGAACGGGGCAACGGGTGAAGACTAAGAATACTAAGAATGTGGGTGTAGTAATGTTTGACGAACCGGCAATTATCGGGAATCGAACAACATGCTCAATTCCTGGCGGTCCTCTGATACTTGAAGGCTATGTGTATGTGAATTTCAGAATTAATGGGAAGCTCTTTCTTTGTTTGGAAAAAACAGAGAACCTAGAAGCTGCTTGACATTGGCGTATGATATGTTATATTTTCCGCTCCTCGGCTGGCTGGTGGTTAGGAGGCATCTTATAAGTGTCTTAGAGCAAGGTTCAATTCCTTGGAGGAGTACCATTCGCGGGCTTTTAGCTCAGTTGGTCAGAGCACCCGTCTCATACGCGGAATGTCCTCGGTTCGAGTCCGAGAAAGCCCACTTTTTTGCTCCCATCGTCTAGTTTGGTAAGGACACCGGGTTTTCATCCCGGCAACACCGGTTCAAATCCGGTTGGGAGTATTTCACAATGTCTGATTCTATGACAATTAACACAGAGCAAAACACACTTGTCAGGGTCTATGGTGAAATGGATATCACTAGGGACTTCTAATCCCTCATTCTAGGTTCGAGTCCTAGTAGACCCGTTCCCTTTAAAATAAGGTCAGAGGTTCAAATCCTCTAGAGCGTGTCACAAAAAAATATTTGACAGGCGTTCTATTATGGGCTATACTATTTACAGAAACGGGGGGATATATTGAATGCCAGAATTGGTTCGAAAATGGGTTCAGAAGTTAGGAAAAGCTTATTTTTCTTTTGGGGCGGGAGCAATTTTCGGAGCCATTATAGCAACTATTGTTAGTGCAACAATTTTTAATCTAATTGGTTTAGAAGCTACTAACTTACTACTTATACAAGAGTGTTTATCTGAGAAGGTGAAATGAAAAAACATATTGTTGTTTCAGGTGGTTTCGACCCCATACATGTTGGACATGTTAGGATGATCTTGGGAGCAGCACAAGAAGGAAAGGTAGTTGTAGTTGTGAACAGCGATGACTGGCTAAAGCGAAAGAAAGGATATTTTTTTATGTCTTGGGAAGATCGCTGCGAAATAATCCGCAGTATTAGTGGTGTGTCTGAAGTTGTGGGCGTTGATGACACAGATAATACTGTTTGTGAAGCAATTTATAGGTTGCATACTATAGGAAAGTGTGATATATTTGCAAATGGTGGAGACAGAGTAGAATATAACACGCCAGAAAAGAAATTATGCGAACAACTTAAAATTAAGATGTTATGGAATATCGGCGGGGGCAAGATCCGCAGCAGTTCTAATATGGTAGATAAAGCAGGCTATGAATGTAATAAATTCGAAAATTTTATGAATAGGCAACAAAAGCCAACAATCCCCCCCAGCCCGCAGGGAGGCACGGGGCAGCGAAAACTGAAATAAAAGGTGTGTAGCTAAATAGGTGTCTCATTTTTTTTAAACTTTTTCTTGACAACTTGTGCATAGTGTGCTACATTGTATATCAGAAAGAGAGATCTTTTACATCGTTAGATGACCCAGTTCTCGGGTCAATAAACTTTCATGAGTTTCGCCGCTCTGAATGTCTCCATTTTCGGAGAGTAGAGAAAACCCTGTGCGGGACGTGACCATTCAAGTGGTCGTGATCGTCGCCCGCCCTTGAAGGGGGACAGGTTAAGGAGCGTGGTAGCTCTGAATACTGTCCAGTGATTTACGGCAAGAGCCAGCGAACCACCGCTGGAGTGCTGCCAAAAGTAGTTGCGGACTTGTAAGTTCATCGTGACAACGGCGTTAATGACGAACTACCAAACTATTGTTCGGTAAGCGGGTAGTACCGTAGAATTTAACTATCGGAGGTGGAAGCCTCTCTGGCTGATTGGGCAACCGATCAGTCGTCCCGAAAGGGCTTGGTTGGAAGTAGTGCCGAACTATTGAAGACCAAGGCGTGCTTGATGAGAGAGTTGCTAACTCTTGGATTAAGCGCAGAACGCCTGACCGATAGTACAGCGTGCTGTTCCGTGTTAGAGATAACGAGAACAGGGAGGAAGTCTATGAACGGCGTGAAATACCGGTGTGCATACATCTTTACCGAGATGGTCATAGACTGAGGGACTAGATGCGCTAAAGCCCTTCCTCTTTTTTGCCGCCTTCGGGCGGCATTTGTGGTTTAAAGACTAATTATTGATGAGCAACGAATGTTCAAGGAATGTTGAATGGCAAAAAAAATATATGTCTTAGATACTAGTGTGTGTTTGACTGATTCTGAGAGCATTTATCACTTTGGTAATAATGATATTATTTTACCTCTAAAAGTATTAGAAGAAATAGATAAGCACAAAAAACGACAAGATAGTGTCGGTGTAAATGCCAGGAGAATTATCAGAGCCCTTGACTCCCTTAGAGAGAAGAAAAGCTTGCAAGTCGGTGTTAGAATCGATAAGGGTAAAGGTATTTTGCGGGTGGTGAATCATGATAAAGAGAAACTGTCTTCACATCTTGATCCAAAAATAGCCGATAATTTGATTATTAGCACAGCATTGACAGAAATGGATTTAAATCCAACAAGAAAAGTTATTCTTGTGTCTCGTGATATTAATATGCGTGTTATTTGTGATTCTCTCGGTATCTTAACGGAAGACTATACCGAAGCAAAGATCATAAAGAGTCAATCAGAGCTTTATACTGGCTTTGCCAGCGTTTTAGTTGATGAACAATTTATTGATCAGGTTTATGAGGGGAAGAAAGTTTTTCTTGAGGGTGTGGGGGGTCTTTATTCAAACGAATATTTAATGCTTGTTTCGAATACGAACGAGAAAAAGACAGCCCTTGTTAGATACATTAATGATAAACAGCCCTTGATAAAGATAACTCCTCGAAAAGATATTTGGGGAGTAAAGCCGCGAAATAAAGAACAGGCTTTCAGCTTTGATTTGTTGATGGATCCTAAAATATCAATGGTAACACTTGTTGGCAAGGCAGGGTCTGGGAAGACCCTTTGCGCCATCGCCGCAGGATTAAGGCAAATCATGGTAAACAAAAAACAACAAGATCCAATATATAAGAAACTCGTTGTATCAAGACCTGTGCAGCCAATGGGTAAAGATATTGGGTTCTTACCGGGGACCATGCAGGATAAAATGACTCCATGGCTGGCGCCCATTCAGGATAATTTAAAGTTTCTTATGGGGGATCAGGCGACTCTTGAACTTTATATGGAAAAAGGCACAATTGAAATGGAGGCTCTAACATATATTAGGGGTCGTTCTATCGCTAATGCATTCATCATTGTTGATGAAGCTCAAAATTTAAGTGTTCATGAGATCAAGACAATTTTAACAAGAGTTGGCGAAGGAACAAAAATAGTTTTAACTGGGGATATCGAGCAGATTGATAATGTTTACATTAATGAAACTTCAAGTGGATTAGTACACGCTGTTGAAAAATTTAAAGATTTTGATATCGCAGGACATATTACTTTGCTAAAAGGAGAGAGATCAAAAGTCGCAACAATTGCTGCAAATATACTTTAATGCTTGACAATCATAAGATATGTGGTTATAATGATTAATATACGAACCTGGGAGGTAGTATAAATGGAAAATAATTTGAACGAGAGTCCTTATAAACAGGTGCTCTCAAGGGAAAGCCCTGTCAAAGAGTGGCTTATTGACTACGTTGGGGAACAACACAACCCAGAAAATGATGAAATTACCGTAGAAATGGTCGTTGAAACCATGGTAAAAGAATTTCCTGAATTTGTGTTTGCTTTGGCGGAAGAAAACTTTCTTCGTGGTTATGAGCAAGCCTTTGTCGACATGGATTCGGTGGCTACAGATATGGCAATACAATATGAAGAAGAAAAAAATAAAGAGACAGAGGATGAAGAATAATTTAATAGATTTTATAGAAGAGTCGCTAAAAAAGGGGAAGAAAGCCCAAAAAGAATATTCTTTTGGTGATGGATATGTCTTTATTAAAGATCCTTTGCCGGATAACATAGATTTGACCTATGTTTTGGAAGCAATCGAGAATATTATTCCGCCCGTTATGCGGGCAGCAGTTGAAACAATATTCATCGGTGACTTTGAAGAATTCCAAGACCGTCATATAAATGCTATGTTTAAACACGGAACTGTATACGTCACTAACGATCAGACAGACAATGACGATATGATAGATGATATAGTTCATGAAATCGCTCACTCGGCAGAGGAATTATATGGTTACGAACTCTATGCTTCCGATGCTAAATTAACGAGGGAATTTAAGCAAAAAAGACTAAAGCTTGAGCAGTTATTAAAAGCTCAGGGCTTTGAATCTCAAGGATATGATTTTGAAGATGTTGAATATAGCTTAGATTTTGATGACTATTTATATCAAGTGATTGGCTATCCTGTTTTAGAGGGCATATGTATAGGGCTTTTTCCTAACGCATACGCACCAACTTCTATAAGAGAATATTTTGCTTCTGGATTTGAAACATATTTTTTGGGAAACAGAGATTATTTAAAGAAAATAAGTCCAGTTTTGTATAGAAAACTCAAGGAGATAATAAAAAATGATTAAGATTAAGAGCCAGAGAGTAGAGGCGGGCGAGTTGATTCTAGAAGTCGAATTACCAGAGTATTTAAAGCATGGGATTGGTAATATAAGGCTGAACCCAAGTGCCGTAGAATCGATTTTGGATGACCTCGGCGTTAAGAGAGGAAAATGGAAAAACCCTCGCGAACTAGGTAACAGACCTCCAAAGTTTGATAGGTTTCAGACTCTTGTGTTTGAGGTGCCTCTTAAGAAAGCGCCGCCAAAAAAAGCAGTAAAAAGTGTTGACAAAACCCCACAACAGGTTAAATTAAAGAAGGAAACGAACAGAATAAAAAAAGCTGGAGGTTAATTGCCACACATTTCATATTCTGCACTGAAAGACTGGAAATTTTGTCCTTTTTACCACAAGCTGACCCGCATTGACGGGCTTCGCGGGTTTAAAGGCAACGAATACACTTCATTTGGTACAGCCATCCATTCAGTATGCGAAAGAAAGATGTTGAATGAGCAGTTTGATGCAGACGAATATTTTTTATCAGAATTTGATAAGAATTTGTCTAGACTTGATGATGAAGTACAAATAAACCAAAAACTTGTAGAACAGATGTGCCTACAAAGCGTCAACATATTGCCATATATTGATTCGTCCGTAAAAAAGAAATTTGGCAATTTTAAAATTATATCAACAGAAGAGAGAATTGTGGTCCCAATCGAGGGGACCAATTTTGATTTTAAGGGCTTTCTTGACCTTGTTATAATGACAGATGATGGAAAATATCACGTTATTGATTGGAAAACTTGTTCATGGGGCTGGGATATGCGCAAAAGAACCGACCCCATGGTAACTTATCAGTTGACGCTTTATAAGAAGTTCTTTTCTGTCAAACACGGTATCAGTCTAGATGATATTGAAACACACTTCGCTTTACTAAAGAGGACGGCGAAGAAAAATAATATCGAGTTTGTAGATGTTAGTAGCGGAGCCAAAAGAACAAGTAATGCAACAAAGTTGTTGATGTTGGCAATCTCGAATATTGAGAAGAAAAGGGCTATTAAGAATAGGCTCTCTTGCAAAAGATGTCAGTTTTATAAAACAAAAGATTGTCCATAAGGGAAAAAAATGAGTGAAAAAAAGAAAATTTTAATGATTTCGGATCATCCGATGGCACCATCAGGGGTCGGAACACAGACAAAGTATATTGCTGAAGCTCTATTAGCCACGGGGCGATATAAGATTATATGCATAGGTGGTGCCATTAGGCATGAGGACTATGCTCCTCAAAAAGTAGAAGGCTATGGTGATGATTGGATCGTTCAGCCAGTTAATGGATACGGGGATGCACAAATAATTCGATCAGCACTTACGATGGAAAAACCAGATTTAATTTGGTTTATGACCGATCCTCGTTTTTATGGCTGGCTGTGGGATATAGAAAATGAAATTAGACCAAATGTTCCAATGATGTACTACCATGTGTGGGATAATTATCCACCTCCTGCTTTTAACAGGAATGCTTATTTGTCAACTGATGTAATCGCTAGTATTTCTAAAGTTACGCATGACGTTGTGTCCAAAGTAACGCCCGAAGTTGAAAATTATTATGTTCCACATGCAGTTGATTCTAATGTATTTAAAAAAATAAGTGATGACGATATAGAGAATTTTGCAAGAGAGCATTTTGGGGAAGAATATAATCCAAACAGAGTTGTGTTTTTTTGGAATAATAGAAATGCCCGTCGCAAACAAAGCGGCTCTGTTGTGTGGTGGTTTAACGAATTTGCAGAAGAGGTCGGACCAGAGAACGTTCAGCTTATTGTTCATACAGACCCAAAAGATCAGCATGGGCAAGATTTGGAAGCCATTATAGGGCATTTAAACGCAGATGATGGAAGAGTGATTTTGTCAACCCAAAAGGTGCCTTCTGAAATTCTTTCTATTTTGTATAATCTTGCTGATTGTACGGTTAACATCGCCGATGCTGAAGGTTTTGGTCTTGCTACTTTGGAATCTCTATCGTGTGAAACGCCTATTGTTGTAACCATGACTGGCGGTTTGCAAGAACAGGTTACCGATGGGGAAGAGTGGTTTGGGATTGGAATAGAGCCATCAGCTAAATCAGTTATTGGCTCTCAACAAGTACCCTATATCTACGAAGACCGCATTTCTAAAGAAGATTTTTTGAATGCGCTTAGAAAGATATACAAGATGTCGTCAGAAGAAAGGGCTGCTCTTGGAAAATTAGGTCGTAAACATGTTGAAAAAAATTATAACTTTGAAGGATACAAACAGAGGTGGGTGGAGTTAATTGATAATACTGTTGAAAGGCATTCTTCATGGGAAAATAGAAAAGGCTATAAATCATGGCATTTGAAGGAGATTGCATGAGACACAGGATAGTAGTAAGAGGACCAGCTTTGTCCCAATCGGGATATGGCGAACAAACAAGATTTGCCATTCGTTCTTTGAGAGAACACGAAGATAAGTTTGATATTTTTATTGTGCCAGTTGGATGGGGACAAACAGGGTGGCTTTTTGATGATTCCGAAGAACGTCGGTGGCTTGATTTTATTATCAACAAGACAAATCATTATTTGCAGAATAATGGAACTTTTGATGTTTCTTTGCAGGTGACCATCCCGAATGAGTGGGAAAAATTGGCACCCATTAATGTGGGCTTCACCGCAGGCATTGAGAGTGATAAAATTACTCCCGAATGGATAGAGAAATCTGCTCTTATGGACAAGATTATTGTTGTTTCCAATCATGCTAAACATGGATTTGACAATACGGTGTATGAGAAGACTGATTCGCATGGTAACAAGGAGATGTTTAAAAACAATGTTCCTGTTGAAGCCGCGAATTATGCTGTCAGAAACTGGAAGGCGACGGAACTTGATATAGATTTTGATTATGATTTTAATTTTTTGGCGGTGGCTCAATGGGGACCGCGCAAAAACATGATTAACACCGTTAAGTGGTTTGTGGAAGAGTGTTACGATAGAGAAGTGGGTCTAGTTCTAAAGACTAGTATTCGAAAAAACAATGTTCATGACAGAGAAGAGACGCAAGATAGAATTAAAAATGTATTGCAAGAATTTGGCGAAGAGCGTAAATGTAAAGTGTACGCTTTGCACGGAGATATGACTGAAGGTGAACTAGGCGCTTTATATGAACACCCAAAAATTAAATGTTTAGTGTCCTTGTCTCATGGCGAAGGTTTTGGTTTACCAATTTTTGAAGCGGTGTGCAAGGGCGTTCCGGTAATGTGTCCAGAATGGGGCGGTCAACTTGATTTTCTATATGCCCCCGTTAGAGCAGGAAAAAAGAGAAAGAATAAAGCCATGTTTTCGCGCATACCTTATACTATTGGGCAAATTCAAGAATTTGCCAGATGGGAAGGGGTTATTCCCAATGACTCTAATTGGTGTTATCCCACCCAGCAGGGATATAAGATGTGTTTGAGAGACATGGTTAAGAAGTACGATAAACGTTTGAAGAACGCAAAAACTTTGCAAAAACATGTTCTTAAAGAATTTGCTCATGAGAAACAATATAAGAAATTTGCCGATGCTGTGTTAGATGTAATTCCTTCCTCCGAGCAGTCTAATGTTGTTAAGGTATTCGGATGAAAATAGCCTTTATCTCCGACTTTTTTCTTGAAGACGGTATTGTCGGGGGTGCAGAGCTTGTTAACGATTGTCTGATCCGGCATTTACGCAATCGAAACTATAAAGTTCAAGTTTATCGTAGTCATGAGTTTCATGATGCAACAAGGCATGATTTCTTTATTGTTTCAAACTTTGTGAATCTTGTGGAAAAGGATAAAGTAAAACTTTATGATAAGCCGTATATCATTTATGAACACGATCATAAATATCTGAGAAATCGAAATCCTTCGGAGTTTCCGGGTTTTAAAGCCCCGCCCCACCAGATCATTAATGAAAAATTTTATAGGTCAGCAAAGGCGGTTTTTTGTCAATCAAGGCTTCATGCAGATGTGATAAAAAAGAATCTGGCACTTAGAAACGTAATTAATGCCGGCTGTAGCTTGTGGAATAAGGAACAGTTGCAGGTCTTACGACAACACTGCGATGCTGAGAAGCAATCGAAATATGCAATTTTAAACTCCTCTAACTCAATTAAGGGAACACCAGAGGCAGAAAATTATTGCATTCAGAACAACATTCCTTATGATAAAATCCCTTTTTCGGAATTTGGAGAATTTATTAAAAAGCTCTCATCCTATGAAGGGCTTGTTTTTTTTCCGAAGACGCTCGAAACTTTTTGCCGGGTGGTGGCAGAAGCTAGAATGGTGGGGTGTAAGCTCATCACCAACGATTGGAATGGATGTACTCACGAAGATTGGTTCCCCGATTATAAGGGTAAAGCTCTGATTAATTTTGTGGAATCTAGACAGGAAGAGATAGTCGATAAAGTTTGCAATGTTTTGTCTGGCAAGATTATAAATGCAGAACCAGAAGATATCACTGTAATTTTAAATTGCTATCGGCGTCCTTATAACTTGCGGATGCAGATTGATGCTCTCCGCGCACAGACAAAGCCGCCTAAAGAGATTTGGCTCTGGGTTAACCAGCACGAAGATAATGAAAATTTTTCGTTTGACACCTTGGGTCTTGATAAAATTTTCCATAACGACTATAATTGGAAATTCTATGGTCGCTTTGCGGGCGCTCTTCTGGCAGATACCGAGTATGTCGCTATTTTTGATGATGATACAATTCCCGGCTCAAAATGGTTTGAGAACTGCCTCGATACGATGGAAGAAAACGAGGGGATCATGGGCTCCGCAGGGGTGATCCTCGATGATAAATATTACGTCCGTCACGAAAGGTCTGGCTGGGCTGTTCAGAATCCCGAAACAACCGAAGTGGACTTGGTTGGTCATGCTTGGTTCTTTAAGCGAGATTGGCTCCAGTATCTCTGGCGCGAAAAGCCTCCGACTTGGGATAATGGTGAAGATATGCATTTTTCTTATTCTGCTCAGAAATATGGCAGGATTAAGACTTATTGCCCACCGCACCCTCCCGAAGATAGAGAGTTGCATGGCTCTATCATGGGTAATGAGCTAGGGATCGATGACAAGGCTACATCTAATAATAATGAGACATCACATCAGCAATTTTTTACGGAAAGAGATTTCTGCGTTCAGGAAGCTCTGCGAAAAGGCTGGAAAACTGTTAGAGGAGTGGGACTATGATTCTGCTTAAGGAGTTGGCATGAAATACTTTGGAAAAGAGTTTGATAAGTTTTTGGGGAAACTTAAAAATAAAGAAAACTTTGCATTTGCTCGCTTCTCTGACGGGGAGCTTTTTATTTTACGGAATGAGACTGTAATTTTAGCTGAGAATCATTTTGTTACGGGTAATCGTCAAGGGCACGGAGTCTACCCTCCCGAAGAACAAAAAGAGTTTATCCCCGAGAAGCATGGCTTCTACCAGCAGAGATTGATGGAATGTTTTACATTTAAGATGCCCGAATATTATAAAGGTATATGTTGTCGTAATGATGTTGGCGAAGCTGCCTTCTTTTGGCAAAAGGAATTAAATGGGAGGGATGAAGATCTTACTTTTTCTAACCTCTTGATTAATCGTAACTACCGTCGGTTTGTGGAAGAGATGGTTCCAGCATTACAAGAGCGAGATGTCATTTACGTCGTAAACAAGATGGCAAACTTGGATGGTCTTCCGTTCGAATTGAAAAAAACATTTGAGATTGGCAGCAACTGCATGATCGACAATTACGATACCGTCGAGAAAGTGAAAGAATACATCCGAGAGAATAATATTCGTGATCACGTCATTCTATGTGCAGCAGCGAGCTTAAGCAATTTTATTATTCGTGACTGTTTTGAGGACAACCCCAATAACACCTTCTTGGACATTGGCAGTTGTCTTAATCCCTATTTGGAGCTTGAGGGGTGGAAGCATACCCGAGGATATTTGACTCATTATTGGTTGAATAGCGGGAGTTCTTATGGCGATCAGGTGGATATTTGGTGATGTGATGCCATATGATATAGTTGGAAATGTGCCTGTAATTTTTGTCCATATACCAAAAAATGCAGGAACCTCAATAAAAGAGTATTTTAATCTTGAGCCCTCCTGTCATTCAACAATGCAGGAAATGTATGATTTTTATCACCATAATGGGGGAATGATTGGATTTTATCACGATGAGGAGATAGAAGGTCGTAGTTTTGAGGAGATAATGAAGAAGGGCAAAAAGCTGAGTGGGATTTTAAAGGTGTTGATGGGTGGGGGTCTTTTTAGGACTCCGTGGGAGCCGTCTTTTAAGTTTAGTATTGTACGAAACCCGTGGGATAGAATCTCGTCAATTTATCATTATCACAAGAAGGATTTTAGTGAATTTAAAAATTTTAAATGCCTGTTAAGAGCGTTGGGGACAAAAAGCAGACCCTTTGACAAAGGTGTTCTGAGCCATACGCAGACTGATTTTCTCTCTGTTGGTGGAAAGATTGAATTGAACTTTCTTGGTAAGTATGAAAATTTGAAAAAGGATGTTGAGAGTTTGTACCAGCATCTGACAGATGAAGAAAAAAAGGAGTTTGACATCTTCGAAAAAAGATCCAACAATAGTAAGAATTGTTATACAGAAATGTATGAGGATTTTGATTCCATATATACAGTATTTAGATGTTATTATGATGATGTTGTAAATTTCAAATATACGTTTAGTAATATGGAGAATTGTGAGCAAACTAGCAAATGTTTTGAAAGATATAAAAAGGAGGTTTCATGTATAAATTAGAAAAAAACATATTGCCATATTGGGATTTTATTTTAGAACTTAGAAATGATCCGAGGATCAAGAAGGGTTTCATCCAGCAAGAGACAATCTCACACAAAGATCATTTCACGTATATGCAGACTTTCGGAGAAAGTTTTTATATTTGCTTTGACAATGAGACACCAGTCGGTTATATTGGAGTTATAAGCCGAGATATTCGAGTTGCTACTCACCCAGATCACCAAGGTAGGGGTATTGCAAAATTTATGGTTATGGAAGTGATGAAGGAATACCCTGACGCTTTTGCCAAGGTCAAGATCGAAAATGAAGCCAGTCTAAGGCTGTTTGAGAGTTGTGGTTTTAAAAAGAAATTTTATATTCTGGAGAAATAGTGCTTCATAATCCATATAAGATCGTAAAGATGTTCGAAGAAGAAATGGCGCATTACACTGGTGCGCCTTACGCGGTTTCGGTGGATAGCTGTACTAATGCGCTGTTTTTGTGTTGTAAGTATTTTGAAGTACAAGAGGTTACGATTCCTAAACGCACATATTTGTCGGTCCCCCAATCAATCATCCAGGCGGGAGGCATTGTAAAATTCGAGGATATTGGATGGGAAGGGGTATATCAACTTAAGCCGTATCCCATTTGGGATGCCGCAAAGCGACTAACGGGGCAAATGTATATTCCCGGCTCTCACATGTGCTTGTCTTTTCACATCAAGAAGCACCTTAAGATCGGGAAAGGGGGTATGATCCTTACCGACAGTAAGGATTTCGTTGATTGGGCGCGTGAAGCCCGCTATGAAGGAAGGAGTGAGGGTGTCCGCTATCAAGATGATGATATTGATTCAATGGGTTGGAACATGTATATGACACCAGAACAGGCAGTGAGGGGGCTAATGCTTATGCAGAATTATCCAGAGTATATGCCGGACATTCCAGAAAATCCGTCCTATAGAAAACTTACAGAGTTTAAATTATTTAAGGAAAAATAGAAAATGCTTAGAAGTGATATTATTAATCAATTCATAAAGAAATATTCGTATAATTCATATTTGGAAGTGGGATATGGAGATGGTGAGACTTTTCATAAAGTAGAATTGCCTTTAGAAAACAAAACAGGAATCGATAATCATGTATCAGTCTTTCTTATTGGCGAAGGTACAGTTAAGATAACATCAGATAATTATTTTAGGCTAAATGAGCAATTATTGGGAAATAAAAAATATGATATTATT
>Ga0080013_1001505_pt1 | contig 30605 bp, 24 predicted proteins | sample ETNvirenome_6_85_FD_69236 | JGI IMG/M metagenome (GOLD analysis project Ga0080013, IMG submission 69236) | Marine viral communities from the Pacific Ocean - ETNP_6_85 (SPADES assembly) (version 2) | ecosystem: Environmental > Aquatic > Marine > Oceanic | place: Pacific Ocean | collected 2013-06-19 | reverse complement strand
CGGTCCCAAGCAATCGCCTGGGCCGCGCTGCGGCGTTTCTCTGTGGATTCTCGTGGGGGTCTGCACCGCAAACGCTGATCGCGCGACGGTACGGCTGGACCCCTGGCGCGAGGGCGCGGTACAGCCTCTAGGGCATCTGGACGGGGTTCCCGTTCTCGCCCAGCAAGTCGCCGCCCATGCCGTCTGCCCCGTTGGGCGGGATGCCGCCGGGGAGAGCCACGCCGGTCCCGCTGGCGTCGAGCGCCGCGAAGGGGTCCTCGATCAGTTCGCCCGATCCGGCGACCTGAACGAAGGAGGGTCCCCCGCCATTGGACGCGGCCGGACCCTGCGCCGGCTGCGGCGGGCGCTGCGGGCGCTGCGGGCGCTGCGGGCGCTTCTCCTCGCCGCCGCTGTTACCGCTGGAGGCGTGGATCGCCCCCCGGATGGCGCGAAGCTGCGTGGCGTTCCGCAGAGCGAGGCCGCGCAGTTCCTGCATGAGGCGAAGCTGGGCGGGGTCGAGGTACATGCCGGTGTACTCGCGCACCTCGGGCGGGAGCCCGCACCACTCCCTGATCGCGGACCCCATTTCCACGTCGTCGGGGGCCTGGGGGTCGGTGGTTGCCGTCAGGAGGTCCCAGAAACGGGTCCCCATGAGGTCGTTGAGGGGAGCACTGGCGTACTCCCACGGTCGGCGGCGCTGCTCGGTCATTCGGTCGTCTCCGTGTCGGGGGTATCCCCGGGGGTGGTGAGTTCGGGTTCGGGTTCGGGCGCGGCGGGCGCTGCCGAGGTCATCATCTGAGCCAATTCCCTCAAGGTGGTCACGTTGCCGTGATCGCGGAGGTACTCGCGCACGGCGGGATCGTTCAGGGTTTCGACCACGTCGGGGCGGTCGCCAATCCAGTCGCCCAGGTCTTCAATCTCAGCGTCCATGTCGAAGCCTTCACTGGCCTCTCCTTGGTCCTCGGGCGTGCTCGTGTCAAGGCCAACGTGCCCGTGCCCGTTGCCCTGGCCCGTCTGATCGATCTCCTCGGAGAGAGCCCCGCGCTTGGCCGCGTAGAGCCGTGCCGCGAAGCCAAGCTGCTGCATCGCCTCGCGCCCCAGGGCGATCTTGATGCGGGACTTGTCGGCGTTCTCGGCCGACTCCATGACCTTCTCGACCTCCTCTAGCTTCTGCCGGTGCATTACGTTGACGAGGCCGTCGTTGTGCTCCCGCGCGTCCGAGAGAGCCCCGCCGACATGACGCAAGGCGTCCCCGTAGATGCCGCTGATCTGCTGGAGCGTGAAGCGGTAGGACTCGTTGATGCGGTCCACCTGGGCGTACGCCTGCGAAGCCAGATCACGGCTGATCTGGTGCAGATGCAGCAGGGTCTCGACCTCGTAGGTCGGCGGGTCCCGCTGCTGGAGAGGGTCGGACAGTTCGTGCGGAGAGACCCGCTGCGGGACGTAGGGGGAGACCGCCTGCCGCTGCATGGGCGCGAGGCCCGGTGCCGGGAGCGGCGGCTTGGAGCCATCGGTCGGGTTCATGAGGGCGCGCATTCGGTCGAAAGGGTTGGAGGGCCCCCCGGCCCCGTTGCCGTTGCTCGTGTCGTACCCCTGGGGGGCCTGCTGGTACGAAGGCATCGACGCGGGGGCGTCCGAAGGTACGCCCGCGAGGGCCGACCTCGGGGCTCCGCCCATCGCCGGGGGCGCGTGGTCGATCACGACGGACCACAACTGCGAGTGTGCGCCGTGCCGCATGAACCGCAGCCGGAAGGACCCCACCCCCTCCGCAGGCGTGTTCGCGTCCAGGGTGGACAAGAGCCAGTGCCGCACGGCCTTCTCGACCTGGGGCGCGGCGAGGTTCCCGATCGCAAGGTCACGGTCAGGCTCGTCGTCCTCGACCTCTTCGACCTCGTCCTCGTCCTCGTCGTCGTCCAGATCGTTGGTGCCGTCCCCCTCGTCCATATCGGGGTCAAGATCGTCCTCGTCCTCGTCGTCGTCCTTCCCCACGCGCGTGGACTTGAAGACGTGCGGCGCGGAGGAAGCCATCGCGGTCAGGGGACGGCCAAGGCCCTGCTCCATGTTGAAGGAGTCGTCGTCCTCGTCCTCAACCGCCTTCCGCATCCACCTGACCAGCATGTCCTCGGTCATGTCGATCCGGCCGACCTGACGCGCGGGCTTGCTTCCCCACACGTTCAGGGCGAGGTAGCCGATCTCGCCGCCAAAGAGCCGCAGATGCTCCTGAATCTCGGCCCACTTCTGTACGCGGCTCATCCGTCCTCCTCCTCGTCGTTCAGGAAGGACAGGAGGCCGTCTCCCGCTTCGCGCAGGAAGTCGGACACGGGCTCCGACAAGCGGAGGGCTCCCGCCAGGAGGCCCGCGCTCGCAGCCTCCACGAGCGCCTCGGTCCCGCGCCGCGCCTTCTTGCGGGCGTGGTCGGCCAACTGGTTTCGGTACGCCTGGGCCGCTTCGTCACGGGCTTCGGCGTCGAATCCGAAGTCGTAGCCAAACGCTTCTTGATCTTCTTCGACCGGATTTTCCACGGTCGGTGGAGTCTTTTTGCCTGTCAAACCCAATGCCTCCGCGCATCCCGCGACGTTCCTTGTGCAGAACATCGTGGTTTCGCGTGGCGAGATCCTACGCATCATGCCCAAAGAAGATCAAGCTCCGAAACGAGACAGTTCCATCCCCTCACCGGCCCAAAAGTGCCGACCCCTGCTTTTTTGAAACCGCGTAATCATTGAGGAATTGGTGAAAAAGCGGAACCGACTTTTTGAAAGGGCAGTAGCGTCATTCTCGATCCAAGCGGTCACGGTGCAGATGCACTGACGGGCTCGGTCAGGAGGATGGTCCTCCCCCGCCCCCGATCACCATTAGGTGGCTCTCACGAGCGAACTCAGCGGTCGAGAAGAAGGAACATCGAAAATGGCAAACGCCCTCTCCGTCGCGACTCGCGGCAAGACCACCACCCGCAAGCGCACCGCCAACAAGGGAAGCTCGTCCCTCGTCAAGGCGCAGCAGCAGATCGCCCGTCTCCAGAACCGCGTGAAGAAGGTCAACGCCTCCGCCAAGGAGGGCATGTCGTCCGTGATCCACGCGGGTGAGACGCAGACCGCCCTGTTCGCCACCGCCTACTACAGCGGTCGCCGGGGCGACGACGGCCTCAAGATGGGGAACATCGACACTCGCCTCCTCGTGGGCGGCGGTCTCGCGACCTGGGGCCTCTGGCAGGCGTTCAACGGTGAGGCCCTGAGCGGCAACCACGCGCTCGCCCTGGGCAACGGCGTCCTCGCGGCCAAGGTCTACGAGATGGGCCACAGCGCGGGCTCCACCGCCGCCGCCGAGGGCTTCTCCGGTCAGACGCGCCTGAGCGGTCGCCGCGCCCACGTCAGCCCCCGCATGGCCGGCATCTACCGCTAGGACCACGAACGTGAACCGACCCTCCGATCCCATGAACACCGCCGGCCTCCACTACCTGGGGGTTGCACCGGTAGACGTGGGTTCGGGGGGTCGGATCGGCCCCATCGATCGAACCAGCATCCGATTCGCCCCCGAGTTCGGCGGCACCCAGGGAGGCAGCATGGCTTCACGCACGCAGCGACGACAGATCGACTTGATCAACTTCGGGACGAAGCTCTCTCAGGAGGGACACCGCGCCGCCGTGCTCGGCTCGTCGTTCGGCAAGTCCTGGGAAGGCGACGCGCAGTGGGCCGGCGACGACGGCTTCGGTGTGTGGGAAGGCGACACTCAGGGCGCGGCCGACGATGGCTTCGGCCGGCGTCGCCATGAGTCGCGCCGAGACGTGGAGCGCCGCCTCGACAAGATGCGGGATCGCGCCCACGAGTGGGAGGCCAAGGCCCGCAAGCGCCACACCGAGATCCAGACCCTCCGCGCCAAGGTGGCGAAGTGGAAGGACAGCGCGGTGTCCCTCAAGCGCAAGTGGCACGACTGCAAGAAGAAGATCGCCCAGGTCGAGGCAATCGCCAAGAAGGTCAAGGGCCAGCGTCGCGGCCACATGGACAGCCTCAAGGCGGAGCGCACGGCCCTGAAGGCTGAGAAGGCCGACCTCGCGCAGCAGATCGTCGCCCTCAAGGCCAGCGAGACCGCGCTGAAGGCCGAGATCGCGGCTGCGGCTGCGGCTGCGGCTGCGGCTGCGCCCCCGGCCCATCCACTCGCCCCCGCCCCGGCCCCGCAGGCGGGATACCCGGCCCATCCGCAGGCGGGATACCCGGCCCCGTACTACCCGCAGTACCCCCCGGGGTACGCGACCTACCCCGCTCCCCACCCCAATTCGTGGAACGCGGGCTACAGCGAGCAGTACAGCCCGTACCAGCCGCAGTACGACCCGGCTCTCGTCCCCGGCGGCTCCCCCGCCTATTGGGACCAGGGCTACAACTCGCAGTTCAATGATCCGTGGACCCGGGGGTCCGTCGAGACCACCTGGGAAACCGAGAACGACGCCCGCTACATGGCTGCGGCGAACGCTCTCATGCAAGACAACTTCGGTCGGGCTTCGCGCCCGCCCGTTTTCGGAGCCGTCGAAGAGGAAGACCCGTACACGGGCTACCTGGGCGGCTGCGGCTGCGGCTGACCGGCCAAGGCACCGAGGGTTCCAACCGGAACCACAACCGGATCGGCGCAATCCTGCTCCGCTCCACCCTGACGGGAGATCACTGTGGGCTACAAGCACTACCGCGTGTACCAAGACGAAGCTGGGAAGCTCGTCACGCGCGGAGGGCCGGTCTTCGGGGCCTCCCCCTCACTGAAGGAAAATGACATGCGATACGACGACTTCGGTCTGGAACTGGTGGAAGACGACCTCGGCGCGATGGACTACGCGAGCCTGGGTGCCTACGACGACTTCGGCGTGATGGACTACCCGTCCCTCGGGCAGGCGGCGGCGCAGCGGTACCTCCCGCGTGGCCCGCAGCACCTCATGCGTCCCCCGGTCTCGGCCCCCCGCGCCAAGCCCCAGGTGGTGCAGAAGACGATCCTCACGGGTGCCTCGGACCTGAACCCGGCCGTGGGCACGGCCACCGTGACCATCCGGCCGCAGTTCGACTTCGTGGCGGAGGACATTTCGTTCACCGGCACGCGGAACGGCCCCGGCGGCGCGTGGGACATTGTGTCCATCGAGTTCGGTGATCGGATCATCTTCAGCAACGCCCAGGGCGTGCCGATCGCCCTGTTCGGCACCGGCTCGTTCATCCGTGGGCTCGTCAAGGGCGCGGCCATCGCCGCCGGCCTCGACATTGCGGTCCAGGGGAACAACGCCACGGCCGGCACCCCCGCCACCTCGCCGTCGCAGCTCCTCGTTCAGGTGATCGGCCTGAAGCGCGGAACCAGCGGCTGCGGACCCGGCGCGGTCTAGTCCCTCGGCCCTTCGGGGCCTTGGAACGGGGGCTGGCGCGGTCCTTCCCTGGAGCCGCCAGTCCCCAACCCAATGCCTTGGCCGTCCCGTTTTTCTTCGGAAGTTCGGGGCGGTCGAGGACGGGGCTAGAGGTGATCAGCTCCTTGGCTGATCCTCACGGGTCGTCCGCACGGGCGGCTTCAACCGCAGGAGGCCGTCATGACCGATCCACGATTCGCGGCAGCACAGATGCGCGCTCGTCGCGACAAAGCTCGCGACGACTCCCTCGCGTGGGCGGTGAGCCAGATCCGCGACCTCAGTCAGACCCGCCAGGGGTCTCCTGAGCAGTTCGGGCACCGTGACTCCAACTTCTCGTCGCTGCGCTGCCCCAAGGCCGCGAAGCTGCAAGCCTCGCAAGGGAACGTAACCCTGCCGGTCGCTGCCACCTCGGCCGGGGCAGGCACCATCGTTGTGCAGCCCGCGTTCGGGGATTTCGTGGACGTGGTCCGCACCGAAGCCGGCATGGCTTGGGAGCGTCAGATCCACCTGTGGTCGCGACGCAACAACAGCGAGACGGCTACGCCCGTCAACGGTATTTTCGACGCCACGATCGAGTGGACTTCCGGCGGCGGCATGAGCGGCAAGCTGGAGGTCACGGCCTCGGGTGGGGCCGTCACCGTCTACCTCAAGTGCATCACCCTCATCGTGCGCGTGGCGAATTGGGACTCTCGCGCTACCAACGAGGTGCTCTGCACCGTCGAGGACGGGTACGCGACGCAGACGCAGGATCTGCACAAGACGTTCCTTTCACCCAACATCGGCGCTGGCGGCGTTCAGCCCGTGCTCATCCCGCCGTACGCGCGGTACGCCACGGTCATGACGCAGCTTCCCGGCGATCGGGCTCTCATGCTCGTGGAGCTTCTCGACGCGCAGAACAACGTCATGGCGGCGGTGTCGGCAGCGGCCTTCAACCAGATCGCCTTGGGCGCAGCCACCAACCTTCAGCTTCGGAACGGCAACGGCCTCGCTGTAGCTGCGACCACCGTGGACTTCACCTTGGGGTGGAACTGATGGGCACCATCGGCCAAAGCCAGCGTGAGCGCCGTCAGATTTTCCTCACGGCCCTCGGTCAGCAGATGATCACGCAGGAGGTTGTCGGCGGGGGCGAGTGGATGGGCGACTACGAGGTCGGTCGTCACTACTTCGGACGCATCGACCGTCCCGGCTCGTCGTTCGGCGGCATGGGCAAGGGGCCGTACCCCTTCACGGCCCGCGAGGCGATGTACGCCAAGTACAGCGACCGCGCCCTCCAACACGCCCGCCTCGACGCGCGATCCGCGAGGGACACGGCCGACCGCACGGCGAAGGCGATGGCGACACGGTACGGCCAGAACAGCGGTGCTGCGGTCGAGTGGCGGAGCAACTACGGCTGGTACGCCGACGACGTACACACGATTCTCAAGGAGATCCGCAAGCGCCGGACGAAGCCGGGAGGGCACCGACACCGATGATCATCCCTCTCCTCATCGGTGCCGGCCTCGGCTACGCCATGCGCCCCCGCGTGAGCGTGGACCCCAAGAAGGGGCTCTACGTCCACAAGGCTGCGTTCGGGGCGCAGGCTCGCGCTGTCGCCTCCATGCCCGTCCGCGAGCTTCGGTCCCTTGACCATCGGATGGGCCGTTGGATCGCACAGCACGAGGAGTGGACGCCACCGTCGCACCTCAAGGCGTACACCGCGCAGTGGCTCAAGGAGCAGCGCGTCAAGCACGCTTTGATCAAGGCCGAGCTTCAGCGGCGCGGGTACTGACCTGTGGACATTACCGTTGCCCTCGCCTTCGATGAGAAGGCCGCTCTCCGTCTCCTGAACTGGCTCGCCAAGGAGAACGAACGCGAGATCCGCATCTACGACCGCCGCGCCGCGAAGAAGGGCGAGGCGAGCCTCCCGACGTTGTACGGCTCTGGCGTTCGCTACGAGGTCGAGAAGGTCGAACTCTGGTCCGACTACATCAACCTCATGATCCAGGGCTTTGAGGACTGCGACGCGCTGGCTGCGGCCCGTGCCGGCGAACTCATGGCCCGAGGGTGGCGCGTCATGCGTCCCCGCGACCCCAACGACCCCGTGCGCTACCCCGGCGACGGCGGGTTCGCGACGGCGATGCGGCTCAAGCCGCGTTCGATCCGAGCCGAGGTCATGCTGACCACCGATGGTCGCCCCGGTCGCCCCGGGCTGTACCACTGCATCGTGCGCTACTGGATCGGGGGCAGGGAGTACCGCGACGACCCGAGCGCCCGCCTGGGGATGCTCACCGGGGACTCGGCCGAGGAGCGCGCCGGGATCGCCGGAAAGGCCCCCGGGTTCGGCGGCGAGGACGCCGCCTACTACCGCACGCAGGGCCGTCGCGCGCAGACGCGGGGTGCGCCGTACTCCAACAACCCGCACAAGCCCAGCGGCTGGCAGCACCATGCCTGGAACGACGGTTGGGTCGAGGGCTACCACCACACGGAGCGAGCCAGCGGGTTCGTGGTCCGCGACGGCAGGCGCGTGCGGGTCGGCGGCAAGACCAAGGACAACGTGCGCCGGGATCTCAAGGGCCGGGTCGGGCCCGCTCGACAGCTTCATGCCGATCCGGGCTCGATCTGGTACGAGGGGGACGTGCAGCGTCGTGGCAGGAGCGACGGCTCTGTCACCGCGAAGGTCCCCGTCCGATTCAAGGTGAAGGGCACCACCTACAAGCGGATCGCCCGCAGTGACAGCAACTACGGCGGCGAGTGGGTTCGCGTCAACAACGTCGAGTATCGGCTGACAGATGGCGGGCACCCGGCCCCCTTCGACAGCCGAGGACGAGCCTACACCCCGCGCATCGACGGCTTCGGCGGCACCGGCTCCGTCTCCCGCTGCGTCAGCGGCAAGATGCGCCGCGAGGGTTGGGCCCAGGACCGCGCCGTCGCCGCGTGCCTTAACATGAGCCGTGCCGGTCGCCTGGGGCCGCGCGGCGGATACCGGAGAGTCCGACGATGAAGTTCTACGTTGTTCAAGCTGGACTCGACTTGCTGGCCGCGTTGGGCCACCTCATCGATCTGACTTGGGTCGGTGAGGAGGTCGAGACTGCCGTCTTGGTGTTCCCAACCAAGGCCGAAGCGGTCAAGGCGATCAAGGCGCTGGAGGAATACGACGAGTCGTTGGAGGCAGACCCGGTCGCGTATCTGTACACGCTCGACCTCTCCCCCGCTGACGTGTGCGCGATCTTCAACGAGGAATGGGTCAGTGCGGCCGTGGGGGAAACCTCCTCGATCTCGCTGGTCCCCAAGCTGGACGGCAACGGCTACTTCGTGTCCCGCACCCGCCGCAAGTGGCCGCGCGAGACCTGGGGGTGGGTCGAGACCCGTGACGACTACGCGATCAAGAAGGTGAACGGATGAGCACCAACGACCTCAAGATGATCCGCAACGCCCGCGCGCAGGAGCTTTCCTCGTTCGCCGGGGACGTGACCGCCTTCGACGTGGGGGGCTTCGGCGCGAGGCCGACCACTGTGGCCGATTACTACACGTTAGGGCAGAGAGTGGGGATTGAGTTTGAATGGTGGAGTAACCATCACCGCCCAGAGACAAACCCACTTCGACACGCAGTTGCCAAAGGACTCGCCAAAAAGGGGTGGCAGGGTGAAGCCTGGAAGCGAGGGTTTGTTTCAGGCAAGGCGATGGAGAGACAACGCCCAAAGGGGCAGACGCACTTCGGCGCTCTCCCCAAGGTGCGTCCGCTGCTGGACGACATGGAGCGCAAGAACCCGTACTGGAAGTTCAAGGTGCTCCGCCAGTCCAAGGGGGGTGCGCTGATCGAGGCGACGAACCGGGACGGCGGTCGCATGTGGGGCGTGACGCGGCGGGACATTCACCTCACGCGAACCGGCCCGGTGATCCGTGCCAGCCTTCCGTCGCTGACGCCGATCCGGGCCCACGCCATTGAGCAGTACGAGTACCTGCGGCGATGATCCTGACCCACCCCCGCCACGGCAAGGGCCAAGCCGTTCGGCTCGTGGACGTGTTCGTCCTGGGGCCGTTCATGGTGTGGGCCGGCGGCGTGCTTCGCGCTGACGGACACGACGTCGCCGGGACGCTCATGACTGCCGCCGGGGCTGGCACCATCGCCTACAACGGGCACAACTACTTGAACCTGCGAGCACGGCGATGAAACAGGCCAACGTGAACTTGCTCTACCTCGTGGCGGCTCTGGACGCCTACGCCGATGCGTGGGGACAAGCCGCTGGTGAAGGGGCCGCTGTGCCTCCCGACGTGCTCAAGGAGGCCGCAGCGGGAGCCGAGGCCGCGTTGCAGGCGATGGAGCAGGCGCAGGCGGGTGTGAACTCCGCCGCCGCGCAGCTTCGCCGCACGGGCCGGGGCACCGACGAGGGCGGTCGCCATCGGCATCGTCGGATGGTTCAGGACTTCCAGCGGCTCACTCGGATCTTCTTCCGAGGGGCGACGGACGCCGCGACGGGCAAGCCCGTGAAGGCCGAGGCCGTGTTCGGCCCGCTCGTGGGCACGTCGATCGGCCCGACCGGCCCGTTCCCCTTCGGTGGCGGCTTCGGCTCCAAGGCCGCGAACATGCAGTCCGCTGGTGGTGGCGGCGGCGGTGGCGGCGGTGGCGGCGGTGGCGGCGGTGGGGGTGCAGCGGTGGCCGAGATCGCCAAGGCCGTCGTCGGCGTCATGGAGATCATCACGGTCGCCGTGATGAACGAGGACAAGCCCGAAGTGGCCTTCCGCCGGGCGCGGAACAAGTGGGGTCAGGCCATGCAGGGCCTCGATCGCACGGTCAAGGAGCACAACAAGGCGAAGAGGCAGCTTCGGGACGCCCGCCGCCAGGGCAAGCCTCAGTGGCGGATCAACCAGTTGAAGAACAAGGTCGAGCGCATCCGGGTCCGCGCACGCGGGATCATGGATATCAACAGCCCCGGCCTTCAGAACACCGGCAACGTCGTCGGCTGGCGGCGCATGGCGATCAAGTTCTGGGACGTCATGGTGGGCCTCAACGTCTACCGGAGCCTCTTCGCGCGGGCCGGGATCGCCTTGGAGGCCATGCCGACCAACTGGAACAGCAAGAAGAACCTCAAGCTGATGTTCCCCGGCGAAGAGGGCGTGAACAAGCGCGTGCCGCCCTACGCCACGCGCGCCGCCGTCCTCGACACCGCGATGACACTGTACCTCGCAGACGTCCTGCCGGGCGATCAGCGCATCCCGCTGTGGGTCTTCGGGCTCACGCCGTCCGAGCAGCGGCGCATGGGCATGACCGGCCCCTCAGTGGCAGAGATCGCTGTGTGGCTGGAGGAGAACGCGCCGAGCGCCGCTGACGTCCTGGGCGCGGTGGCTCTGGGCGGGGTGTTCGGGCAGAAGACGAAGTCCTGTCCCGTCCCCGTGCGCGGCATCTGCTTCAGCAACGCGACGATGCTGACGACGGCCTACGCGGTCGAAGCGGCTTCGACCCTCGCGGACGCCGGATACGCGGTCCAGTCCCGGGCCTTCATGCACGAGACCCGGCGGCGGGGCCTCCCCGTCCTCCCTAGACAAGGGGGTCCCGATGGCGGGATCCTGCGTACACTTTCAGAGCAGTCCTCGTTGATCCCCAGGGGCAGCGTTTGGTCTGTCGGAGCCTTCGGGCAGGAGAAGAACATGAGCTACCGCATCCTCAAGACCGACGCCGCCGAGGCGGGTCTCCTCTACGATCAGCAGGCCATGCAGGACGTGCAGGAGTACGACGACTTCGGCGCGGCCAGCAAGGGCGCGGCCAGCAAGGGCGCGGCCAGCAAGGGCGCGGCCAGCAAGGGGCAGCAGCCTGCGATCCTGACCGCGATCAACCAGGGGCAGCAGCCTGCGATCCTGACCGCGATCAACCAGGGGAACACGCACTTCAACGTCCCCACCGAGAGGGACGCGAACAATTGGGCCTCGCCCGACCGCGTCTACAACGACGGCTTCGACGTGCCCAACATTCCCGGCTACACGCCCGCGCCCCAGGGCGGGCACCCCGCGCCCCACCGGGGCGTCTGGAAGAGGGACAGGAAGGGCCGCGACGTGTGGCTCCTGACGCTCCCGTGGAACTGGCGGGGGCAGCAGCTCCACCCGAAGAAGGCCCGCGTTATCGCCCGCGTTGTGCTCGCTCGTGAACTCGGCTACACCCGGGGCACCCTCCCCAACTGGAGGATGCGGGTCTCGGTGAATCAGAAGCGGAAGTGGTGGGTGATCAGCATCTACCCCACCGCCCCGAAGGCCGCGCCGAGCGACTACGCCTACGAGTCCGGCGAGGAGCGCCTCAAGCGCAACCTCCAGCGGCTGATCGCGGACGACTTCGGTGTGTGGGAAGGGGACACGCAGGGCGCTGCGGACGACGGCTTCGGCTGTGTCGCCGGCTCCTGTGGCATCCAGGGCTCGTGGGAGGCCGACGATGAGGGCGCTGCGGACGACGGCTTCGGCGGAGCCTTCGCCAACCTCGACCAGACCAAGAGCCGCCGCGTGCAGGCCGCGCAGAACCTCGTTGCCCACACTGGGTTCGGCGGCACCACCCCGTTCGACGTCGGAGGCTCGCGATGAGCCGGTTCGGCGGCGTTCCGCTCCGCACCGGAGGCTACGCGCTGTTCGCGTCAATCCCGGTTCGGGTTCTGCACCGGGGCGAGCACAACGGACAGCGGACGTACAGCACCGAGCAGCTTTCCAACGGGATCACGAACGTCGTCTACGCACGGGATCTGACGCCCGTGTCCAAGGACACCGCCCGTTACGTCCACGAATCGCACTACAAGGCGGGCATGGCCCCCAAGCCGCACGGCTTCGGCTCCGCGCAGTCGGTGGCGCTGGCCGAAACGCTCGACAACGCCGGGGCCAAGAAGGGCTCGTGGCAGCGGGTGGCGTGGATGCGGGGGTGGACGCGCGGCAAGCACAAGCACAGGGGCCGCGCTACCGGGTTCGGCCTCGACAACGACCAGAAGCTCAACATGGGACCGGAGTACCGGCGGTGGGGGCCGATCAACGAGTCCAAGTTCGTCAACAACCCGTTGGACGAGCCCCGCTTCTACAACGAGCACTTCGACGGTCTCGGTGGGCAGGCCAATCCGCTCAAGGGCTGGAGCCGCACCCGGTCGATCGTCGGCCCCGTCTACCACCGCGAGGCCCAGGGCTTCTTCCAGTCGATCCGTCCGACCTCGGACGGCTACCGGCTTCGGCTCTCGTCGTTGCAGAAGGTCAAGCGGAACCACCCGACCTACGGTCCCTACGAGGTCCCGTTGGTGTCCCACGACTACCGCTTCCATCGGCCCGGCGAGGCGGCGCAGTTCGCGGACAAGATCACCCTCGCACCGTGAGACACTACTGATGACCCCCCTCATTCCGATCCTGGGCATCCTCTTCGCCGCCGCCGTGGGCTCGTCCTCGTCGTCCCGCACCCGGGAGATCACGCTGGGCGGTCGCAAGAAGCCCGGTGCGTGGAACCGAGGCGACTACGTCCGTCAGGGCAAGCACGCCGCCTTCCTATACTTCAGCGGGGACCGCGAAGGGCTCCCCCAGCCCCCCAAGGGTGGTTGGCAACGCGAAGCGTTCATGGCCGGCTGGCGTATCCAGAAGAGACGAATGCCACCCCGTCTCACCTTCGGGCTCGACAACGCGCAGCGGTTCGCCCCCGACGACCTGTGGGGGTGGGAGTACACCGCCTTCCCGGCCGACGTGCAGGACCGCGCCGACGCGAAGGCCGATCGATGGGCCGACTCCTGGGCCGCACCGCAAGCGGCCATGAGCGAAGACGAGGCGCTGTTCGCCACCGCCTTCGGCGCGGTGCCCGGCGACCGCGAGGTCCACAACTGGTGGATCGACCGCACTCCTCGGGGCTGGCCCTACGGGGACGACGTGTTCGGTGGCCGGGATTGGGACTACTACTTCCGCCAGGGCGAGGAAGAAGCATGGGACGACGGCAGCGCCCGCAACCCGTACAAGCGGGGCTGGCAATACGACGCCTGGGAAGAAGGCGCGCGGTACGCGGAGGAAATGCTCCAACAGCCTGACGACGAGTTCGGCGGGAAGGACGACGCCTACTACTTCGCCAAGGGCCGTGAGGCGTTTTGGTCGTCCGTGCCCTTGGCGGAAAACCCCTACAAGATCGCTTCGTGGCAGCACAACGCCTGGGGGGATGGCTGGCGGCACGCAGAGGCTACCTACCGACCAGAACGGCCCCGTCTGCGACCGGGCGACCCTGGGTTCAAGTTCAGTGGCGGATCGCGGCCCCGAAACAACACAGTCCGAGCGGCCTTCATCAGGGAGAGGTCCCCAGGCACGTTCGCGCGGTGGCAGGCAAAGCGTCGAGCCGCAGGCCGTTCCGCTTCCATGCGGGCTTTCTTGAGCCGATCGCGTATCCGGCATCAGATCGACCGCGAGATGGTGCGCCGTGGTTTGCAGGACGAGTTCGGTGGCTTCGGTGGCCCCGCACGGCTCCCTTCGGGATGGGTCAAGAACTTCCCGGGGAACTACGAGCGCATCTACGCCGATGGGGATCGGTCCCTCGTCGTGTGGAGCACCAACAGCCGTCGAGGCAAGGGACGACCCGGCGCGCCGCGGTGGTGGGCCGAGAACGTGGACAACAAGACCTTGGAGTTCCGCCCTCTCGGGTCGCGCGCCGATGGCAAGCGGGGACACTTCCGCAGTGCGACGGCCGCGATGAAGTTCGCGCACGATCAGGTCTTCAGGTGGAACACCGCCAGCGATGGCCCGATCAATACCGACCTCCTGGGCGGCGTTACCTTCGGGTCGAGGAAGCTCCGCCAGCAGGCGTCCCTGGAGGCGTTCGGCTCGACCCTCGCTCTGGAGCCGTCGCGTCCCGACCACGTGCATGTCGGCGCGACCGACCGCAGCCAGCGCCCGAATCCGAGCAATCGCGAGGTCTTCCCCGGAGCGGAGCAGATCCCGCTGGAGACCATGACCCTGCCGACTCAGGTGGTCCCCGGCCCCCAGGCGGTCGCCCTTCCGTCCGCGCCCGACCCCTCGGCCGACCCCCGGGTCGCGGTCAACTTCTACGAGGCCGATGGGCAGGCGTCCAACACCTCGTGGAACAGCGCGCCGTACAAGCCCGACACGCAGTACAGCCCCTACGGCGACGCTGGCCGGCGTCGAGGTTGGGGATCTGGTACGTGCTTCACGACCGGCTTCGGGTACGATCCCGCCACTGGCGAGGTCCGTGAGATCGTCCTCGGCCGAGAAGATTGGTAGACACATGCGACCCAAGCTCCAGCAGCAGACTTCGGTGGGGGCCTTCGACCTCAACGCCCTCCTCTTCCCCAACCGCCAGAGCGGCGGTGGCGGCGGTGGCGGCGGGGGCAAGGCCAGCAACCAGGGTGGCGGCAGTGGTGGAGGCGGCAGTGCGGCTGGCAATTTCCTGTTCAACCTGATCGAACAGGGGGGGCCGGTCCTCAACGACCTCATCAACAGCGGGATCAATGCGGCCGGCGGCGACGCCGACGTCGAGGAGATCGTGGACGTGGTGACGAACCCGTCGCCCCGCCCCTCGCCCCGCCCCTCGCCCCGCCCCTCGCCGCGTCCTCGACCTCGGCCGACCTCCCCGCAGAGCGGGGATTCGTGGGCCTCCCCGAGCCTGTTCAAGACCAAGGCCCTCAAGGTCATTGCCCAGCACGCCCGCACGATGAGGGGGGCGGGCGCGTCGCGGCAGGCGCGCACTGACGCCGTTCGGATGCTGGCCGCGCTCAAGGACGCCAAGGCGGGCCTCGACGCTCTCAGCATCGTCCTCGGCGCGAACAACGTGACCGTGGTCCGGCTCCGTCAGCGGTGGTACGAGGCGGCTTCGGGCCTCCTGCGGGGCGCGCGTCAGCGGGGCAAGGAAGTCTCCCTCGGCAAGCGCCCGAAGCCGCACATGGTCGGGGGGATCGCCATGACGCCGTTCGGCCTCGCCTTCGCCGCAGCCGGGGGCGCGGACTACGCCGTGGTGCTCAACGACGACATTCAGTCGATGGTCGCGGCTGAGACGGCTCGATCGGGCGGCGATGAGGGCAAGACCGGTCTGCTCCTGGGGGCCGCTGCCCTTCTGGGTGTGTCGTTGTACGCCTTCAACGCGGGCGGCGTCTTCAAGAAGAAGCGGAGTCGCTGATCATGAGTTCCCGAGTCCTCGTCAAGAGAGCCACGACCCCCTTCGCCATGCGTCGAGGTCAGGAGGAGTACAGGCAGTGGGCGGGCAAGGCCAACAGCACCTACAAGGCTGAGATCCAGCGCGACGTCCAACGTGCGATCAGCGTTGGCATGAGCGCCCGTTCGCTCGCCGTCAAGGAGAAGGCGCGAGGGGCGCTCCAGCACCTTCACAGCGCCCGCGTGAACCTCGACCGGCTCAAGGCGGCTGACGCCACCACGGGGGCGTTCTCCCGCCTCGCCCAGGAGTGGCAGAGCCTCGCCGCCGGGATCTACGGCAACGCCGTGTACGACGGCGACGCCAACGGGTTCGTCTTGGCCCCCAACGGCGTCTTGTTCGCCGCGATCAACCTCGATGAGGCCGACGCGCTCTCTCAGATGATTGCGGACCTTCGCCCAGGCCAGACGGCCCCGCTGCCCAACGCGCCTTCGCGCCCGAGCCCGAGCCCGAGCCCGAGCCCGAGCCCGAGCCCTTCGGGTCCCCACAGGAACACCGACCTCACGCCCCATGACGACGGGAACGACAAGGTTCCCATGAGCCTCGCCAAGAAGGTGGGGATCGGCCTGCTGCTGTACGTCGGCGGTGTGTGGCTGTGGTCGCAGGGGAAGGGGTACTAGAGCGTGCTCAAGTTCCTCCGAGGGCGAGCCCCCAAGAACCCCCGGTGGGGCCTCGTGGCGTACGACGAACAGCCGTCGTTTGGCGCGGCCGTGGGTCCTCGCGCCGCCGCGAAGCGCCGCGCATTCCTCAGTGCCGCGAACCTCATGGTGGTGGCCGAGAAAACCGTGGGCCTCTCCCCCGATCGAGACCGGTGGACCCGCGCCGGGTGGGAAGCCTTCCTCAACGCCCTCGTCCGCGTGCTCGCCAAGGCCGCGTTGAACAACCAACGGCTCGCCGCCCAGGCTGGCCCCGAGGCCGCGCCGGATGCTATGGGGGGGGCGCAGGGACTCCTGGGTTCCGGCACTTACCGCATGAAGGTGGGCGAGCGGATCGTGGTCGAGACCTTCGCAGGGACGCGCTCTGTGGTGGTCCCGTTGGACGGCGGCGTCTACCTCGTGGGCGAAGCGTCGGCGTTGGGCGGAGCACTGGACGCGCCGACTGAAGTCGTCGTAGGGGCCTTGGAGAGCGCCGCCCAGGAGTCCCTGCGGGGTCGCCCGTTGTTCGGAGCACAGCGGTGGACCGATCGCATCCGAGGGGGTGCCTGATGCGTCCTCGCCTGTTCCCCATGACGATGCTCGGCGGTCCCGCGCCCCTGCCCGACTCCCCCGCGTTCAAGCTCCCGGCGATCTACTACCACCCCGCCGCCGTGCGCTCGGCCAAGGAAGAAGGCGTGGACGTGCTGACGTGGTGGCAGGGCTTCGCACAGGGCAACGCCATCGCCCAGCGGGTCCTCACCGAGGCTGCGCCTCTGGCGGAGAAGGGCTTGTCCCTCACGCGCAAGATCGAGGCGTTCAACAAGCTGGAGGGCATGTTCGACAAGCTCGCGGCCATGCGGAAAGACCTCGACCGGCTCAAGGGCGTCGTCCCGGCCGCGCAGTGGAACCGTTGGAACGCCGACTGGTACGGCTGGATGGCGTCTCTGTCGGTGGGCTTCGTCCCTACGAACCGCCCCGCCACGGGATTCGGAGAGCCCATGTCAACCACCACAGTGGTTGTCATTGTGGTCGTCGCCTTGATCACGCTGATCTCGGTGATCCTCATCACGCGGTCGGTCAACAAGGCGTCCGACACCGTCCGGTTCACCGTCGAGGAATGCGCTCGCACCGGGAAGTGTCCCACGATCAAGCCCACCCTCATCGACACCGCGTCGGTGGTGTGGCTCACGGCCGTCGCCGCCGCAGTCCTGACCCTCCCGAAGTGGGGTCCGATGCTCGCCGGCCTCAAGCTGCCCCAGGGCCGCAAGCGGACGGGTCTCAAGGCAGGGGACCTCGATTGACCTCCCCAGCCCTCACCGCGCCCCTCACGCGCCCCGCGTTGCTGACTCGCGCCCTGGACCGGCTCAAGGCCGGGGGCTTCTACATCGCGCGTACGGACCTCATGGAGGCCGCGCAGGCCGTGGTGGCGTTGTGGCCCTCGGCCACAGCGGAGCAGCGTTCGGCCATGCGTTGCGGGCTGATCGACATGACGGACGAGGGCGTTCCGGTGCTGCCGGGTGAGTGCGCCAATGTCTTCGGAGAAGGCGTGTTCGTGTACAGCGAGCGTTCCGGCGAGGAGCACGAGGGCATCAACATCGGGGCTTTGATCGGCATCACGGTGGATCGTGGCGACGGGTTGGAGTTGACGTTCGGCGGCTTGAAGTCCGTCCGTACGGCCGAGGGTTTGAAACTGGTTGGGCCGCTGGCTTGCGCCGTGGCTCGCTTCATCGAAGAATCAGGAGCCGCTGGGGCCTGAACCTTGCGGTAGCATGGCCCCGGAATCGGGCGGAGATTGATCATGGCGAAGACGCGAAACTTGCGAATCAAGGTTGTGGGCGACACCCAGGACGTGCCGTTCGGCCTCCGCGCCGAGGGCATCGGCTGTGCTGGCGATCGGTACTACTACGTCGCCGCCCCCACCAAGGGGAAGGCCGTGATGGTCCGTGAGACCACGGCCGGCATGACGATGTGGCAGGCCGGGAAGTCGTCGGACGTGCCGCGCCGATCCAAGTCGTCCACCACCGCCGAGAAGGCCGTCAAGGCGCTCAAGGCGGTGCAGGAGGCGATCCCCAAGACCACCCGCTACAGCGGCCCCCTCAAGGGCACGTGGCGCGGGTACGTCGAGTGCCACACCGGCTTCGTGGACGTGGTCCTGTACCGGAATCTCGTGTCCTACGGCAAGCTCGTGGTCGTGGGGAAGCACGCCTCCAAGAAGGGGGCCAGCCCCAAGTGGGTCGTCGCGATCCGCATGGCGAAGAAGTGGTACAGCAAGGGACCCGGGGTCCTCAAGGTCGGCTCGTTCTCCACGCTCAAGGCCGCGTGCGACGCCGGCTACAAGGCGATGGCGGAGGTCGTCAAGAACGGCTGCATGACCAAGGCCACGCGCAAGTCCCCGAAGAAGCTGCTGGACGAGCGCAGGGCCCGCCGTCACGCCAAGACCGGTGACGCTCTGCCGTCGTCCGCGACGACGCGCAAGCAGCGCAACGAGAAGCGCCGCACCGCCGCCGTGAAGGGTCCCGCCGCCGCCAAGCGTCGAATCGACGGGATCAAGGTCCCGCCGGGGCTCAAGCGCATGGCTTCTGTGGACGCGCTCAAGGGCACCGCCAACAAGAAGGCGTACTACGTGATCCCGGGCTCGGGCAGGGGGTGGGCCTTCTCCCACACCTCCGATGGCAGCAAGGGCAAGAGCAAGCTGTACCGCTCCGTCAAGGCCGCTGCCGCCGCCGGCAAGAAGAACGCGCTCTCCCGGGCGGGAGCCACCGCGAAGAAGGCTTCGGCCGCGAAGAAGGAGACCACGGCCAAGAAGGCCCCGGCCAAGACCCCGCGCAAGCAGGTCGTCCGTCAGGAGGTCACGGTCAAGATGAAGGGCGCGAAGAACCCCGTCCGGCACTCGGGCACGCGCCGGATCTACAGCAAGGTCAAGGGCAAGTACGTCCTCAAGAAGGGCAAGTCCCTCTCCAGCGTCAAGATCGGCGGTCGGTTCACGATCAAGGTCAAGGGCCGCTACCTCCAGGGCTCGCGCGTCAAGGCCGTTGCCCCGAAGGCGGCTCCCGCCAAGACCTCGACCCCGGCGAAGGCCAAGACCACGGCCCCGTGGGACTCGCCGTCGTGGCCCTGGAGGGAATTGGCTGGAGCAGCTGACAAGGCTCCGAAGGGCGCAGCCAAGGACTACAAGGGCTTCATGACGAAGTACGGCGCGGCCGTCCGTGGGGTCGTGGCGTCCAGGGGCGGTTCCTTCGGGGACTCGGGCAAGCTCCTGGGGGCCGCGTGGCGCGCGTCCGGCAAGGCATCCACGGCCAAGGCCCAGTTCGAGGCCGTGGGCAGCGCGCTGAACACCTACAAGCCTGCTGCGAAGGCTGCGTGGGCGGCGGAGGCTGCGAAGGCCCCGAAGGCTGCGGTGAACCTGAACCCGCTGCCGGGATCGACGCAGACGGCCCTGGTGGGGACCTACATCACCTTCAAGAAGGGCGGCAAGACCCGGCACGGCAAGGTGCTCTCGATCGCGCCCAACGGGCGGGGCTCGTACGTCAAGAAGGACGGCGGAGCGAAGCTGACGGTGTCCGTGGGAGGCACCGAAGCGAAGTTCAACCAGTTCTCCAAGGGCAAGCAGTCGTACCGCAAGTCCACCAAGAAGGCGTACGAGGCCGCGAACGGCCCCGCGTACGCGGGTCAGGGTACGCACCCAGACTCCAAGAAGGAGTGGTACGTCTACCTGCCCGCCGACGAGCCCGATCTCGTCTGGCTCCAGTTTAACGGCCCCTACCGTCGCGGTCACGCCGATGCGGTCATTACCTCGATTGAAGAGGCTGAAGCAGGGCCCGGTAAGCCCATCTATCCGGTCAAGGTGACACAGAAGGAATTGCGTTCCATGTTGGAGGCGATGCAGCCTGCCGCCATTCAGAAGATGGTTAGCAGGCTGTCCCCTGAAGCTGCCTCCCGAGCCCAGCAGGCAATGGGAGCCTTCGGGGCCAAGGCCCCGGCCAAGACGCCTTCTCGGCGTGCGTCGAGGCCCGCTGGACGGACCTCGCTCGCGGAGGCGTCCGGTGCGGTGGACGCCAAGGCCCTTCAGGACAAGATCCTGGCCGACCTTCGGGCCGCGCGCCGCGCTTGACCTACTGAACTGGACGGAGGCTACCCATGTCCCTGATTGCGGAGCGGGCCGGGGAACTCCGAGCCCGAATTGACGATCTCACCGACGCGGTCTTGTCCGAGGCGGCGTCCGTCGATGCCGGGGATCTGTCGCCGGACCTCCTGACCAAGATCCAAGCGGCCACCGCCGCAGTCACGCAGGCCAAGAGCTACTTCGGGCTCGCGGAAGCGGACGAGACCGTGTCCTCGTTGATCGCGGACGAAGCCACGGGGCTCCTGTCGGACCTCTTGGCTGAGATCCAGGCGTTGGCCCCGCCGCCGGCCCCGGAGCCACTGACGGTCGCGCCCACCCTGAACCTGAACGCCATCGGTTCCCGGCTGACGGCGATGGCGAGCGCCCTGAACCCGCCTTCGACGCTCGATCGAATCTCCACGGTGCGGGCCGGTCTGACCGCCCAGGGGTACATCGACGGCGCGGCCATCGTGGAGACCTTCCATGAGGGGACCACGCGCGGCGTGGGGCCGTGGGCCGACCCCACCGACCTCGCGGGCGCGGAACGCGCTGTGGGCAGTCTGTCGGCGTCCCTGGAGCGGGATGGAGCCAGCGGCCTCGTCCGTGACGAGGTGGGCATCGCCCTGAGCGTCGCCAGCCCCGCGTACATCGCATCCACGCTGCGCTCCACGCTGGAGCAGTTGCTCAACGCCGCCGCCCCGCCGACTGAGGTGCTGGCCGATGTGGATCTCCTCCAGCGCGGCCTCGCCGTCCTGACAGGCGACGTCTACAACGACACGGCCTTCCGCATCGGAGCCCGAGCCGTGGTGGACGGGGCCGTTCAGGTACTCGTCGCTGTCGCCAAGCAGCACGATGCGCCGATGCCTGCCGCCTTGGGCGCGATGCCCGAGGATCTGACCGGTGGAATCGTCCAGATCGAAGACGAGGCTCCCCCCCAGCCGCAGAACGACCTGAATCCCCGGTCCATGACCGAGGCTCCCGTGCCTCTCAACGCACGGTGGGAACTGGTCTTCCTGCCCGACGAGGAAGTGCTGTACGAAGCCGAACCGGGCGAGAAGGAGACCCTGGAGGCGCGGCTGGCGAAGGCGCTCAAGCGAGCGCAGCGCCGTTTCGACCCGGGCACCCCGCGCACCCTGGTGGAGAACTACCTCATTCGCCCCGTGGGTCTTCCGGTCCCCGCGCAGATCGACCCGCCGGTTGTCGCCCCCGTGGTGGCGGTCCCGCACGGGTCGAGCGTGTCCGACGTGAAGCTGGCCGAGCCCACCGAGACCGCCCCCGACGAGGAGGGGATGAACAAGATCGTGGAGATCGTGGCGAGCCGGCTGACCGAGGCTGGCGACCCCACCGACGAGCCGTCGCTCCTACTGGCCGTCATGGACTACGTCTTCGACCTCGTCGCCAACGGGGTGTGGGACGACCCCGCGTTGGACCTCGCGGAGACGGCCGTGCGGGCGTTTGCCGGCACGCAGCGGGCCGACGCCGAGGACTCCCTCAAATTCTGGACGAACGCCCCCGCCGCGCTTGATCTCCCGACCGTGCCTTCGTTGCTGGAGACCACGACCATCATGGCCGACGACGGGACCGCCGAGACGTGGCGGCTCCTTTCGATCCCCGAGTCGCAGGTGGGGAGCCAGCAAAGCCTCTGGCAGACGGGCAAGAACTACGCCGTCCTGACCGAGGCGATCTTCAAGAACACGATCCTGCACCCCTCGACCGTGGGCGTGAGCAAGCCGCAGACGCCGCACCCCCCCGGTGCGCCAGCCGCCGTGGGTCTCGTCCGCGTCGAAATGGCAGGCATCTGGATGGATGCGATTGCCGCCGCCGTGGTTCCCGCCACGGGACCCGAGCGCGTCCGCATGGACGACGACGACGTTGCCGACGCGAACCTCCCCGGAGGGGTCGAGCCCTTCTACCGGATCGCCGGGGTGCCCCCCGAGTACGCCGCCGTGTTCCTCCCGTTCCAAGAGGAGGGGAAGATCCGAATCCTGGGGGAGGTGATCAAGCCGCTCACCCCCGAGACGATCCGCGCCGAGTGGAACTCGCTGCTGCCGCAGTGGGTCGGCTACATCGCGGATGCCCTCGTGGGGGCCGGGGGGATCAAGGTCCAGAACTTCCCGCCGCGAGTCGAGCGCGGAAGCGTGATCACGCGATTCAAGTACCCTGACCCCCGCTTCGGCATGGACTGGACCGAGATCGAGATCCGACCTCATTCGCCGCTCGTCACGCTCAAAGTCACGTCCACCCTGGGGCTTTACCCTGATACGGTGACGAACACCTGGGAAATGGACCTCAAGGAGGCGTTGGACCCGAGCAGTTCCATCCCCTGGGTCATGAAGCAGTTTCGGGAGCGGAAGCCCAAGGATTGGGGCATTGCGCCGCCCAAGGACGAGGTCACGGACCTTGCCTTGAGCGTCTGGCTCAAGGACATTCGTGGAGAGGCGCTGCGGATCCTCGCGGACACGAAGGACCGGGCCTTCTCAGGCGACCTTTTTGGGGAAGAAGCATGACGGACGAGGTCGAGACCCGAACAGACGATTGGGTCATTTGGACAGTCGATCGGTCGATCCGACTCACCCGGGAGAGCCTCCACGTCCACCGTGGCGACTCCGCTGACGCGGAGCGCTTTGATCGCGAGGTTGGAACGCCCGAGGCCCCCGGCCCCCTTCGCCTCCAGATGTACGAGGACAGCCGGCTGCAAGGGCAGGCGCAGACCTACCGCGAGGAATCCGCCATGCGGATCTTCCTTGACGTGAAGTCGAATCTGAACCTCGATCCCGACGTGCCCACGGTCGGCAATTCCCTCCTGCCGCAGATGATCTCGGACGTGTACACGCCGCGTCTCGGCTACCCCTACGAGCCCACCGAGGCCGACCTTCACGCGACCTTGCAACTGCTGTTCAACGTGGACCTCGACGCGGACGTGCCGGTTGCACGCCCCCCCACCGTCCTCTCCCCGGAAGAGTTGGCGACGTACGTCGAAGACGGGTGGGGATTCTGGTTGGCCTTGGAGGCCGTCGCGGCGCGGGTCGGAGCCCGCCTGAAGATGCCGCGCCTCGCTACGGCGCGGGAGAAGAAGGAAGTCACGAAGAAGCCGCCTACCGAAGGCGAGCAGACCCGCACGATGGACAAGTGGGAAGAGGCCGTGGCGATCGGTGCCCGCGTGCAGTTCTTCCTGGCAGTCTACGACGCCGCCCGAGTCCCCCAGGCGACTCCCGAGGTCGCCGCGCTGCGCCGGCAGGCCCGTGACCTGTGGGTCGAGCTTCCCGGGTCGTTGAGCGGCTGGATGCTGTCCCACGGCGGTGCCCTCGACACCCAGCGCATCAAGGCTCTCGATCAGGTGGACAAGACCGCCCGTGCCTACGATCGCGCGGGGTTGAACGACGCCGCTGGCGCGTTGCAGGCGTTCCTGGCTTCGTTCACCGACACCGGAGGGTTGGCGGGCATCTTCGACGCCACGCCGCCCGTCTTGACGGAATGGCCCGGTCCCTGGGACACGGCCGAAGCGGTCAATTCGGCCGCGCACTGGCTCTACCGGGCGGGGAACGGAACCCTCCGGGTCCACCCCTTCATCGACACCGTGGTCGAGATCGGCGGGATGGACCTCAAGGAGGTCTTCGACAACCTGTACATCGAGTACGACTGGCGGTTCGCGATGGAGACTCCGCTCCCCAGCGGAGGCCCCGGCGCTGCGGGGGACGTGCCCACGCTCATGATGCCGCAGGACGACTTCACGCACGGGGAGGTGCTGGATCGCAGGGCCGCGCTGGAGGACTGCCTTCAGGTCGAAATGACTGCTACGGACGGGATCTCGACGGCCTTGCGTGAGGTGGTTGAGGATCAGATTCAGGAGATCGACGCGGTCGCGGACCTCGCGGACTGGACCTTCATCAAGAAGGCCCTGAACGTGCGTGACACCTACATTCCCGACTTCGTGATGGACGAGTTCATCAACGCGCGGGTCCAGATTCAGGAGAGCGATTACAAGGCCGTGTGGTACGGGCGCACCAACGCCATGATGCCCGGGGTCGAGATCGTGGACACCGAGGATCCGCCCACGGACAACCGTCGCCGCGACTACTTCGATCGGACCTTCAAGCCGACCAAGGAAATGGACGGGGACCCGCCGCAGTGGACGGGACGTTGGCAGGCGACGCGGATCGTCCAGTTCAACGAGCGGCGTGACGACTACAAGCCGGAAGGTTCGTTCAGTCCTGCGCGGTTGAAGCTCCGCCGGTCTCGGTTCTCGATCTCTCTCGCGTACATCAAGACCTACACGATGAAGTTGGGCGAGACCGCGCAGGAGGTGGCAGATCGTTTCGGCATGAAGCTGGACGATCTGCACGGGCTCAACCCCGGCGCTTTCTTCGCCCACGACACCGAGGTCCGCGTGTGGGCACCCATCCCGTGGGCCACGATTCGGAACAAGGGAGGCTGGGCCGCGTACCAGAAGATCGCGTCCGAACGGGTGCGTCTGCTCTTGGGGTACCTCGCCAACGACACCAAGGTGTTCGACCCGTCCTCGTACACACAAAAGGCGACGCTCAAGCGTCTCTTTGCCGAGACGGGGAACAAGGACATTTGGGAGGCCGTGAAGTGGCCCGAGGGTGACGCCACTCTGCGGTCGCTCCCCGGCATGAAGCCGTTGGTCCCGGTGGGGCGCGATTGGACGCTGCTCGATCTCGCCACGATCTGCAAGCCGATGCCGAACGCCACGAAGAAGCCGCAGGAGCACGACGATCACGTCAACAACCTCCACGCCATCTTCCCGGCGATCGACCGCGCCTCCATCCCCTCGCAGTTCTCCCGCGTCAAGTCGGCCATCGAGGCGGCGCGGACGGATCGCCGCCGGGGTCTCTACGCCGCCGCGTGGAATCACGCCTTGGCGCGATTCTTGGACGAGAACGACGATCTTCGGTCGGCCGTGATTCGGGCCTACAACCGCGTTTGGCGGGGGTACACCCTTCCGACGTACCCGACCGACTCGGTCGGAGACGAATTGGTGCGTTCCGGCCCTGTGGTCAGGGGCGAACGCCGACCCTGGCCGGCGATGGTGCCGTACGACTACCAGTCCGCAGCGGCACGCCGCCTCGTCGCGGAAGGCGGCGGAATGCTCGCCTTCGGCGTGGGGGTGGGCAAGACCAACACGGCGCTGTTCGCGTTGGGGCTGGCCCGTCAGAAGGGGCTCGCCAAGCGCCCCGTGATTCTCGTCCCGAATTCGCTGGAACGGAAGTGGCAGGAAGACCTCAAGAAGGTGCTGCCCGACTACCGGGTCGAGGTGATCGGAACGAAGCTCGCTCCCGTGGCGCGTGTGCCGGACAACCCGCGTGACCCCCTCACCATCCGTTCGCGGGGGATCGCAGAGCAGTTGCTCCCGGCGCGGGTCAAGGCCGTCAGCCGCGTCGTCAAGGAGGGCTGGAAGCTCCTGAAGATCACGGCCAAGGGCTCGACCGAACCCAAGGCCGCACGCGACCGTGCCGCCAGCAAGCTCAAAAAGCTCCGCGCTGAACTGGCCTCCATCGTGTCGTTCAACGCGAATTCCATCAGCAGCGCCATCGCGACCAAGGGCGGGCGCATCGCTTGGGGAATCGCCAAGACGCAGCTTCCGTCGCGCGACGAAATGAACGCCAACGCCAACGTGAGGGAACGGGCCATCGGAGAGGCCGCGAACCAGTTGGCGACGATCGACGCTCGCGCCCTGGTGATTCAGGGCGGCACCGTGACCGGATTCAACGACGTCGGAGCCCCCGTCTCCTACACGATCAACAAGCCCCACTGGAGGCCCAAGACCGAGTCGGCCATCGAGACCGCCGACAAGTGGGAGGAGTTCCGGCGCGGTCGGTTCGACGCCGTGATCGTGCCGTTCAAGCAGTTCGACAAGCTGCCGTTGGGCGAGAAGTGCGTGCGGGCGCACATCATGGAGAAGACTTCGATCCTGCGTGCCGTCGAAGATGGGCTGTACGGGACTGAAGGAGGAACGGAGGCCGACAAGCGAGCAATCTTCACCACCGAGGGCGGGCGGCTCCAGGCCGCGCTCAAGCTGGCCGCGAAGGCGCTCACGAATCAGCAGGCGACCAACACGAACTTGACCCGGCCGCTGGAGCCGCCGTTCATCTTCGGCACGTTCACTGCGACTCCCGGCACGATCACCCCTGATCAGTTTCAGTGGGCGGCGAAGCAGGACGACCCCGACAAGCCCTTCGGGTTTTTCCAGAGCGCGCGGAGCGGGGGAGCCGTCCCGCCGTACTCCACGTCCAGCCACGCGGCATCGCACAAGCCCGAATTTATGGCTGTGGTCGAGGGCGGAGGCCCTCTCGGTCCCCTGAACCCCGTCACGGGTCTCCGTTTGGGTCAGCCCAGCCCCGGTCCCGTCACGGCCTTCGTGGGCGTGACGGCAGACAGCAACGCCCCCGACACCGTCACGCTCCGTGTCGCGTCGAAGGACCCGGCTGGCGCGAGGCACCATGGCCGCTGGTGGTACGGGATGCCGAAACAGTGGCTTCACGCCCTGCCCAAGGCGTTGCCCTCGACCGAAGGGGACATGGTCTTCTTCAGTCAGCGGATCTACATCGCAAACCCCGCCGTGGCGCAGGTCGAAGACTCTTCGATTGGCAAGGCCCCTCCCGGTTTCGTCAAGACTTCGCAGGGTGATCCCGTTCCGCGCTTCGTCCGCATCGGCACGGACGAGATCGCGCAGGTTCTTCGGCGCTACGATGGTGGTGGTCCCAACAACGCCCCGGCCTACCTTGAGGTGCTTCGGAATCCCTACGGCACGTCCATCACTTTGCGGAACGGGTCTGTGATCCAGGGCACGCCGCCCAACATGACCCGGGCGCTTCCGCGTGGCACGCCCGTCACGGCCGTTACCGGGGACGCCAAGGTCGAGGCCCTGCTGGCCGATGCTCCTGCCGACATGGATCTGGAGCAGTACGTCGCGCATCTGGAGCGCGTGCTGGACAACCCTGCGTCGAGCTTCCGCGTCGAGGGCGCTCTTGCGTGGTTGGGGCCGCGCCTCAAGGGGGCGCGCGGGTCGGTGGACATGGCGACGAGCGCCCTCTACGAAAAGGCGTTCAGGTCGCCGGCCGCGTACGAGGTCAGAGACGCCTTGGGGCAGGAGATCCCCTGGGTCGATCACCAAGACGCGCTGGTCCGCGCGAACGTGTCGCTTCCGCGTGACGAAGTCGCGATCAACCCTCACGCGGGCGACTTGTGGGTGCGTCCTCCGCAGACTCTGGCCTACGGGACGGTCGCGTTTGTCGAGAATCGCGCAAACCGCTACCCCGATGGGGCGACCGTGCCTCCGCAGTTCGACACGCGCGGCACCAAGAACCGGAAGAGGGGGGCGCAGCAAAACGGCGCGTACTTCGTCCTCGCGTACAAGCAGGGTCACGTCGAGTTGCAGCCCAAGGCGGCAGCGGACGCCGCCATGAAGGCGATCAATTCGGGCATCCTGGGGTACAAGGTGGCTCTCCCGGTTCACGTCGCAGTGACGGCCCCCAACCGCGACTACGGGCACCTCAAGGGCAACCCGTTCACTCGTGAATCGGCCAAGGCGACGGCCAACCGCCTCTCTCGGATGCCGGCCCCGACGCAGGCGACGAGCGCGTCCCTGGGGGCTCGCCAGAACACGTGGGAGGACATTGGCTGCGACTTCCTGATCGTGGACGAGGCTCACAACTTCAAGAAGCTGTACCCCTCGGGCTCATGGGGTTCGCAGGGCGGCGGGCAGGTCGAATTCCTGCACATGGGCGGCGACTCCAAGCGCGGCTGGCAGATGGCGTTCCGCACTGCGGCCGTGCGCGCCAACGGAGGCCGCGTGGTGCTCTTGACGGCGACGCCGGCTTCGACTTCGCCGCTGGAGTTCTACAACCTTCTCCAGTACCTGGGTCGGCCCGGTGAGCGTGACGCTTCGGTGTTCGATCCCCTCGGCATCGAGACCCCCGGCGACTTCATCGGTCGGTTTGTGGCGATCGAGACGGCGATCCAGGCCAAGCCCGGGGGTGAGCCCAAGCAACTGCTGACGGCCTACAAGATCGCCAACCCCACCGAGTTCCGTCACGTCTTTGAGCGGTACGCCAACTTCAAGACCGTGGACGACGCCGTGGCTCTCCGGGGCACGGAGGTCGCCAACGGGCGGGGCATGGTGAGCGAGTCCTACACCGAAGACGGTCATGTCCACGGGCGGTTCGTCCCCGGCACGGGCAGTCACACGCTGCCGATGGTCAAGCCCGGTGATCGACTCCGGGTCGAGGACGGCCTGAGCGCGGGCGACTACGTGGTGGTGACGGTCAACGACGGCGAGATCCTCACCGAGTTCGGCCCCGAGCACAGTTCAGGCGAGAACGAGCAGGGCGTGTGGCGCGTCTACACCGGAGGGCGCGTCCCCATCGCGCCGCCCACGTTCCGCGTGAACCTGGGGATGAGCCCCGAGCAGGACAGCCGGTACGCGGCCTACCAGCGGATCGTCACCAACGCCGCCCTCGGCCGGCGGAGCGGCATCGGCCTCATGGGCATCCTCCACAAGATGAGCCGGACCTCGGCTCACCTGGGGCTGGAATGGTTCGCCCCGCACAGCGTCAGCGCGTTGACGCTCGCGGACGAGAATCGCGACAACAAGCCCAAGCAGAAGGCGGGCGAGTCCTACACCGATGGGCTGCGCGCGGCCCTGCCCATCGGGCGCAACGGGGAACTGGCGAAGATCACGCCGACTGTCTTTGAGGGTTCGCAGCCGTTCGCTGGTTGGACGAACACGGAGGACAGGCGGCAGGACATTCTGCGGATCCGCTGGCTCAAGGGCGACGAGGCCCGTGCGGCACGTTGGCTCCTGCCGCCGCTCCTGAACCGCGACGGGTCCGTGGTTCCCGAGGACCACAACGCGGATCTCCCCATGATCCCCGCGCCCTTCGCGCCCAACCCCGCGCTCTACATTCCCGGCGATGTAGGCCCCATCGTCACGACCGATCCCACTTTGGCGTGGCAGCGCGACGTGTTGGAGATTGTGTTGGCGTACCGACCCCCGGCGGGCAAGAAGGGCGACAAGTTCCCCTACTTGGTGACGTGGCGGTCCTGGGTCTTGGGCGGTCCCGTGCGTCGCCTGTACGAGCACGTCGAGGACCAGTACACGCGAGCCGTCGAGCGCGTCCTGGCATTCCAGAAGGACCCGTCCAGCGGAAATCCCCCGCCCGCTCCCGTCTCCCCGGCCCGCATCCTCAACGCGATGCTGGCGGAGATCATCTACAGCGCCCGCGTCGGCGGGGTCCGCGCCGACGCGATCCAGGGACAAGGCGGTGGCCTTGACGACCCTGACGGCTTCTTCAGGGGCGGCGGTCAGGAGGGCTGGGACCGAGGTCTGCTGGACTGGTACCTCAACCTGAACCAGTACCCGGGCAATTCGGGCGCGTGGTCCTGGGGCGCAGCCTACCTTGAGGGTCACGAGGCCCTGGGCCGCAGCCGAATCCACCGAGACTCGCTGGCCGCGCTGCTGGCGTTCGGCCGCGACGAGCGCGGCGAACGGCTGACCCCGGCGGCGCTCAAAGATTACGGACTGAAGACTGACGAGGTGGACGACGCGCACGCGAGGGTCAGGGATCTGCGCGCTGCCGCTCGGGCTCGTGGGAACCGCTGACGACGTCCCCTGCGGGGTTCCTCAAAAATCGCTTGTGACATAGCTATGTCGTAGCTATGGTCGAAGCAGGCCGCGCATGGCCCCAGGAGATCGACATGGTTCCTTTCAGCGGACGCACCTACAAGAACGCCGAGGCTTACAAGAAGCTGATGTACTGCCGTGCAGTCGCGTCGGCGGTCCACAAGTGGACCTCCCACATTCTGGACAAAATGCACTACGTCGAGGACTTGTCCTTGGAGGTTCCGACCCTGGGCGTGGACGACTACGGACGGCTGTTCTACGACCCCGAATTCGTCTTGTATGGCCCCATGAACGAGGAGGGCGTGCGCGTCGGCCTGTCGATCGAGGAGTTGGCCGTGGGGCTGCTCCACGAGGTCGGCCACATCATCTACAACCACAGCGCCCGCCGAGGCGGGCGTCCCCACAAGGCTTGGAACCACGCCGGGGACCGTGAGATCAACGACGATCTTCGCATCTTGCGCGGCTTCTTCGGAACGACTCCGGTGGAGCTTCGGATGCCGTCCTGGGCCTTGTTCCCCGACCAGATCAACATGCCCGATGGGCTCTCCGCTGAGATCTACTTCAAGGTGGCGGAAAGCCAGGGCGAAGACGATGAGCCCGGCGAGCCCGGTGAGCCCGGTGAGCCCGGTGAGCCCGGTGAGCCCGGTGAGCCCGGAGAACCCAGTGAGCCCGGTGAGCCCGGAGAACCCGGCGAACCCGGCGAACCCGGTGAGCCCGGAGAACCCGGTGAGCCCGGAGAACCCGGTGAGCCC
>Ga0080013_1001503_pt1 | contig 30628 bp, 37 predicted proteins | sample ETNvirenome_6_85_FD_69236 | JGI IMG/M metagenome (GOLD analysis project Ga0080013, IMG submission 69236) | Marine viral communities from the Pacific Ocean - ETNP_6_85 (SPADES assembly) (version 2) | ecosystem: Environmental > Aquatic > Marine > Oceanic | place: Pacific Ocean | collected 2013-06-19 | reverse complement strand
TCATGCGGGTTTTTTCCTTCTATCCGAACTTGAGTGAAAGACTCGAAGCGGAGGATTGCCCGGCCTGGACAACGACCCGATACATATTCGGGACGCCTGTTACCACCTCGAGTTGCTGATATTGGATATTTTCTAGGGACGCTTGCATGTAATACGTTCCGTCGGACCACTTGACCGCTCGTGTCGTTGTGTCGATAGAAGCCGCGTTCCACTTGGACCAGAAGTCGTGAGCTGAAATATCGACGAGTTGAATGTCGAGAGCCATCGTTACCGGTGAAGAAGCGTCCCGGACAACCGTTGTAGGGAGATCAACGAAGTGATTTGCCGCAAGTGCCATATCACGGTTCACTTTTACACTGTTCCCAACGGAAATTGACACGTCCGACAGAATAGGTTGGTAGCCGTCCGCTAGGGCTATCGGGGCCGAAGAGTCGAGGACTACCAGCGGGTTTCCTGTTCGATATGTCGGGGAGGTCAACGTCCCTTGGTCCGTTGGTAGGTTGTAACCTCCGGCCCACTTGCCCGAGAGCTCTAGTTGACCTTCCGAGTTCCCCGAAAAGACCAGTTCTCCGAACCTGGCCCCGTGCGATTGCACGAAGATCCCGTCTGCACTCATCTCCTTAGTGACGGTCGTCGAAAACTCCGTAGCCGCTGCGTTAGGATCATCTAACAAGGCGTAGGTCCAGGAAACCCCCGCATCCTCGGTTTGTGAGAAACCGCTGGCTTTTAGAATATTCCCGATTTCCGGACGGAGAGAAAACCCCGAAACGCAAGCCTTCACTTCCGTCGCAAAGTCCCCCTCGAACCAAACCCCGTGGCCCCTTTTTCCGGGGACTCGGTCTTGGTGAGCCCGGACAACAGGACGTTGTTGGAAGGTTGTTCCGGCTTTCCGAACTGAAAAGGTGTGGAAATCGATTACGTCCCCTGCTCCCGGGGTAGCCTCGAGGGTCCCGGGGGTCCCCTCTTCCATTATGAAAACTTGTGCGTCAACGGCTGGCATCTAAGTCAACTCCCGTGAAGTTCGATACATTAGACGGGCCCGAATGAACGCCCGTCGTCGGTTTTTGTCCGCTCCGAATTGCTCGAGGCCGAGGTCTTCGACGTCCACGAACCAAAGCCCGGAAACATTCTGAAAACGCCTTGTCAAGCAAACGTCCAAGGCCCGGGCGTAGTGCCGGGCGTCTCTGTCGGAAATCGTTTGTTTATCGTCCGCGGGATGAAGGACAATAGCCGCCAAAAGCGGTATTTCTGAATCACGTTGTTGGGTCAACCAATCCGTTTGAGGGGAAGAGCCCCCGTCAACAGTCAATGCCAAGGCGGGAAAGTCAAAAAGTTCGGTTTCCATATCATCCACAACAACGTAGCTGATAGGGTCGGCTAAAGTAGGCCCTCCGTCCGCGTCGATGTCGTCCAAAGCCGTAGGAATCCCCGTTGTGAACTCCGTTAATAGAGCGTCCAAACATGTTTGGTCGTGAGCTCCTACACTCATTTGGGACCTTCCTCGCTACCGTCTTTTCCCATAACGTATTCAAGGGTCGCTTGTGCGAGCTCCGCCTCCACCTTGTCCGTAATTATTGGCGCAAAGGGCCGGGTCGATTCCGTTTGGATTTGAGTGTTGCGGACTCGGTGTTTCATCGTTCCGAAGTAGCCGGGGGCCCAAGAATTGACGGGCTCCCCCGAACGAGCGGCCAGCCCTAAGAAACGGTCCGGGCGGGTGTATGACGTCGAATGATTCAGACGGTCCGTTACGAACTTCTGGAAGACAGGCTTGAAGTTCTTCAATTTCCCGAACACCTCCAAAAGCCCAAGGCCTTCACCCTTCATTGAAATTTCTAGCATTGACTTCCGCTTTGCCATTACTTGAAACTCCAGTCTTTGTTGAACCTTCGGTCTACGCTCCGAAGGCTCGAAGCGGTAACACTTGATTGTGTTTGCACGGGGGCGGACTGCCCGAGAGATCGGGAAGCTGCGTTTCTAAGGTCGTCTTTGAAGTCGACCCATCTATCCCGCTTGGCTTGGGAAAACTCCGAATCATCCCGCTGGTTATGCGCATGAACCTCCCCTACCATTTCGTCCAGGATAAACCCCCGGACTTTGTGGTAGAGGTTAGCGTCATTTGACGAGGTCAAATCCTCCGGAACTAATCCAAGGGCTTCAAGCTCGACGTTGACGTCAGCGCAAAGTTGCATGGTCCGCGCAGTGATGTGGGTTGCGTTCGGTCTACTTGTCGAATCAATGGTCATTCCTAAAGCGTTAGAAACTTCCGTGTTCGTTATGGAGTAGATATAGACCGAACTAGCCATTACTCAACCACCGGCTTTGCGACGGGATACCCCGTCTTTGTACTCTTCAAGGCAGGCTTTTTAGCTCTCGCCTTTGGCCAACTCTGGACCTTGAACACAATATCCCGGCGAGGCCTGTGTAAGACCTCCTCTTTTTCGGGCCAAGTCGCCTTTTCATAGCTCCCTTCAATCTCGGGAAGACATTCAGTCGGGATCAGCCCTACTTGTCCGGGGGCAAGAGAAGTCCCCAAAGCGTCCACCAGATGGGGGGCCGGAACCTTCTCGATCGCCTTCGAGTAGTTCACCCTTTGCCCGGGGTCCGGCGGGGTCCATCGGATAGGGCTAACTTTCCGTATCAAGTCTCTCATAACGGGTACTCCTTCCAAATAATGCCCCCATTTTGGCCACGGGAGGGGGCAACCCGCCAAAGTAGACACCCAGCGCCTACCCGCGAAGGTCTAAAATGCCTACTAAGAGACGTTGGTGATCCGAATCCCCCCCGACGATACAATTACCGTCGGGTCCGCTTTCGTCGACGCATACATACCGTGTTGCGAGTAATCCACGTCCCGAGTCTGTACCAACACTCCGTTAGCATCCTGTCCCGGCTGACTCATGGTTCCCCGGATCAAGGTACAAAAGCCCTCTAGGGGGTTTTTGCTAGAGTGAAGGTTGAAAAGGGCGACATCGTCGTCCATGCCGCTGTTGTCATCGGTGACGAACGTATTTGTTACGCCAAACGAAGCATAGGCGGAAGCGACTAGATCGTCCGTCAATGTACCAGCCCCAAGGTTCCCGCCGAACCTATCGGTGAGCTCGTCACAAGCGCGGAAATATTCGTTGCTCGCATTCGTCAACATTGCCGAGTTGAGCTTCCCGCCGTAGACCCGGCGGGCCGCGCTAAAATGAGCAATGGGGGTTCCCGACGAAGGTGTAGACCATTGAGCAGCAGAAGCGTCCTGATCGGCGTAATCAAACGGAGTTGAAGCGGCGTTCACCGCTGCGATCAAATCGAAGTCCAAACCCTGAGCCATTCGGCCCAGTGATTGACGCAAAGCCCACTCCTCGACCATCTGAAGCCCACCGTTCAACATGAGTTCCATAACGATAGGGTCGTCGTCGTCCCAAACGACTTCTTGACCGTATGCGATAGGATCAACGTTGATTGTCTCAACCTGAGACGGGTCCGACGTCGGGGTCTCCTGATTCGGATTCCGTTTGTACCGACGGTCCGAGAAACCGGCCGCATGATTGACCATGTTCTTCTTGGGAAGGGTAATCCTCCCGGACTTTGCCACGGGGAGCGCCCCGGTTGCCTGCAACGCAACATAAAGACTGTCAGGGTTGGTGGGGTCGTATTCGTCGAACCAACGTCCCACCGCGAAACCAAGGTCCGCTCGAGCTCCCTTGAGTGCTCCGGAACCGCTATAGTAATTTGCCATCTTCTTCTTTTCCTTCTCCGCGGGTGAGTTAAAAAAGGGCCCGGCCAAAAGCCCCTTTCAGTCCTATGCGTGTGTGTCCAAGGTCTGTCGGTGAATGATTCGCCTGACATCAAGCGCCGTTGTCGAGGTCTCGAGGGTTATCACACAAACAGTCTCCCCGGAGACAGCCGTCCGGATTTGCCCCGTAGCGTCGACGGTCGTGTCCGCAAGGTGATTAGCCGTCAAGGCTCCCTCGTGGACTGCAAAGACCTCCCCGGTGTTTGCCGAGCACACGTCCCCGGACGCCGTCCCCGCGTAGCTCAAAAAACCGACACAATCAGCGCCGCCATCTGACGCGAGGACATAAGTTGCGCCTGAAACCGCGACCCCATAGCCTTCCTTTCCGCTCAAATCCGCACCTGAAATTCGGTCCGGGAGCGGAATACTTCGTGGTGTTGTCCACTTCTGCATTTCTCTTCTCCTAGTTGTGCCGACTTCGCGGCGTTTTCGATTGCGCGATATGCGCTGCGTAAAGTTCTCCGTGAACTTCCTTGTACGTTCGGTTAGTTTGTGCAGCGACTTTCACTGCTGCCGCGTGCAACTGTTCGTAAGTCTCGAAGGTCCCCTGCTCTCCCCAGTCCCCCGCAAGAGGGTCGCTTGTGAGGGTCAAATCCGGAACCGTATGTGAGGCGGACGGGGTCTTCTCCATCCACTTCTTCAGCCACGCCAACGACGGGGCCCCCTTGCTAGCGGAGAGCTCGACGAGGGCTTCCAGGCCCCCTTGAATCTTCCCGGTCTCTCTCCAAGACTGAACAGCGATTTCCCGCTTGCGCCGCATGTCCGCGCCCTTCATCGAAGCGATTTCCCGCTGGAGCTCGATAACCTTCGCCTGAAGGGTGACGGTTTCAGTAGGTGCCGACTGAGCAACCACGTTAGCGGAAGTGAGGCTTGCACCCTCTTCCTCGTCCTCGTCCTCTTCCTCGTCCTCGTCATCATCGGAGGGTTCTTCGGAGGGTTCTTCGGAGGGCTCTTCGGAGGGCTCTTCGGAGGGCTCTTCGGAGGGCTCTTCGGAGGGCTCTTCGGAGGGCTCTTCGGGGGCCGGTGAATCTTCCGCGGTTCCCTCTTCCTCTTCGTCGTCCTCGTCATCGTCTGCTAGAACAACGGTTTCGTCCGTCTGCATTGCGTCCGCCTTCTTGTTGTGCTTGACCAACCTTGCCGCACAAAGTTGAGTGATTCGGTCAAAGTCTTCCTGAGCTGCATGGAAGACGCCTTCGATTCCGGTTCCGTCAACTGACGGGATATAAGTCCGGGTCACCTCTACAGGTTTCCCCTCAGAGTAAATAGCCTCGCACCCGTCAACACCGGGCATATGTACGCAACCGGAATCAAGGGAATACAGGTCTTCCCCGCAATCGGAACAGGAGACCACGGTTTCAGAAGTGGGAGCCCAAGAAACACTGAATCCCTGCTCAATCCCTTTGCTGATTTCGTGGACCGCCTCTTTGCCCCAAATTTCGAGGTCTTGAAATACCCGGCCTTCCTCGAAGGAACAGCCAACGACCTTCCCGATAACCTCTCCCTTGCCTTCTTTGGCGTGGATTCGGTCAAGCACAGGTTTGTCGATGAATGACGAGCAAAAAGCAGGCAAGGAATCGGGGTTCAATCGCGTTGGGTTGCGATGATAGGCGTTGACGTCGTAGACCATCGCCCGAACGGTAATAGAACCCGACTCTTCGAACGTGGAATCAACCACTTCCCTGGCTATGTCATCGGAAAGGGCGACATACTCCCCGGCGTAATGGACAACAAGACCGTTCATTCTAACCCCGCCATTCGTTTAATTTTGATTCGGTCTTCGTCGTCGAGCTGAATTGCCCCCGACTGAATCAATTGGACCATCACTGCGAGAGTGTCTTTATTCTCGAAGCCGCCGACTGTTACCCTCGGAGGACGTCCGCCCCAACCGTTCAACGTGTAATAGTCCGCGATTAGCTGTTGTTCTATTGCTCGACAGACTTCGCCACAAACACCGGTCAATTGTCGTTGAGTAGCTAGTCGCATTTCCCGCCCCACCGCCTGACTCCCAAACTTTGCCATTCCGAGCTCTGACAAAGTGTCGTCGAGCATCCGGGCCGTTTGGTGATCAAGGTACTCGAGGCGGGGAATCGGGTCAGGTTGTGCGGTCCCGCCGTAGTCAATGCGATAGTCCCAACCGTCGGGTAGAATCATGTAACTTTGTTGGCCCGTCTGCCAGAGCTCCGCGATTGCCTGAAGTTGATTCATTTCCTTTGAGTTGTCCGAGGGGGCACGGTTTCCGTCCTTCCGGAAGAATACTAGCGTTCCTTCCCCCCAACGTTCCCTAGAGATCGAATCCGACTGGAGTTCTGCTGACTTGCGGCGGTTGTAGTAAATCAAACTTCGATAAGCAGATTCCCCCTCCGGAAGTCGTTCGTTGCCCCTTCGGGCATGGTGGAACACCTTCTCCCGGCTAACCGGGATAAGCCCTCGTTCGGATTGGTGGAAGAACCCTAGCCATTCCCCCGACAGTTGGAGCAACCACTTCGGGATAGTTTGAGGGTTTATCCAAAGGAGCTTTGTGAACCTGTAGTCCTTGGATTCCTCGTCAATCCGGAACACCTTCTCAAACAGACAAAACCCATGCTGCATGAAGCTGAAGGTCTTTCGGACAAAACCCGTCAATCCTCCAGAGAGATTGTCGAAGTCCTCCCGGATTTTTTCGGTGTTCTCTAGCTCTTCGTCAGTCGTTGGAGCGTCAAACGTCCCCGGAGGTCGGAACCTCCAGTCTAGAGAGCTGACGTAGTATTCCATCTTGAATTGACCGGACGCTATAATCGGATTCGATAGCGCCATTTGGTCGTATTCACCGGGGTTCATGAAACCGCGGACTCGGAGAGGGTAGCCGTCGGGGTTCAGGTCGTTGTGAGGGAGCCCCCCTGCTACGCCACGAAACCCGGAACCTGTCAAAACGGAGACCAGTTCAGATTCAGACAGAGGACGAACTTCGACGTCTTCGGCTGGAACGCTCGAATATGGAAAGGTGCGGATTGCAGTATCAACCAAGCCAAGCATCCAAAAAATGCTCAACCTCCCACGAATTATTATTGATACTTTTGTTAGAATGGCAAGATTTAGGAGAAGAGACAGTTAACTCTCGACCTCCCATCTTGCGCGGCTGTCTCTTTACCCGGGGCCCGATAGCCCCCGCCTTGACCTTGGTTGCACTTGTGACCTTGGTTTTGGGGCGGGGGGCGGGGCCGAGGCTTTCACGATGACGCGGGGGGCAAGGTACAGCGCGACTCCTCCGGCAATTGCCAGGTCGTCGTGTGGGAACCCTTGGACCTTCCCGTCTTTCACCTTCAATCCCCGGAATTCTTTTACCAGATAGCCGGAGCGGAACTTCCACGTTGGGGACTTCTGGCGGACCTTCCCGTCTTCGTCCAGGTCCGGGCCTTCAACGGCGTCCGCAATTGCGGAGAAGATCGCAGGTCTCGAGCTCGCAGACGTCAGGACGCCGTAGCCCTTCCCGGTGGCCCCTCCCTCGGAATAGTAAATATGAAGATTCAGGATTTGAAGCTCGACAATCAGGTCCTTCGCTTTGTTCCGCTCCGGCCCAATGATATATCTCCCCCAATTTTCCGCCCCGACAAGCTCCTCAACCACGTCCTTAATTGCAACGGCGAACTCGTGGTCCGTAGCTCTCCCGTGAATCTCTGCAACTTGCTCGAGGGTCGTAGGGTCCAGGAAGACAGCGGCTTTATAATCCCGGCCCTCCCTCGAAGCATTGTCAGTTCCCACAATGACGTATTCCGGCCTGTCGTTCCAAATGGACACGGAGAATAGGAGACCAAGCCTCCGGCGCACGAGAGGAGGTATTACGGAGCCCTCAAGTAGGGTCAACGCTCCCTCGTCTAACCAGGTCTCCCCGGGGAGTTCGAACGGTTGCTCGTCATATTCAGGGTTTTCCCGCCTTGCTGCTCTCCTAGCGTCAGGGTCCCCGAGTAGAAACTCCGACCGACGGAAGGCTATTTGCTCTCTGTCGAGCCCAAGGGCCTCTTCCGCCTCAAGGTCAGCTGCCAAGACCTCAAAGTCCGGAGACATTACCCGCTTATGGAGTAGAGAGTTTCCCGGAACCCTCTTCAGGTTGTCTTGGAACCAAGGGAAGAAATGAGCGACGTCGAATCGACCCCGCCCCGCCTTGGTCAGAAAGTAGGCTGTCGGAAAAGGGTGTTCCCTGTCGTCGTCCGCCGTAGATTCTGCAATAACGGAGCCGGTTCCCAAGGGGACCGCCTTGAATACCGCGTTAAGGAGCTCCCCGGCCTGAGCATAGTACCCAATCTCGGACAAGATAGCGAAGTCGATACCAGAACCCCGGGCTTGCTTCTTGGCCGTCTGGAGGCCGAGTCCCGCGGTAACAAAGCTAATCGTGGATTTGTTTTCATGCTTCCACGAGTTACCGACCCTTCGCCATGCTTGCGTCCAAGCTGGGTCTTCGAAGTGGTCGACGACGAAGTCGATGATTTTGTGAAGGGGGGCCAGAATGTCGTCCTTTGCCGATTGCATGAAAACGACAATCACGGACCCCGGGTCCCTCATGCCTTTGTACAACCCAAGCCCTAGACATGTTGAAGTGAAGGACCCACGACGGAACTTGAGGCAGATATCTTTACCCGGAAGAGCGCCGCCTTCTTCATCCCAACGACAAGCTGCGCGGTCCTCGAGAAATTGTCTTTGGTGGTCTCGAAGCCCCTTCACGGGTTCGTGAGTGTCGATATGCTCAAAGTTGCAATGCTCGTCCAGGAATTCAATCGGGTCGTCGGGGAGAGGAATAGAGAGAATGTCTTCAAATTCGATTTCAGAGACTTCACGGGCATGGGCCCGTCGTCGGAGTATTCTCTCGAACTCCGCTTTATTCATCGTTTCTTCGGACTTTGACCGTCCCTCAACATGTCGAAATACGCGGCTTCAGTCAGCGCTTTCACCCTAACGTCTGCCTTTACCTCGGAGTCCTGACCAATGGCTAAGAAGTTCTGAATTACTGTCTCCAGTACGGGGGAGTCAGTAGGGAGCAACACCTTCGGCCCGTTTATCGGTTCCGGAGTCTTCGACTTCGGGACCTTCCCCCCGTTGTTACGGACATCTGAAATCTTCCACCCCTTCTTCACACAGTGACGACGAACTGTCCTAGACGACACCTTGAAATTGTGTCTCCGTCCAAGCAAATCAGCAATATCCCCGTAGGTCGTCCCCGAAGCTAAAGCCCGATGAATCACCTTGTCATAGAGATCTATTCCCGAAGCTGCTGGCACCTACTCTCCCTCCAGTTTCCTGAGTACCTCCAAGACGTCAGCTTTGGACAACCCCCGACGAGGTCGAACCACGTTGCTTCTTCGAGGAGCCCTATCGTCCAACAAGACCCAACGTCCTGACCCTGCGTCTTTACGACACATTTGCCACCGCTCGATTTGGGTCTCCCCTATACCCGGAAGGGCCGCGTCTATGCTCCCCCGGAACCCGTGTCCCTTCAGGAACTCCACTGTAGCGCGTAATCCAAAACGATGTCTCCAGGTTGACGCTAGAACAAATCGAGCATCCCGGAGCCTGTTCAAGCGCCGAACCAAAACCCTGTCCGCGTGCATTTTCGGGGACCACCCCTTGTTCAAGACCCCGTCAATGTCTAGATACACGGTCCCGCGGGTTGTCATAGGGGGTCGCCCTCCTTGGCCGACTGTTGGCCCCTCTCATCCTTAAACAGTAGCAAGAGTAGCCGCAAGTTTTGACAACCGGTTGGCCACGGGGTCAAAAAACGTGAAGGGAAGCGCCTCCGGAAGGGGGGCAGAGGAAAAAAGAGGGGGGGCCTAAAAACTCTCTAGTTCTTGCCTACATTTACCTACATTTACCTACTTAGAGTTGAAGCACCATCTGACTTAGACGGTGAATTCGCCTGCGTGCAATCTCGCAGTATTCCGGGTCTAGGTCGATGCCGATGGCCTTGAATCCCTCGTCTCGTGCAGCCAATAGCGTTGACCCCGAACCCATAAACGGATCGAGCACAGTTCCGCCCGGTGGAGTGACAAGCCTACACAGATAGCGCATTAAGGCGAGCGGCTTTACCGTGGGGTGATGGTTCAACACTTCACCGGCCCCGCGATTGTATGGGTTTTCACCTCCAGGAAGCCCTGCTGTTCTGGAGTCGTCGCGCTGTTTGGCTTTCAACCCTAACAACCCCTCGTTGCGCTCTTGTCTCGAAGCCTTGGCGCAATAGAAGAACCTGGCGGCGGATCCTGAGTCGCCCCTTTTCTCTTGTGGTTTTATTTTGGCTTCACCAAAAATGCGGTCTTTGTGCCTGGTGTATGATCTTGTGATTGAACCATTAGCTCCATCACTATCAGGAAACAGCGCTAGAACCTCCTCGCTGCCGTCGTGTATTAGGTTGGCTGGCCATCGTCCGGTCGGCTGGATATACTCTCCCGCGCCCCCCTTGCGCTTATACCGCCAGTTTTCAGCGCCGTCGTGGCGATCTGACCCGTCTTCTGCGTAAGCCCCGCCACTTAAATTCTCATTAGTCTCGACTCGACACCCGTCGATATTCAACGCCCCAGTACCATGCTCTAAGACGTTATCGGCTACGGTCCCCCTGAACGGTTTTCGGGCGACGAATATCGGTTCCCAAGCGGGTTTCAGAGCGGTTCCCCAGCCGTCCCGATCCCCCTGTAGGTTGTGACTTTTGGGAAACCCCGAACCGTACACCCACATAATACAGTCACGAATAGCCCACCCGGCGTCCTCAATAGCGCAGATCATCCGATGATAGAGTCGAGTTCCCCCAAAACTCAAAATATACCCTCCCGGCTTCGCCACTCTCAGCATCTCGGACCAGTATTCCACTCCCGGTACAGCATGGTCCCACCCCTTGCCCATAAAGGAGAGCCCGTAGGGTCCATCCGCGACGATAGCGTCCACGCTATCCGCTGGCATGGACGCCATCACCTCAAGGCAGTCGCCGTTATAGATCGTGATCCCCGCGTGTTGATAATACGGTTTCAATGCTGCGTCCCTCCTGTATTCACCCACACAACCAACCGAAAGTGACGGAAGTGACGGTTTAGTGACGGATTTTGACGGATTTTTTGAAAACCGTCACTCTGGAACCTCTTGATATTACTACGGAAACCCTCGAAAAGTGACGGATTGACGGATTTACACCCGGCATAGTTTCCGCATAAGGGAATAGGGAAAAATAAAAAAAAAAAATAAAAAAAATAAAACCACATTCTCCCAGGGGAAACTATGCAGGGTATAAATCCGTCAATCCGTCACTTTCTTACTACTTGCTCAAGTATTCCAGTGAGTTAGAAGGTGACGGATTGAAAAAAATCCGTCAGAATCCGTCACTTAAAACGGGGAACCGTCACTTTTGAGGGTAATAAAAAAAACCTTCCCGTTGTTCGTGTGCTTTTTTTTGTAACCCAAAGAAAAAATTCGGCGGCTGAATTTATTTTTCGACAAAATTCCGTGTCCGTCATCTTCAGCCCACTCCCGATAGACGAAGTATAGCTCTTTGAGGGTCGTCCAGGCTTCCCCGGTCGTGGTTACGTCCTCCACAAACTGTAAAACTTGGTCGGATTGTTGGTGCCATGCTCGAAGGGCTTTGGCACTCGATGGCAGGTGAGTGTATTTGCCTTGTTCGAGGAGCCGAAGAGCACCCCTATAGGCCCAATGAACCACCCCGGGTAGCTCGTCCTTGATTACCTTCTGCGCGAGCTCCGGGATGGTCCCCTCATCACCTGGAGTAAACTCCCGTTCGAACGGAATGATAATCCAGCTGCGCTTGAAGCCGGTGGTGAAGTCTGTGGCGTCAGGGAGCTCGTTACATGCGAACAAATGCGCGGCCTTTGCCCGGAACTGGAACAGTGAGCCCCGAATATGACGCCCCGAAATAACGTCACCGTGAATCGCCCCCTTCAGTATATTCGACGTCCGTAGAGGCTTCCCCTCTACCTCGACCGAGGTGTTGAGCATAGACCCCGCAAGACGAGCTCTTCTGTACTCCTGGTCCATTTCATGAGGGTCTATCGCTGAATGGGCCCCTTCCGGGACTAGCTTGGTGAAGACGTCGACCCCTTGGGACTTTCCGTTCTTTCCCCCTCCCGTCAACATGAGCGCTTTTTGGAAGCGGGTAGCAATCCCGAACAGCGTAGCGCCTGCGAACTCCTGAAGAACGTCCCGACGTTGTTGAGCGTCCGGGGCTCCCTCGAACACGGTCTCTAAGTATCTATCCCAAAGGGGACACTTTGCGGCGGGGTCGAAGTCGAACGGGTACTTGTAACGGAGCCGGTGTGCCTCTGAATGGTCAACGAAGTCCCCAGCCTCGAGCAACGTCCCGTTGTTGAATGCTGCCCCCTTGGGGTCGTCGAAGTAGCCAAGCTGACAAGTGAAGCTCTTTAGATGCTCATACACTTCCCGCATGTCCCGACGACGAGGACGAAAGGTCCGAGGCTTGTCCCCTATGAAATACACCTCATCGGCCCATAAATGAATGATTTGAAGGCAATCGGCAAACGTGACCTCTTCAAACACTCCTTCGAAGTAGTGCCAAAGGGTGTCTAATTCTCCGACTAGAGGGCCCTCCGGTTCCATTGTGGCAATAACCCGACGGACAAGGCCCAGTTCGTCGTACCTCTTTGGTTTCCCTAGAGCCGGGGCTTTGTCCCCCTCGAGGGGATCGGGGCTACCCGGCAAAGGCCCCGGGCTTTCGGCATACCTGCCGAACATCTTCCGGGCTAACCCCTCAACCTCGTCCACTCCAAGAGGAGGAACACACAAGTTCTCGTTAGCCTCTAATGCGCGCGAGACCACTTCTTCGACGTCAAGCCCTTGGGCGACGAGTAGCCCCGCAATACGGGCTAGTCCTGCGTTCCTCGTCCCGTCCCCAAGGGTTGTAATGGAGTCGATTGTCCCGCCCGATTCAGCGATCCCCGCGAACACCCCCCCGGTGTGATTCTTGAGAGTCTTCCACCAACCCGACGGGCCTAGCCTGAAACCTTGCTCGAACGCATAACCAGGACTCCCCGCCCCGACGACGTAACCCCCTTCCCCTCGGAGGTCGACGTTGGGAACCAGTCCCGCTTTGTTCCTGTCCCCTTCCTCATACCTGCAAAAGACGTGCATTCCCCCCCGAGGAGTAGAGATGACAAAGGCCCCTTTCGGGGCCCCTATCCGATTGAAGAGCTCAACCCCGTCCGGAGGGTCGAAGTCCACCACTGTCACCCCCGACTTCTTGCCCGTTGCAATCCCGACCCCGTTGCCGGGGTACGTCTTGAACAACCTATGAACCTCGTCAGGAGCGCTTACCGCGTCTTTGAATCCGTTGGGGGTCGTAGGCTTCTTCCCGTTGACGGGGAAGACCGCGTAGCCTGCCTTCGCAAAGGCAAGGGCGTTTTCAATCATGGTGACTTCTCCACACGAGCCGACCACCCAGCGCGTTAGCGACCGCGGACAATGTGTGCATTGTTACATTGCCCCCGTTCTCGAGTTTAATCAGCGTCCGCGTTGTGACGCATGCGGATTCAGCAACGTCTAGTTGTGTTCGCCCCTGCTCTAACCTGGCGGCTTTTATCCTGTTCCCCAGGGTCTCGTGTGCGTCGTCGTGGCTGGTCATACGTTCAGCCCATGTTGATGGTCCGTTCATGGGTTAGCTCTCCAAAATGAGACGGACACCGGGAGGGAGCTCCCGTGGGAATTCCTTGAACCTTAACGTTAATTGCGAAAACAGGCGGTTCAGCTGATCGGCGGAATAGTTCTTTCCCGTGAACTCGATTGTCGCCCGGTGCGAGCCTTCACGTTCGGTGATTGTTGTCTCCGGCCGGATTCGTTCGTCGTCGTTTTTACCCAATCTTCACCCTCCTTTATAATGCGCCCTTGTTCCTCGAGGACTTTAATCGTTGGCTTTAGAAATAGTCCTGAAATGCTAAGTTTCTCCCCGTCCCATAGTTCGATGTCCGTAGAGGGTAGAACTGCTAGCAACATTCGTTGGTTGTTTAGAACGTAACCCCTATCCTTGGGCTCGACGGGGGAGGGGACCTTCAGCCTGTAACGTCCCCGTTCGGGTTTCCAGATAATCCCCCGACGAAGAAGTCGCTTTAAGGGGGCCGACAACATCGACTTAGTTTCCCCGGTGACTTCAACGAGCTCGCAATGTCGCAAAGTTCCGTTTGCTCGAATGGCTCGAATAACAACCCCACGAACTCCCCGATAATCAGTCTCTTTGTCGGGTAGACCGGAGCCGTCGGCCGCTTTAATGAGGTCGACCAATTTCTCGAGGAATTCGGTGTCTTCGGTGTCTACGTCCACGGTGACTTGTACTTTCATGATTTCCATATCTCCGAAAGCCGAAGGACCAGGTTGACCCGGGCTTCCATCCGTCGACCCGAACGAGGGGACTTCTTCTTTCCCCTTTCAACATATCGGGTGACTTGTTCCGCAATCCCCGCCTTTTCACGACGAAGAGCCCTCCCGAGGGAGGAGCTTGAATTAGAAATCCGGGCATTAAGAGAGGCTTCCACGGTCTCCCCGTAGACCTCGAGCGCAGGTCCCCAGTATTTCCGCTTCCACTCGTTGACTAGGTAGGTGTGGAATATGTGGGATTGAACGAGGGTCGCCCCCCATTCCTGCCATGCGTGCCAATGTTTCGACTTGCGGATTTGGTCATAAGACCGGGAGTCTAGGACTGATTGCGGGATATTCGGGGAACCCCAGTCTAGATAGACCCGGCGCAGGAACGACGAATCCGCGTGACATATGCCCAGCCCTCCGTACCCCGTCCCGAGCTTGGGGCCCGGCCCATCCTTGAACCGCTTCCCCCTCCGAGGTCTAGACCCCTTCCAGTCTAACCCGGCCGGGTCCGGAGGCGGGGACTCCTCTCCCCAATTTACCCCCCAACCTGCAACCCCTATCAGGAGAGTTTGGTCCCCCCTGTCGAGCTCCCGAAGGACGTGTATAGGGGCGCTTTCGTATCCGTTCGGGTGAGCTTGGTCCCCAATTGTGATTAGGATGGGATTCATGATGTAGCGCCCCCGTTTGGGCACCACAAATCAACCCCGTTCCAGCTGAAAGCCTGGATCAGCATAACCCCGCGGTACACCTCGACAACGAATTCCCCCCATTTCTCCCCTTCGGCGTCGAAGGCAAGGCGTCCGGCAAGGCGGACCGCTGATACAAGACTTTCAATCCCGGCCTCTTCTTCTGCGTCCCCATCGACGGTCTTAACCACTCGATACTTTGTGTTGTTTGGTGACTTTTTCACGTTCGGACCCTCCGGCAATATTCGGCAATCAATAAAGCGTCTGCTGTGTTGTGAGTAATCTTTGGGACGTGGGGGAAGAGCTCCTGAGCCCGTGCCTTGTCCAGGTTCTTTTTTTGGGTCTTGGTCTTCTTCGGTGCGAGGAGTGAAAACTCCCTCTTCCATTTCGAGGGGGTTACCCGTGCGAAGGGAATACTCATTGCGACCAACAACCCCCGGACGAACCCGACTGAATTCCCGAACTTGAAGGTAGAGGAAACCCCCTGCTTAGGCATTGCCCCCACCTTCTCGAGGACGGCGAACTCGATACCCATTGCACGACTGAGCAACCATTCGGCCTGTTCAGCCTCTGTCGATTTCGCCAAATCCAAGACTTCCACCTTGTCTCCAACGATTGCGAACCCGCCTTTCTGTCCGGGGTCTATGCCGAGATAGTTCATTCGTGCGGTCTATCGTTCGACTGCGAGGACTTCGGATTCGGTGAGGACGACGAGGTCTTCCCCTTCATGTCGTATCAGCATTCCGACAAACGCCCCGTGATATACAATTTCCCCTCTCTTGACGTCGGGTTCAATGCGGCGTCGGAGCTTGTCGGAGAAGGTCCCCGGCCCCACCTCAACCACTGTACTGCGGACGGTGTCCCGGCCTCCTTCGGTGCGGTTGGTGTTAGGGAGGATAAGTCCTCCGGCTGTCGTTTGCTCTTCCGTGATTAGGGGGCGGACTAATAAGCGGTCTTGGATTACGTCTAGCACGGATTCAACTCCTGATTTGTGGTTGTAGGTGGTTCATTTTTCCCACCTTGTTAGGACTCGGGGTTCGACTTCGGAGGGGACATCGGGAGTGAACAGGTCCATTTGTTCCCGCATAACCTGACAAAGCTCCGCCCCCGAATCGGGGTTGCCTGTCTCCAGGATGATTTCGTCATGTACCCAAACAACAATACGGGACCCGTAGAGGGAGGAATCGGGGACAGTGTAGCAACGGCGAGAGACCTCGAAGAGAGCGGCTTTACCTCCAACCGCGGATAACGTCTGGAAGTGCGTGTTGCAGTGTTGGGTAAATGAAAGCCCGGCCCGGACAAACTGCGCTCGTTCTACGAAAGCTGTAGATCCTTGAACCTTAATTCGCTTGTGGTAGGCTTTCATTTCGGGATACGCCCGTTCCCACTTCTTTTTCAGGGCCGGGACATCTGACTCTGGAATATCTACCCCGTACCCCCGGGCATAGTTGCGAACCGTTGAAGGCTTTGAGAGCCCCCCGGGGAGCCCAAGAACAATAACCTTAGCTATTCTTCGAAGCCTCTTTATCTCCGGGGATTGCCGCCGGGAATAAACGTCCTCGTAGGACGTCCCGAGGATTTCCGCTCCCATTACTAGATAAGGGTCTTTTTTTGCGTTGAGCACGTCCCCAAGAGTCGACCTTCCGAACCAATCCAATTGAACCTGCGCGAGGCTGCGAAGCTCGTTGGAGGAATAATCAGCGGAAATAAAAACCTTGCCCGGCCGAGGAATGAAACACTCCCGAACCCCTCCCCCTCGAGGGAGGTTTTGAAGATTGGGGTTTTTGGAGGCGGTCCTTCCGGACTCAACCATTGCCGGGAAGTCGCAATTGATAGGGAAGTCGACCCCCCGCCGAACTACCGGAAGGAAGGTGGAATATAAGGTGTTCAATTCTTCACGTTTGGAGTAGGCCCGGGCCCATTCCGCGTCAATCGAACCGATAACGTACTTATCGGTACAAACCCCCCCGTTGTCTGTGGTCGCCTTGGACCCCGCTTCGGTGCATAGCCGTTTAAGGAACTTGGTGTCCTTGACTCCATTTTCTCGAAGGATTCCAACCTTCTTCAATTTCTCGTTGAGCCCCCCGAGCTTGGATTCAAGGGAGTCTTCGAGATCTGCAACCGCTTCAGGGTCCGTCCTCATGCCCCAACACGACGCAAGATGAAGGGCCCAAGCGGCCCTTGTATGAAGGGGCTCCGCTGTTATTGGCCCCAAGGCCTCGAAGACTCGGGAAGTAGCGTCAACGTCATTCAAACAATATTGCCTTGCTTCCTCCGGCCAGTCCCCCAAGGGGACGTTGTCGAGCTCACAGTATCGCAACCTCCAAGGGGACTTGAACGGGGGAATGTTGCAAAGGTTTATTGCTAGGGCTTCGAGGGAGTAACGTTCTTTTTTGAAGATTCCGCGTCGAATAGCGTGAAGTTGGGCCCGAATCATAGTGTCAAGAACTCGGTCTTCGGCATATGCGCGGAACACAGCAGGAAGAAGGTCCGGCCATTCAGAGCAAATAACCCCCCAATCATAGGCGATATTATGGCCCACGAAGACTTCACCTTCTCGCGCTAGCGCTTCTTCAAAGAAGGACCGGGCCCCTCCGTCCCGGTGTAATATTCCGTCCGTGGAAGTAGTCACACAAACAAGACGGGGGGCCCGTAGACCGGCGTGAACCGGCCAGGTTTCACAGTCCATAACAATCACGCGAAAGGGACCGCCGCTTCCACTGCCTTCCACCGATAGTTGACGAACCCTCCCTCTTCCTTCGCTTTGCACTCCAGGTTGAAGGCAGTCCCGGCAAAGGGTTGCTCTGTCCCGGTAAGCTCCTCGAGGATGAAAGTCTGTACTTGTTCCGCCGATAAGCTGTCCGCCCAACCCTTCCCAAGAAGTTGGTCAATGAACCCCTTCACTTTGTCAGCAGAGGACTTGGGGTACTTGTCAAAACGGACCATCCAAATTCCATTCCATCCGACTGGATGGGCTTCCGTCATGTTGGTTTTGGTGACCTCCGCTTCGACAATCCAGGTCCAGGTCGCATCTTTTTGGCTCTCAAAGAACTTGCAAGAGTCGACGTCTACCTGCCCTTTGAAGCCATCCGAGAAGAATTCCCCGCGGGCGTCTCCACTGCTGTTTTTGATGTTGCTGAATGGGTTGCTCATTGGTTGCTTTGCTCCCTAAAGGTAATTCGGAACCTCTTCGTTCCGTCGTTGTGCCGGTGGACCGCGGACGGGTTGCCCACTTCCTCGGCTTCGATTAGCTCCGTGGACACGGCCGCAAGTGCCGCGGCCCGAAGGACCGCCTCCACTTTGTCTTCAGCAAAGAGAATGTAAGAATCTCGAGGGTTGTGTCCGACGAATAGGTCTTGAAGATTCATGATGTGTAATCCGCTATTAAGAGTTTCTGAACTGCTCCGGTCGTGTCTTGAATGTATTTGGCGTCCTCGAGGGCCCCGAGAAGAGCCCGTTCCAGGGGGACGGTGTGGCAATAAATATCGAATTCGACGGAATCCGCCTCCTGTCCTTGTCGGTGGGTCCTCCCGAGAAGTTGTTCCGTCCCCGCTCCGGAAGAGTAGGTCTCGAGAATAATATTCTTGGCCCATGCCTGGAGGTTCCGGCCCGTCCCGTGTGCCTTTATCGATAGCGCTAGAGTTCTCTTACCGTCCGTCGGGGGCTCTTCTCCGGCCCCATAGACCTCAAAGCCCCTTCCCCGAAGAGCTTCCTCAACCGCTTTCGACTGATACCAAATCAAACACGGGTCCTCGGGGGCCAAGGCGTCGAGAGCAAACGTAGACAACCAAATGGGGACCGTTGGAGGGACGGGACGGTGTTTGACCTTGGACCAAGCCTGCCAAGCCTCGACAAGACTAGGGGTCGTGATTCGTCCTTGAACGATTGCTGTTGAAATCAGGAAAGGGGAATCCAACCCTGGACGGGAACCCGTGTCTAACCGATGTCTAACCCGACGGTTCCATTCCGCTCTAGCTTTCAACCACTCCCCATCAACAACTTCGTTTGGCCATTGCCATTGATAAAAAAACCCGAGGGAGAGCTCCCGGGAACACCTCCATTGAGAAAGTGGGTCCGGGAATACCTCTCCGTCGGGGCGGGTCCCCGTCTCCTTCAACTCAGCCAAAGCGTCGGAGACAATGGGGGGGACTTGGATTTCCGCCAAAGGTCGGATGATGAGACTTGCCCCGATTGCGTTTTCTTTGGAACATACAACCCCCGGACAACTTCTCAGCCGGGCTTGAAAGGCGAGCCGGGCCCCTCTCCGAAAGTCATCGTCGGGGAAATAGCGCTTCCTTAAAGGGGCGATGTCTACAAGGTCCGAGCCGTTCGGTTGCCCGTTCACATCAAGTACTCTCGCCCAGGACTGAAGGAGCCTTTGAACTTGAGGGAGCGGAGACAACGACCCTAAGGAAGCGTCTGCAAGGTGGGCGTAATCTAGGAGGGTTTTCCCGGTGAGGGTCCCACTCATTACGACGAAGTTACAATCCGAATTGCGGGTTAGATAGTGAAAGACCCTCTTTGTCCGAGTCGAGGTCCGGTGCCGGAGCTTGTGTCCTTCATCTGCAACAATCAAGTCAGGCTTCAATTCGGCCAGTTTGTGAGCTCCTGAAGCGACCGAGAGGGAAGAGTAAGACCAAACGACAATTGGAGGAATCCGCCAATGTTTGAGGGCTTCGGAGAGCTTCGCATATGTCGCCCGAACAAGGGTTGCAGGAACCAACAATAGAATCCGCCTGGACCCTAAGACCCTTCCCGCAAGGAACGAGATTAATGATTTCCCCTCCCCCACTCCGATAGGAAGAAGGGCCCCCTTGCACTCCTCGATTGCAGACAAAGCGGCATTCTGAATCGGCCGAAGGGATTGCTCCCCGTCGGACGTCCTGAGCTTCCCCGACCAGTCGGGTTCCCCGGAGTAGTGTCGGACAGGAAGGTCGAAGATGCGGGAAAGTTCAGAGATCATTGAAGCCCCGAAGTTCCGGACTTCCGGAAGACCTTCCTGAAGAATCGGAAGAGGGGACCCTTTGGACGAGGGACAAGCCCCCCGCTCAAAGACACCTCCAAAGCGTCCACCTTGGCTTCCAGTTTGTCGACGTCATCGACTAGGGAACAACATGCGTCCGTCACTTCCTTAACGTCGTTCGTGACTTGGAAGAGCATCGCCTTCGTTTTCTCGTTGTCGACTTCGAGGGAGTAAACGCGGGCCGTCAAGTCCGCTATCGGCTTCCTGCCTTTCATCGACAGGACCTCACGACGTATTCCGCGTCTTTCATGAGGACTTCGAGGACCGCTTTCGAGGAGGGTAGGAAGGAATCGACGTAAATATCCCCGGCCAAGGGATTGTCGGCCAACCATTCGAGGAGGGAACCGGCAATGATTCCGGGGCCCGTGGCATACTCGAGCATCGCATACCAGTTCATTTCCAACCCTGTAGGGAGCCCCTTCGGCCGCTTCCAATCGAGACCGGAGACCTGTACTTGAATTGGTGCTAGGATTTGGTCCAGTCGTTGAACCTCCCCTTTGCCCATTGGTATACAATCAATGAAGAGGCGATAACCGCCTGACCCTTCCTTGGGTCGTTGAACTACCGGTGCATCTTCCGGGGTCTCTGTCGTTGCAGGGGCTTCTTCCGTCGTTGCTGTTGTCGGAGGAATGGAAGACGCTTCCCAAGGAAGGGTCAGGCGATAACCGCCTAACCCTTCCTTGGGTCGTTGAACTACCGGTGAATCTTCCGGGGTCTCTGTCGTTGCAGGGGCTTCTTCCGTCGTTGCTGTTGTCGGAGGAATGGAAGACGCTTCCCAAGCCTCAATTAGAGCTGCAACCCTCCATTTCGGGGCGGGTTTTGTGTCGAAGAAGTGGACGTCCCTCCGTAACAATGCTGCGACGAGCTCCGGTTTCTTCGTGAGCTTCTTAGGAGGGGTCGGGGGCAACGCTTTGTTTTTAACGGCGTCGGGAGGGTTGACCGATTGTTCCTCTTTGAGTTCCGGGGGAGTGAGTGACTTCCCTCCTTTGAGGGCTTGGAGCTTTGCGAGTAGCTTTGCGTTCATGGTAATTTAGCCTCCTTGGCAAATCCTGATAACGGCCCGTAACTTGGAGTCCCCCAAGCCAGGCAATAGGCCCGATAGGAACACCCGCCGAAGGCTCCACAACCTTCGGGGCAACCGTCGGGAACAACGGAGGGGCGGGACATGTCCGAGACCTCCTGCATTTTGATGATGGTGTCGACCAACCCGATTTCGTCGGCTAGCGCGAGAGCTTCCCCGGTCTCGTATTCAACGGAGAAGGGGACACATTTCAGTTGACGCTTGTGGACGAACAACCAACGAAAGACTGAAGGCTCGTCGGAGCCCGTGTACGAGACTGTGTAGACTAGAGCCCCAATGTCCCGTTTAGCGGATTCAGGGTCTTTTTTGTAGCCGTTGAGCCGCTTCCAATTGCCCCCGAACTTGTAGTCATTAAGACGGGTCCGGCCGAGCTCGTCGAAGTCTACATAATCCATATATCCAACAACCAAATCGTCCTTGATTTGTGTTTCAACGAGCCCGGCCGGAAGTGGGGGTTCCGAAATAAACGGAAGGACAGTCAACGATTGCGGGGAAGGAGGAATTGTTCCAAGGACCAGGTAGTCCTCCAATTCCTTGTGCCATCGTCGACCGTCGGCAAGCCAAGGGCCTTCTGGACCCTCGGAGAGTTTCAAGATGTAACGGAGAAACCAGCTACGGTTACAGCGTCGAAAGCGGTCAATTTGCGAAACCGATACCCTGTATCGTAAACCCAACGTTCCATTCCTTTGAAACGTGGACGGGCACTAGACGGGCACTCTCCGAACATCGGAAAACACCCGAGGGGTAACAAATCGAACTGTGACACTTAGTGGAGCCAATCGGGCTTGAACCGACGACCTCCTGACTGCCAGTCATTCGAACTAGTTACCTAGTCCCTCGTCCAACCTACACAAAAACTCTGAACACTCCGGAGATAATACGGAGCAAACACCGCCTGTCAAGGAAGTTGCAAAAAGAGTTGAAACTTTTGTTGCGTGTGGGCATTCTTAGGCGGCGAGAGGAGTGGACGGGCACTTTGGGAGGATCTCCGGACAAGTCGGACACGTCATGGGCACACAACGCAGGCTGAATAACACCTTCGTGAAGAAGGCACAATTCGACGGGAGGGGTTGGTGCGTCTTCAGAGACGACAAGGTCGGAGGTTTCGGGCTAAGGATTTATGAATCGGGAGAGAAGGTCTTCATTCTCCGCTACAGGTTCCACGGGTCCAAACGCTTGTTCACCATCGGGAAGGTAAGGGTCTGGAGCGTGGGAGAAGCACGGAAGAGGGCCCTCGAACTCTTAGGCGACATTGCCAAAGGGGTTGACCCCCTGGACAGAAGGCAGGTCGACCGAGAAGATCTCACGTTCAAACGGTTCTCGAAACTCTACATGGAGCGATACGCAAAGCCGAGGAAGAAGTCCTGGAGACAAGACGAGGACCGTTTGAAGAAACACCTAATCCCGCGATTTGGAGCAAAGTTCCTCCGTGGAATTAAACGTAATGACGTAGCTCGTTGGCACTCTTCCCTCCATGCGACCCCTATTCAGGCGAACCGCTGTAATGCTCTCCTTCGTCGAATGTTCGAGCTTGCCGAACAATGGGGATATGTAGACGAAGGGGCCCCAAATCCCGCGGCAAAAATTGAGAAGTACAAAGAGCGTTCCCGATCTCGTTGGTTATCAGCTGAAGAAATTCCACGTTTGATAGACGCCATTGATTCGGCAACCGCTCCCGACGACAAACAAACGCTTCGAAGTCAGATCTTCTATCATCTGCAAGCAAAGGGGGAGGCTCGACTATCCGAGCTCGCCGTTGAAATTGATAGGGACCAACCCACGACGGGAGGGGTTCTTCGGCAAATGTGCAAAGCCGGGGACGCTGTGAGGGTCCGTTATGGGGTCTATGCCCCCGGGGACCCCTACATTGAACGAGCGATCTTTATGAGGGTCTTGTTTTGGTTGTTCCTGCTCACGGGGGCCCGAAAAGCCGAGCTCATGTCTCTTCGTTGGGTAGATGTCCAAGACCGTTCCTTTGTGCTTCGAGGGACGAAGAACGGGGAAGATAGAACCGTCCATCTTTCCACTCTAGCTGAAAGCCTCCTAGACACCCTCCCCCGTCGGGGGCAATGGGTGTTCCCGGGGGCTACTCGAGGGACCCACCTTACTTCGTGCCGGAGGACTTGGAACCGTATTCGAAAGGATTCCGGACTTCAAGACGTCCGTTTACACGACCTTCGGAGGACTGTGGGGTCTTGGGTAGCGACTGCGGGAAACTCGATCCTCGTCGTTCAAAGGGTCCTCGGACATCGCACCTACAAAGCGGCCCAAGTCTACGCCCGGTTGGACAACGAACCCGTTAAGTCAGCAGTTGAGGATTACGGGGACAAGCTCGAGGACATTAGGAAGAGGAGGGACGAACGAAAGTGAACTCAGGAGCCCTCGGCAGTCTCGTCGTCAATGAACAATTTTTGCAGGTTACGAACATCGTCACTGAGTTCGTCTGTTGTATCGTGGCAGCGCGTCAGCGCTGCTGACTGGTCGTCCAACCTGTCATTCAGCTGGTCTAACACAATCGCCCATTGCTGCTCGAGCTGTTGCCGCACCTCATCACATCGGCTCTCTGCGTTGTTCTGGATGAACAAGAATGCGGCAAGGATGCCGACGCCCATCATGACCACGGACAAAATCGCCGCCTTAATTGTATATGCGGACTGTCGATTGTGCGGGTCTAACTTTTCGGCGGTGGCGTCGAACTCTCCGGCGAGAGCCTGGATCGTCTCAATTTTTGGAGGTGGCGTCATGGTTCGATGGAATCTTCCGAAGGCGGAATAACGTCGACTTCGGTGTCATTCTCGTTGAAGGTGAAACAAGTGTTAGCAGTCGTCAAAGCCCCCCCAAACAACCAAGAGTCCCCACAAAGAAGGGTTTGTCCTTCTTCGTTAACGTCGATTGCTAGACTGGCGCAATTCCGGCCCACCTTCTCGTTATCAATACAAAGGGCGACCTCCCCCTGGAAAGAGGTCGTAGCGCAACCCCAACCAAAGACCGCCACCGCAACACAAACAAATAGCATCCGATTCATTCGTCCGCCTCGATGAATTCCTCGATAGCCTCGTCCTCGGCCTCCTCAGTGAATTCCTCGAGGGAAGCGTCTAGCTCTTCCTCGGCCGGGAACGCCACACTAAGCTGATCTTGGCACTCACTCAGAGCATCGCCCTGATCCACCGTGAATATCCCGAACCCAGCCAAACCGCCGATGATGGCAGTCAAGATTACCTCTAAAAGTCGTCGCCTGCTCATTGCTACCACCTCCCGAATAATGCGTCCTTACAGAGGGTCGTTCCTTGGTCTGCGCTCGTCACGTCACCCACGCCATACAGTGTCGCGTTCGCTGCCGTGAACTCCGCACGACGGCAGATGTTGTACGGCGTCTCGTTGTTGTCCAGATACGCGAATAGCTGGCCGTCTGTCGCGTTGATAATCAATTCGACATAGTGAGCAGTGGAGAAGTTCACAACCGGCCCCTGCGAGCCTTCAATGTTTGTAGTTCCAGGCGACGACCAACCCGCTCTGTTTGCCGTGCTCGCCTCCAGGGAAAACGTGATATTCTGTCCGGAGGACGCGGAGTCGACCAGCTGTATAACCCGTCCTCCTGAGTTGGCGTTATTCCCTGGAGCAGTACAATGGAAAAACCCCTGGATGAAATGATTTGCGTTATTCGTGCCGTGGTCAAACTTGGCGTTACATACGTTGGGGTCACTGGTTGAGGGGAACGTAAGCCACGTCCCATCCGTTGCGATAGTGCCGCCGGTTTCTGCGGTGGTCCAAGCGGGGCTCTCTGCTCCTGGCAACACGTCCCCGGTCAATTTGGCGTCCAAAACAACGGTTCCGTCGTAGATGATAGGTCGGACAAATTCACCCGCTGTGCTAGAGTATCGGTAAACAGCGCCTCCCGTCACCTGGAACCAGTCACCGTCAGTTGCCGAGCCCGGGGCCCTGTTCGCCCATGTATCCTCAGTGATGCCGCTACCAGGAAAACCTGTGTATCCGCTCACGGGGCCACCCTTGCATACGCGACGACTTGATAAGCCGGGGTTCCACTGTCCGCGTTGATTTGGAGCTTGTTTGTGGTGTTGAGGTTCCAGAAAGTCCCCGCCGGAAAATCGAAAGCCGTCGTCCCGTTGGCTTTACAAACTGTCCCGTCTCCGCTGGTCCCCATCCGGACTTGAAAATCGATTGCGGCGTCAAAGTTGTGGACAAAAAACGCGACAATAACCTTTTCCGTCGTCCCGTCAAACGTGTCGGTGTCCGCCCAACTCGCCGTGGCTGTGGCTGTGGGGTCACTGTTGACCGTAACAACCTCTTTTAGTGCGATAGTTCCCATTTCCTAGCCCTCTTTTTCGTACCCTGTCGAGGGTAGCGGTTCCCCGAAAGTTGCAATAATTAAGTGATGTCCCCGGACGCTAAAACCACCTCTGAAATCTCGAACCCGTAACACTCAAAGGACCCGTTCTGGTCGTAATCCACTTCCACATATCCGTATCCCCCGACGGTTGACGCAAGGTTGACTGTCACCGTGACTTGGGTTGTCGTCCCCCCGATCAAGGTCGAAACGGAGGAGGTCGCAGGCGTCCCGTTAACGTCGGCCGTTAAATAGACCTGACCATTCTTTATCCAGGCGTCCAGCTGTGCGGTCTTGACGCCCTTCCCCCATTGCCAAGGGATCTTGTAGGTCATATTTTGTTGACCCGAAGACGTCGAATTGTTGAAGACAAAACCGTCCGCGTGGTCCCAAACGGAGCAAATAACCCGGGTCTTGTATGCCCAAATATGATTTTGGGCCGCGGCTAGCCCCCTGAAGCCGTAACGTTCATCGTTACTATCATCCCCCGATAGAATCGGACGCTTTCGACCGTAGAGCCCCGCTGCCACAACATACCGAGAAGTGGGAAGTTCAACGGCCATTAAGTCAGCTCTAGGGTTGTAAGACCTGCATAAATAACGGTTACCGAGACGTCGGATTTATTCGTCGGTCGTCGAACATCGGCAACAATACAACGAGGGTAGGACAACGAAGCAGCGTCGAAATCCAGCTGGAACCATTGAATCCTTCGGAAGTCGTCCGCTCTGTGGGTCATTCCGGGACCCGTCGTCCCTACCAACCCCCCCCGGTGATTCCATTGGTTCGGTCCGGTGTGTTCCCGAGCTCCCCAAACGTTATAGGCAATCGGTGACCAAGAGGCATTCAGATAGTCGGTGGCTATGTATCGGGAATAGACAAAACAATCTTTCGTCTCATTCGTCGTCGTTCCCGTCGACCCCAAAGGGGCCTCATCGGACAATTGAATCTTAATTTCGGAAGCCCCGCTTCCTCCGGAAGTTGACTTTGATTCAATATAGAGACCGAGAAGGAGCTTGTAACCTGCAAATCCCGCGTCCCCCGGAGGGTTGACAACCAACCACTTCCGAACCGTAACCCATGAGGAATGAGTAACAGGACTGAGCACCTGCCACCAATCGTTTCTGTCAGTCGACCCCGCGGACCACGTGGGAACCCTCTCCTTCCCTAGCCTTTCCGCCTCCCTAGCCAAAGCGGCCGGGGCCATGAATTTACAATCCCGGTGGTTGTAGAACGAGGATTCGGCCGGGGAGCGGAGAGGAGTGAACGCTTGAATAGCAACCCCCCCGATTCGGACTACTCCCATTTCGTACTGTTCAACCGTCGTTGTTCCGCCTCTCAAAGCGTGAATAGCGTCCCCGGCCGGAGGGCTAAGAAACAAATGGTCATTTGTGGCGTCTATCCTATAATCCCTTTCAACATGTCGTGCAGGAAAGGAAACCGTTGCAGTCCCTTTGACGGGGTCAACCGCTGGTGTGATAACAATCGCCCTTTCCGTGATTTCGGTTCCTAGCGTCGTTGTGTTCGGGTGACTGCCCGATGTCCAAACCACTTGAAGCGCCGCTTCGGACGTCGTCGTAACGTCGACAAGCGTCCCCGCCCCTTCAGGGGAAGCCGCTAATTCAGATTGGACCCAAAGGACGACCCCAACCCAACCCCGACGGCCTCGAGCCGAAACCTCGAACTTCTTTATTTGTCGGGTTGTGGTGGTTGTTACGAGCTCGTCCCAATCGTCCAGGTTCGGCGGGGGGTCCTCCCAATAGCCCGGGGTACATAGCGTGCAATGAAGGTTCACCGCGTCAGTCCCTCCGGCCGGGATCGTCGTTGCCCCTATGGACCAAGTCACCGCGTCCAGTTCGACGGTCAACTCCACCGTCCCGACTCCTTCATGGGAATAGACCATCCAAGGCCCGTAGGCTATTGGGTAGACGCTACAAAGACGACGGCCCCCACCTAGTTCATTCCCTCCAACAAAAGCCCCGTCCCGTATCATCGGGGTTGCAGCTTGGGGGAACCTCCAAGTCGAAACGGCGTCCAGGTTTTGGTGAAGCCGGACATAACCCGCGGAACTCGTCGCCCGATCATCCGTTGCGGGGTCCGCGTCTTGGTCAATGTATTTGTAGCCCTTTGAACTAACTACCATTAGTCCCCCCAAACATAAGCGACGTCGTCCCCGGAACCCAAAGCGGGAACACCCGACCCCGCGGCCCCGCCGTCCGCCTGATAACCATTGATTGTCTGTTGGCCGGAATTAACGTCGTCGTAACCAGCGAAGGTGATAACGTCCTCGTCGTTGCCTGTAATCGGGACCCCTGAAGCCTCAAACCGTTCGTTCAGTGTAAGCGTTGACGAAGTGATGGACGTTACATACACCCCTTGCGTTGCGTCGGAGCGTAAAACTAGGTGGTCGTCCAACAAAACGACGACGTCCCCGACCCCGACCCCCCCGGCCGTGAAAGAAAGGGCGTCTTCGTCCCCGTTGCTGTCCGTGTAGACGTGGTCCTGAACTGTGTATGTAGTTGTCGTTTGAGAGCCCCCGTCGAGCTCCGCTGAAGGGCAGTACTGCGCAACGTGCCCAGTGTTTGTCGAGGCGAGCGTTATTGTAGACGCCCGGTCCCGACAGTCAAAATCGATCCCGACAACCATCCCGGTTACGGTCTCGTTACGGTTGCCGGTGACAGGGCTTCGAATAGCAGAGTCTATAACTGATACCTTGTCCCCTATTTCAACCGTCCCGAAGTGACTTTGTTTGACCACAAAGGTCACAAACTGAACACGGTTAGCAAATCGGGTGATTCGGTTGGCTACGAACTGAACAAGGGGGGCGTTCGGGTCCGCCCAGTCCTCGGCCGAATAGGGAAGGTCCGAATGCGTTTCAACCGCGCCCATATGTCGAGGGTAGTAGTTCCTCGATGTGGCTTCTTTGACGGGGAAGGTTGTAGTCTCCCCGCCGTCCGGGGCCGGGCCGGTCTCAACCATGATTCTGTCGAGGGGTCTTCCCTGCGTTTGGTGGGCCCAACTTGCCGGACGAATCACGTCAACATTAGTGAAAGCCGTAACCCCTTCCGTCCCGTAGACGTCTTGAAGACGGATGATTTTCCAAGTCCCCGAAGCGGTTGTCCCGACTACATAACCAGCAAACCCGAAAAGTTTTTGAGACAGTTCCCGGATTTGTATCGGGTGAAGACCTAGAAATAACCTCTTTGCCCGAAAACCGGCCATTTCCTCCCGGGCGAGCTCAAATGAGTCAATGTCAACGTCCGCCGCGGGGATCGCTAGGGAGTAACGAGGGAACAGTCCGCCTGCTACTCGGGCCCCGGTGTTAATGTTTTCGTGAGTCCCCCGGTCGTAGCTCCGGATCCATGCTGCATCAAAATTCGTTCCGTCGTCGGACATTAGGCAATTGAGGAAGATAGTAATTCCGTGGTCGTCTGCGATTTCAGACCCGTCGTCGTAATAGAAGGGAGGATAGTCCCCGTCTTTGTCCGACCATAGAACGTATTGGGTTGTTAGGTCTTCGACGGTTTCCGTAAATACCGGAGGTTCGTCGTCTTCAATATAGACGGGCCGGGAATAGTCAATCTTCCAATCGTTGGTCCCGCGTAGAGCAGGGAACAAGCCCCTAATCTCCCCATGCCAAACATAGCCCCCGGACGTGTTCCCTATTGGTTCCCAATCTTCCCCGTCATAGAGGGGTTGGGAGTAGGAGCCCTCCATATTGATAAAAAGCCAGGCTTGGCAATGTAACGGTTCGTCGTTAATCGTCCCTTCTATTCGTTCAACGCATTCAATCGTCGGCCAGTGAGTCCCCGCGGCAACTTCAGAGTTTATGAACCCTTGAAGTATTTTGGTCTCGGACCCCGCGGAAGCCGCCGAAGCGAGCACTTGGAAGACCTCGACCTTTCGTCCGGTCAAAGCGGGGGGTTGCTCGAAGATGTCCGTCCCGGCGTAGTATGTTTCCGCGGCGACTTCCGGGGAATTCGTGAAGAACCTAGCCGCCCGGGACCCACAAACGGCCCTAGTTGCCGAAAACGCGGAAAGCCCCCCGGTTGCAGTCGTAACGTGGACGGTCTCCCGATTCAAATAGAGCATTTTCCCGGCGGTTATCCCTGAATCCGTGTTGGTTAATGCGTGATTGAACGTCAAATCAACCGAAGATTGGGTTTCCCTCATTTCCGAAATGGGGTCCGGAGCTGTCAAGAACCAATTCAAGGGGTCCGCGGTTAGTCCCGGGCGGAATTGGAGCGTAAAACGACCAACGGAGACCGTGTTATCAAGTAGATTCCAACGACTAGAGACCCCCTTCGGAGGTTCGGCTAGCCCGGGAATGTAAGAAGCGTCCGCGTAAGAAGGGACCCCTTTGTAACAATATGAAACCTGCGTAGGAGTCCCGGAGACATCGACCCCGATCCCCTCTATTCTCACAATGTAAATGTATTGCTTGTCGGCCATCTACTCCACAAAACCCCTTCCTTGAATCGCAATAGTCCAGTGTTCCGCGTTGTCCGTCTCAAAGAACGAGGGGGCGGCTAGAGGGTCGGTCCAGAGTCCCGAAGATTGTGAGAAGACGTAGGGTCCGTCAAAAGTGGAAGAATCCGTTGTGTCGTTGTAGTGTCGCCAGGGTTCAAAGTCCCGAGCGGCGTCTACTGCGAACCTTTCCCATGAAGAATTGACGTCCCCCGTCGTCAAGTTCCAAATTGAGGCAACTCCGGAGATATTCGCGGCCCCTGTCCGGACTAGGGGGCTCCCTACGTTGTCAAACAATGCCTCAATTGTATCGGTCTCCCCCCAGTCGACCCCGTCCAAGTAACCCCCAGTCGTAAAGTCTACCGTAGAGTTCGGGACACTGTAGGGGGTCCATTGGGCGGCGTTCGTTTGAGGATACCAACCATAACGATGGACGTGGTCGCTGATATGAGTCGTTGCCGAAGCCGTATCGGCCCCGGCCGGGAAGCCTAAAATCCGAGGGTCGAAGGTGTTCAAAGAATCGGAGAAATGGAAGGTGATAGCCTCGAGCCCCGAAACAATCTTTAGGCGACCTTCGGCAACCGAGCTCGACGAAGTCCCGACCCCGTAGATGTCAACGGTCCACCCCGTGGAAGTAGGAAACGCAATCTCGAGCAACGCAACAAAGACGGTTATAAAATCCACGGACCCCGCAACGACCGAGCCGTCGTCGGACATGTAGTACGAACCCTCGGCCAAGTGCAGGTTAGTTAAGCCCTCGGTTGCAGTCGTTGCCCGAATTGTCTTGTTGGATGAATCAAGGGTGAACCGGCGTATTAGTCTTCCGTTAGCCATTGAGATTCAATTCCCCGTATTGAACGGCCTGTCTAGCGTAGTCCCCAACGGCCCGTCGTGCGTCATCTTGTCCGAAGAA
>Ga0080013_1001502_pt1 | contig 30635 bp, 32 predicted proteins | sample ETNvirenome_6_85_FD_69236 | JGI IMG/M metagenome (GOLD analysis project Ga0080013, IMG submission 69236) | Marine viral communities from the Pacific Ocean - ETNP_6_85 (SPADES assembly) (version 2) | ecosystem: Environmental > Aquatic > Marine > Oceanic | place: Pacific Ocean | collected 2013-06-19 | reverse complement strand
GCTAAAGGTAATGGCAAGGGTTTAGAAGGTGAAAGATCTGGACTATTCTATAAATATTTTGAAGCATTAGAAGTACTGAGAAAAAAGAATCCTGAGATCAAGTTCTTACTTGAGAATGTCAAGATGAAACAAGAGTGGAAAGATATAATATCTGATAAACTAGGAGTACAACCTATCTTTATAAACTCTGCTGATTTCTCCGCACAAAATAGACAAAGGCTTTATTGGACTAACATTCCAGTAGATGAGTGGATACCTTGTGATGATAAACTTGGTGATATTTTAGATGTACACCAGTTTTCCAGGAAAATGTCCAATATAAAAAAGCAAGATAAAAGAGTATCGAATTGTATACAAGTAGGAGAAGCTGATATTAAAGGTAGAGATGTTATTAAAAGAGTCTACAGTCCTGAAGGTAAAGCTCCTACTCTCACTACTTGTGGTGGAGGTCATAGAGAACCTAAAGTAAGCACTGATAATAAGACTTGGAGAAAGCTCAGTGTAAAAGAAGCTGAAAGACTTCAAACAGTTCCTGATGACTATACCAGATGGGGATTAAAGACTACCTATAAGGATATAAAGGAAACTGATGCAGAAGATAGATATTACTATAGTCCTAAGATGTTAGCTTGGATTGATAGGCATGGTAAGAGAAAGAATAAGAAGCTTAGGATACAATCAGATGATGATAAAGTCCAGATGATAGAGGCCAGTCATTTTAAAGGTTGTAGTTCTCAAAGATTCTTTGCTATTGAAGATAAGAAAGGACTCAGGTATATTACTGTTACAGAAACTGAGAGAGCACAAACAGTTCCTGATAATTACACTAAGTGTGGTCAAAAGGAAACTGGTGAAATTGTAGAGATCTCAAATACTCAAAGATACAAGATGCTAGGCAATGGCTTCACTATATCAGTGATAGCTCATATTATTAAAAACCTATAGGAGAACTAAAATGAACGTACACAAAAAACAGATGGATCAAATCTTAAACTGGATAAAGGAGCCAAAACCTATGTTAACTAAAAGAGAACAAAGATTCATGCAAATAGAAGAACTTCACAAACTGTTAGAAGACCATGACTTCTATTATGTCTATTCGGATGACCATAGGGCTTATGAAAAAGGTAGAGAGTCTCAGGACAAGATAGAGGCACTCATAAAGACTATTGGTCCTGAAGGTAAAAAGCTATATGAACAATTCTCAGCAATGCAATAATAAAATAGGAGTAAGAAAATGAGCAACCTTGAGAAAGAACGATTCAAATGTGACCAATGTGAAAAGTATTTTACTGAAGATCAAATGACTACCACAGGTGGTGATGAGATCTATTGCCAAAATTGCTATCCAGATAAGGTATTTGAAGCCCGATTTTACAAGATTGCTGAAGCAAAATTGTTTTTAACTTGGTTGTCCCGTAATAAAGGACAATAATAACCATAAAATTAGGAGTTAACTATGATTTATACTGATGAACAAGGTAATAAGTTTAAAGAGTGGTCAGATGGAGCACCTATTCCTTATTATGAATGTAACAAGTGTGATTATACTGGTTATGGTTTTGTAATGTTGGATGAGATAGGAATAAATGATCCAGTAAGAGAACTAGCTATGTGTCCTAAGTGTGAATATAAAAACCTTTATATGTAAAAAGGAGTAAACCCATGAAAACTGTAATACTACCAAAAGAGTACAATTATGACTTCAAGCTACCTTACAACGACTTGACTAAATCCTATATCAAACGTATGAGAAGTAAAGGGTTTAAGATTAGACTCAGGGGCTCAGGTGAAAGAGCTAAATGGTCACTAAAAGTGACTAATGGTAGGTCCGCCAGGATTTTCGATAGCCATATTCCACTCAAATATGCCTCTTGGGTAAGGCTATATATCTCTAAAGGAGCCCTTTATGATAATGATTTGTGGAGATATAAAGGTATCACTTTAAATAGTTTTTATAAATTGCCTATTCCAAAGGGATAAATAGATTTGCTAGGTACTAATAGTAATAGCTATAGCTACCTATAGGTAACTCATAGTGAGCTATATCTATCTATATAAACTAATAGTACTTATATTAGTAGCTATATGTATGTCTATATGGTTGGTATGGGTTGTTATACTAAGAGTAAGCTATAGCTAACTATTAGTAAGCTATAGCTATCTATAGCTACCTATAGCTACCTATAGCTATAGTATTACCAATAACTCACATTCGGAGAAAACTAATGAAAAAGAAACATAAGTACTACACAGGACTAATTTTAGATCAAGATAAAACTATTATGATTAAAAAAGAAGGAGTCTATAAGAGTCTTACTTCACCTACAGAAAAGTTTGATCCTGGAGTATCTACAGCTAACCGTATATATCCAGTTAAGGTTATCAGTAAAGACAAATACCTTGACAAATCAAATAAAAAGAGTAGTATAAAAACATGAATGAAATACTAATATCAATACTATTAACAGTACCATTATTTGACTCACATGACTCATGGTCTATCAACCAGGTTCCAGCTCAGGTTCAGGTACACCATCGTGACAGTTGCATTACAGTTAGCTATAGTGCTGTACCTGTACCATGTGATACTACTACACCTACTGTGGGTCAAAGGTTGCTGTTAGAAGACTCAGAGTGGATGCAGGAGTGCTACTTAGTACTCGATATTAACCATCCAAATTTTATAAAGAGTTGTGGCTATCATGGTATAACAATAAAAGGTGAAATGAGATGAAAAAATCAATGGAATGGTATGACTTGGGACAACAACAAATAAAAAAGGACCAATGCCCTAACTGCAACGCTACTACTAAAACGGCAGCCATTGACTGTACAGAAAAAGTCATAGATGGGAAATATACACTTGAATATTTAATTTGCTATGACTGCCATACCCAATGGAATCAGGAATTTGTATCAAAAGAAGAAAAAGATTGGGCAATAACAACATCAATTTATACATAAAGGAGGTGAGCACAAATGATGTTTTCATGGTTAAAAGAAACTACAGGTTCTTATATACATCCAGATCTCTATATGAAAGTACATTTCGCCTGGTTGCATGAAGTATCAGGAGTAATGTGGTAACATACGCTATAGAGTTCTCACTTACGGTATGGGCTGCTTGGTCTGTTAGATGTATCAATAGGCAGACTAAGTTCGCCTTGTACCAGGGGATTACCTGTAACCTATGCTTCATTAGCTGGTGGTTATACACAAGTCAATATGGGTTCCTGATAGGAGACTTCATATTCACTTGTATGTACTCACGAGAAATTTATAGGAGTGTTATAAGTGTTAAATAAGCAAAAGCTACTCGAAAAAGAAATGGTGGACCTTGGTAAAAAGAGGTACAGAGAGGAAAATCGGAAAGCTAAGAAGGGTAAACATGAAGCTACTACTCCTGCTGGTATACAATTTATCAGGAAGGGTATCAATAGAGTCTCTAAAAGGCTGGATGAAGTTAAACAGTTATACTATAGTGGGACTCCTGTACCCTACGATACACACGCAGTTAAACTATTACTGGACCTAAAGTCTGATGTTACAGCCTTCCTGGCCCTAAAGGGTTGTGTTAATCACCTTAGCACACCTGTTAAATTAGTTAAAGTATCCCAAGAGATAGGCAATTTCATAGAAGATGAAGCTAGGTTCAGATTCTTTGAGAAGAATAACCCTGCCTTATTCGGTGTAGTAACCAGAGACCTGTCAAAACGTACTACCAACTATAGAAAACAGAAAAGAACTCTGGTCCACTCAAGTAATAAGAGTGGCTTAGAGTGGGATAACTGGCCTTCTACACTTAAACTCCGGCTAGGCACTATGTTATGTGAGATAGTGGCAGAAACTACTAAACTGTTTAACATAGACAGGATTAATGTAGATGGACAAAAGTATAAAACTCAATACTGGATGGCAGCATCCAAGGAATCTCTAGCTTGGATTGATAAGAAGAACTCAGTATGTGAGCTGTTATCACCTGTTAAAATGCCTATGTTGATACCTCCTAGAAAGTGGACCTCTATATATTCAGGAGGTTACTACACCTACACCTCAATACACCTAGTAAAATCATTTGATACGGCATATAAAGACCAACTGAATGCCATGAAGAATGAAATGAAGCCTGTATATAATGCTGTGAATATAGTCCAGGAGACTGCATGGCGTGTAAACAAGCAAGTATTCAATACTATGGACCATTTATTTACTTCAGGAGCATCGTGTATTGTGATTCCTGAATTTGAAGAAAGGAGTATGCCTAGACCATACCCTAAATTAGGCACTAAGGATGAAATTATTGAATGGAAGAGAGAAGCAACGCATATGTACCAAGAGAACGCCAGAAGGAAAACCAAAAGAATACAGTTCTCACACCTCATGTGGATGTCAAGAAAGTTCAAGAACGAAAAGAGAATCTATTTTCCACACACTATTGACTTCAGAGGAAGACTATATGCAAGCACTGCATTCCTCAACCCTCAGGGGGAAGATAGTGCAAGAGGCTTACTTGAGTTTTCAGAAAAGAAAGCTCTTGGACAAAGTGGATTGGCATGGTTAGGAGTCCATATAGCTAACTGTTGGGGTGAAGATAAGGTATCCCTGGAGGATAGACTAGAGTGGACTAACAGCCACAAAGAGGATATATATAGATGCGCTAAGGAGCCACTGGATAATAAGTGGTGGATGGAAGCTGATAAACCTTGGCAGTTTTTAAGAGCCTGTATAGAATGGTATAAGGCTGATGGTAGTCCAGATTTTATGTCCTCTATTCCTGTGACGGTAGATGGGAGCTGTAACGGCTTGCAACACTTTGCTGGAATGCTCAGGGATCAAGAGGGTGGTAGAAACGTAAATCTCTTGCCTAATGATGTTCCAGCAGACATCTACGATATTGTTAGGCAAGAGGCGTGTAGGCGAATAGCTGAGAATGTAGAGCACTCAGAGCTGTGGGGAGATGATATAAGTAGGACTATGGTTAAGCGTCCTGTAATGACCACGCCTTATGGAGCTACAAAGTATGGAATGAGGAATCAAATTTATGAAGAAATTAAAAAACAGCTTGACAAAGGGACTCCTTTAGGTGATAATATTACCAATGCTGTAGACCTTTGGCCCCATGCCAAATGCCTAGCGTCTACTGTTTGGGATTCTATTGGTTCAGTAATTTATTCAGCAAGAGAGGGAATGGCCTGGCTACAGGCTGTAGCTCAGATATTAGCTAAAGAAGACAAGGCAATATACTGGCATTTACCTACAGGTTTCCTTGTTAAGCAAAAGTATCTGAAGTCTGTAGTCAGGGAGGTAAAGACTGTTATAAACGGGCGCATGGCTTCCTTGTATGCTGCTGGACCTGAAGATGTAGAAAGAATGAACAAACAGAGACAGTCTAACGGTATAGCTCCAAACTTCATTCACTCATATGATGCCTGTCATTTAATGCGTACCATCATAGGAGCCAGGGAAGATTATGATATACAGAGTTTCGCTGTGGTGCATGACTCGTTTGGTACTCATGCTTCTGACATGGAAGCGTTATCTTCAGTTATTAGACGTGAGTTTATCCAGATATATTCAGAAGATGTTCTTAAAGATTTCAGAGACGAGTGTCAAAAGCTTACAGACACGGAACTTCCGGCACTTCCAAAATACGGAAAACTCAAAATAGAGGAGGTAGAACACAGTGAGTACTTTTTTAGCTAACTCAAACTTACTGCAAGTTAGTGAAGGCATGATGAGAGCTGTAGAGGTCTTGGATAATAGACCTAAAGCAGAGAAACAAGCCATAATAGTAGGACTATTTAGTTGTCTCTTTAAAAACAAACTGGAGGGCCAATATGGTATTCAAGAAGTAATGCAGATAGCCAATAACATGAGAGTAGAAGCAAAAAGGACTAAGGTTCCTGAGTTTGGTGGAGCCGAAAAATTTATTATAGGAGAGCTTTAGATTATGGATATTAAGAAATTCAAATCACCTGTAGGAATTGCAGCATACCCCTGGTTGAACCAGCCTGATACTAGGTATGACGCTGATGGGGTATACCAAGTAAACCTCATCTTGGATAAGAAGGATGCACAAAAGTTACAGGATGTTGTCAAAGAAGTAGGCAACGGTGGTAGACGTTCTCCAGTTGGTCCTGAGTATATTAAAGATGAGAATGGAGATAAGAAGAAGACAGGTAAATACTCAGTTAGGTTTAAGTTGAAAGCTAAAGTTAAGACTAAGAAAGGTGATAGTTGGGAACAAGCTCCAATTCTATATGATGCAGAAGGTACTCGTGTTACTGACGTTAAGATAGGTGGTGGTAGTAAGATTCAAGTAAGCTATGAAGCTATTCCTTATGACCAGGGAGAAGGTGGAGTTACCTTTAGAATGAAAGGTGTTCGTATACTAGACTTGGTTGAATATCAAAGCTCAGGAGAGACGGATGACTGGTCTAATGAACCTAAAGGTAGCTTTGTAAGTAGCAGTAATGATAGTAATGGTAGTGATGGTGAAGAATTAGAGGATGATGAAGATTTCTAGTAACCAGATGCGGCGTGGAAAAAGGCATGGATATAGGAGTGGCTTAGAGGAACGTATAGGAAACCAGCTAGATTCTCTCAAAGTAAAATGGGAGTTTGAACCTGATAAAATTCCCTATATTGGTAAGCCACATACCTATACTCCAGACTTTAAGATCGGTAGTATTTATATCGAAACTAAGGGACGCTTCTTAGCCAAGGATAGAGCAAAACATCTCTTGGTTAGGGAGCAGCACCCTGAACTTGATATAAGGTTTGTCTTTACTAACCCAAATCAGAAATTATATAAGGGAGCTAAGACAACTTATGCAGACTGGTGTATCAAACATGGATTCAACTACAGCAGATCAAGGATACCAGAATCGTGGATCCTCGAAATGTGTAGGGACTGAGCCTTGTCCCTCCTGTGGTTCTAAAGATAACTTAAAGAGGTATGATGATGGACATGCGTTTTGTTTTGGTCTTGACTGTGGTCGTTATGAGCATGGTACTAATAATGTGGTTGTGGTTTCGCCCAATGAACCTTCCAATAAACAATATACTCCACTCAGAGGAGAGTTTCTACAGCTTACTAAAAGAAAAATTAATGAAGAAACCTGTAGAAAACACTCCTACTCAATTGGAGAATATCAAGGAGGACATTGTCACATTGCGTCCTTCATTGAAGAAGGAAGAGTAGTAGGACAAAAGATAAGACTGAAGGGTAAAGACTTCAGGACTCTAGGTGATTGTACGAGTCTTTGGGGTAAGCATATGTGGGGTAAGGGTAAGAAGATAGTAATTACAGAAGGAGAAATAGACTGCCTCTCAGTATCAGAAGCTCAGAACTGTAAGTGGCCCGTAGTCTCTATTCCTAATGGTGTAGGGTCAGCTATTAAAACTATCGGTAAAGACCTTGAGTGGCTGTTAGAAAACTTTGATGAGACTATCCTGATGTTTGATATGGATAGTGCAGGACGATCAGCCTCAACCTCTGCAGCAGAGCTCTTTCCACCAGGTAGATGTAAGATAGCCGTATTACCACATAAAGATGTTAATGAAACTTTGGTAAAAGAAGGCGCATCAGTAATTGTAGATGCTATCTGGAGAGCTAAGATTTACAGACCTGATGGTATCGTGGCAGGTGAAGATACTTGGGAGTTAGTAAATACTCCTATGACTGCTAGTGACCATGAATATCCTTGGAGAGGTTTAAATGAATACACGTTGGGTGCAAGAAGAGGAGAAATTGTTACGTTTTGTGCTGGCACAGGTGCTGGAAAATCGACAGCGGTCAAAGAGATTGCTTCCTACTTCCTATCAAAAGGGGAAACGGTTGGTTATATTGCCTTGGAGGAAAGTGTTCGACAGGCTGCAGTAGATTTCATGTCTATTGAAGCAAGTGAGATGCTACATTTAAAGGAAAATTTAGATAAAAAATATTTTAGAGAAGTATGGGAAAGAGTTTTTTCCAGTGGACGCTTATTTCTCTATGATCATTTTGGGAGTTTAAATGGAGAAGTACTTACTAATCGTATTCGTTATCTCTCTCATACCTGTGGTGTTCGTTGGATTATCCTTGATCACATCTCTATTATGGTATCGGGGGTTGAAGGAGGAGACGAAAGAAGACTCATAGATAATACTATGACTAATCTTAGATCCCTGGTGGAAGAGTTAAATATAGGTATGTTCATTGTCTCTCATTTGAAGAGGCCGTTGCAAGGAAAGGGACATGAAGATGGGAAACAAGTCACTCTTAGCGACCTTAGAGGAAGCGGAAGTATCGCTCAATTATCAGATTTTGTCATTGGACTTGAACGAGACCAACAATCAAACTCTGAGACAAGCGTTAGAGTCCTCAAGGCAAGGTATAAAGGAGCAAAAACAGGCGTTGCTTGCTCACTCTACTATGATGAAACAACAGGAAGGCTCCAAGAGTGTGGAAGCACAGTGGAATCGGCTGGACAATTTGGACAGGAGAGTTTCTAAACTGGAGGATATATATGAATCTGATCTTTGATAGTGAGACTGATGGCTTACTTCAGGACGTAACTAAAGTTCATTGTATTGGCATGACTCCAGTGGGTACTAATTCTGGTCAACTGTTTGCTAATGCTGCAGGATACGATAGTCTGGAGGAGTGTCTTACTTATATGACTGAAGCAGAGTCTTTAATAGGACATAATATCATAGGGTATGATCTTCCTGTTCTTAAAAAAGTATTGGGATGGACCCCTAGACCTAAGACTAAAATAATAGATACCCTGGTTTACTCTAGGTTGATCTATACTAACCTTAAAGAACATGATTTTCAATCTAAGAAGTTAGAACCTAAGCTATGTGGTTCACATTCATTAAAAGCTTGGGGTTATCGTTTAGGCATGAAGAAGGGAGACTACCATGAACAAACAGACTGGCAGAAGTTCACTGAAGATATGGCAGACTACTGTATGATAGATGTTTCTATTACTTCCATGTTGTTTGAACACTTAGAACTAGAAGATTACTCTAAGGAAGCTGTAGATTTAGAAATGGCTTTTGCTAAGGTCATTCAAAGACAGGAAGAATATGGCTTTGGCTTTGATATTAAGAAAGGACAAGAGTTATATGTACGCCTACTTAAACGTAAAGAAGAGCTTAGTAAGAAACTTAGGAGTGCGTTCAAGCCTTGGTATGAGAGTTCAGGAAGCTTTATACCAAAGAGAACTGACTCTAAACGAGGCTATACAGTTGGAAAAGAGCTTACTAAGATCAAACTCACAGAATTTAATCCAAACAGCAGAGATCATATCTCAAACAGGCTCCAAAGCCTCTACGGTTGGACTCCTAAAGAATTTACTCCCAATGGTAAACCTAAAATTGATGAATCTGTTTTAAGAAACTTACACTTACCTAATACAGGAATTCTTGAAGAACATTTTACAATCCAGAAACGAATCTCACAGTTAGCGGAAGGTGATAATGCTTGGCTTAAACTGGAACGTAACGGTAGAATTCATGGTAGGGTCAATACTAATGGTGCAGTCACTGGTCGTTGTACTCACAGCTATCCTAATGTTGCACAAGTCCCTGCATCCTACAGTAAATATGGTCCTGAGTGTCGTAGTCTCTTTAGAGTTGGTGAAAACAATATACTGGTTGGTTGTGATGCTGATGGTTTGGAGCTCAGGTGTTTAGCAGGTTATCTTAAAAAATATGATGGAGGATTATATGCTGAAGCAGCAGTCAATGGAACTAAAGAACAAGGAACTGACATTCACTCCCTCAATAGAGATGCTCTTGGAATCACTTCAAGAGATACTGCAAAAACTTTTTTCTATGCGTTCATTTACGGAGCAGGAGATACTAAACTTGGTAACATTCTTGGAGGAGGAGTTAAAAGAGGCAGAAAAGCAAGAGATAAGTTCCTATCTGGAGTCAGCGGTCTTATGGAACTTACCTCCAGGGTTAAGCAGGTATATAGAAGACGTGGGCATCTCATTGGTATTGACGGCAGGAAACTCTACGTCCGTTCTGAGCACTCTGCTCTCAACACGCTCCTCCAGTCAGCAGGAGCCGTACTTATGAAGAAAGCTTTGGTCTTGTTAGACGAAAGACTTACTTTTCTAGGATTAGTACCTGTAGTTGACTATGAGTTCGTAGCTAACATTCACGATGAGTTTCAAATAGAAACAAAGGAGAAGTATGTCAGATACGTTGGCCCACAAGCAACTCTCTCTTTGGAAAGAGCCGGAAGATACTTTGAGTTCGGATGCAAAATTACTGGAAGTTATCAGACAGGATCTAATTGGAGCGCAACGCATTAAAACTGTGGATCAGTTAGTAGTAATGTGTATTAGACTCCAGAAATATATAGGAAAACAGAACCCCCATGATAGACATTTAAAAGCTAAAGAAGCGATTAAACAGATTCAACAGACTAGTAATTTTATTGTGTGCTGGTTGAGAGAGTTTACCTGTGAGGCGTGTGGTCTGGTAGATGATACAAGATCTTTACACTTTCACCACACGGACCCTGCTGATAAAAAGTTTGATGTAGGGAGCACTCAGACAGGCTTAGAGAAAAAGATTAGAGAGTCTTTAAAGTGTATATATTTATGTGAGATTTGCCATTATAAAGAACATAAAAAATTAGGAGATATGTATGGGTACTTCGATTCTATTAATAGACTTGGACATAATTATTTACAGAATTTGTTGGGCTTGTCAGGATGAAACCCATTGGGATGATGATGTAATAACATTAAGTGTTAGTAAAAAAGAACTGGAAGTACAGCTAGATGCTTCATTGCATCACTATTTGTCTAAGCTAGATACAAAAGAGATGATACTATGTGCTAGTGATAAGAATAATTTTAGGCGAAAAATTTTACCGTCTTATAAGGAAAACCGAAAAAGTAAGAGGAAGCCTCTAGGATACAAACATCTCCTCCAGTATGCTCTAGATAACTATAACTGTAGAATAATGGAAGGTCTGGAAGCTGATGATGTCTTGGGTATAATAGCTACTACCCCTGATGAATCAAATAAAGAGAAGATTATTCTCAGTATTGATAAAGATATGTTGACTATTCCTTGTAGTCATTATAACTTAGACAAAGATACTCTGGTTACTGTAAGTAAAGCGGAAGCAGACTATAATTTTTATATCCAAGTTCTTACAGGAGATGCTGTAGATAATTATAAAGGATGTCCAGGTATAGGACCAGTAAAGGCTTCTAATTTATTACTAGGCTGTGTCTCAGAGGAGTCTTATTGGAATAGAGTTTTGGGAGCCTACTTGAAAGCAGGTCTTACTGAAGAAGTAGCTTTGGTACAAGCTAGGGTTGCTCGTATTCTAAGACATGAAGATTATAATTACTTTAAAAAGGACGTGAGACTATGGGAACCAAAGAGATCAAGCACACCATATGTAGAGAATGTCAAAGCAGGATAGAAACACCTTCAGATCATAAAGTTTTTTGTAGTAAGTTAGATGATCTTCCTAATGAAACCTTTTATGTAGTGAGGGAAGGAATGAAAAAGAATAAAGATAAACTTAATGACCAGTGGAAAGGCGGCAATACTTCTATACGTCCAACATATTATGCTAAGTATGAGATTGATCCCTGGACTTTCATTATCAAGAACCAACTAGGTATGGATGTAGGAAGTGTGGTTAAGTATGTGGTTAGGCATCAAGATAAGAACGGTGTAGAAGACCTTAACAAAGCTATTAAATGTATTGAAATGATGAAGGAGCATTATTATAATGAAAAGAGTTGAAGAGTTTCACGATAAAAGTAAGCTGGCAGTTAATGAGAAATATACTGCAGACCTATTTAATTTTAGGGTTAAGTTAATTGGAGAAGAATTTAAAGAACTTTTTCAGGAGGCTTTCAATGTCCAGTCAGCGGAAAGTGATGAAGAAAAGAAGATTGCGTTGGAAAATTATCTTAAAGAACTATGCGATGTTCTATACGTTGTGTATGGACAGGCGATATCATTTGGATGGGATTTAGAAGAGGCTTTTAATAGGGTACATGAAAGTAATATGTCTAAAACACCCTTCACTAAAGACAGTGTAGGTAAGATTGTTAAAGGTGATAACTACAAACCTCCTACAATGGAAGGATTAATAGATGACATCAGTTCGAGCAGAGATTATAACTAGACGTACCTACAACAGACCTTTAGATGAAGAAGGGGGCATCTTTGAGACTTGGGAACAGACTGTAGATAGAGTTATTGAACACCAGAAGTGGCTGTGGTTGAGAGCAGATGAATCTATAGTACCTCACTACATAGATTCAGGAGAACTGGCTGAACTCAGACAACTCATGTTGGACCGTAAGGTTTGTGTTTCAGGTAGGACACTTTGGTTAGGAGGGACTGACATAGCTAAGAAGCGTGAGGCTAGTCAGTTCAATTGTGCTCATCTTAAAGTGGAGACCATACATGATGTCGTTGATGCGTTGTGGCTATTGTTACAAGGATGTGGAGTTGGATTCACACCAGTTGTCGGAACTCTCTCAGGATTCACGCAACCTATTCCAGAAATCGAAATCCTGCGGTCTAAACGTACAAAGAAAGGAGGACATGAAGGAAACAGAGAGTCTTTCGATGCCAATACCAGGACTTGGACACTTGTTATTGGAGACTCCGCTGAAGCCTGGGCTAAAAGTATCGGTAAGCTTTTGGCTTATAAAGGGAAAGCTTCAAAGTTCGTACTCGACCTCACACAACTCAGACCAGCAGGACAGCGTCTCAGTGGTTATGGGTGGATCAGCTCAGGAGACAAACCTATATCTAAAGCCTTCACCTCAATCATTCACATACTCAATAAGAAAAGCGGACAACTATTATCACGGATAGATATATTAGATGTTATGAATTGGTTAGGTACTGTCCTTAGTAGCAGACGCTCTGCTGAGATAGCCCTAATGTATTATGATAATCCTGAGTGGGAGCAGTTCGCTAGAGCTAAAGATAACTTAGAGCTTAACCCACAAAGGTCACAATCTAATAATTCTGTAGTATTCTGGAGGAAACCTAACCATGAAAACCTCACAAAGTTCTTTGAGATTATCAAAGAATCAGGAGGGTCAGAGCCAGGAATCATCAACGGAGAAGAAGCTAGGAGAAGAGCTCCTTGGTTTAGTGGAGTCAATCCCTGTGCAGAAATTTTGTTGGGAAACAAATCGTTCTGTAACCTCTCCGAATTGGACCTCAGCAAATTTAGAGATGACAGTGGAGGACTTGAGAGAGCTATGTATATCCTTGCCAGAGCAAACTATCGTCAAACTCTTGTCAATCTTGATGATGGAATTCTGCAAAGAACATGGCATGAGAACAATGAGTATCTCAGGTTATGTGGAGTTGGACTCACAGGGATTGCTACGAGGGAAGACCTATCACAGTATGACTTCAAGCGATACCGTAATATAGCTATACATGGAGCATACTCTATGGCTGATGAGTTAGGAACCCAGCGTCCTAAGAATGTCACCACCATTAAACCTAGCGGTACGCTCAGTAAAATCATGGATACTACAGAGGGCTGCCATAAACCAGCAGGTAAATATATATTTAATAATGTGAACTTTAGTGTGAATGACCCTATGGTTCCTAAATTAAGGGAGGCAGGGTATAGAGTTGTACCTAATCCGATTGATTGTCATAATGTCATTGTTACTTTTCCTGTCGCTTGGGATCAAATTAGGTTCAATGTAAATGAGGAGGGTATTTATGTTAATGACGAAACAGCTATTGAACAACTTGAGAGGTATAAACTTCTCATGGATTCTTACGTTGAACAGAACTGCTCGATTACAGTTTCTTATGAAGAGCCTGAAGTACCACTTATTATCACTTGGCTCCTCAATAATTGGAATTACTATGTTGGGGTTAGCTTTCTTCCTCGTATTACTGCCAAAGAAACAGCAGGATACGCCTACCTCCCACAAGAAGTAGTGACTGAACAGGAGTATATAGAGTATACTGAGAGCTTAACTGAAGTTAACTGGCAGGAGACTACTGGGCACCATGAATTAGATGATGATGAGTGTGTGTCAGGTGTTTGTCCAGTAAAGTAATAAACATATTACAAACGATAGTACCTAAAGAAGGCGTTTTTATACGATGATTATTTCAGATGATTTACTTAAAGAACTAAGAGCTACTTTTAGTATAGTAAGAGTAATGAATATAGATAGTTGGAGTGGTGCTCAACGTGTACTAGGTCAAGTAGATGTAGTAGACTGGCTCACTGATAGACAGAAAGAACTTAATAGGAAGGCAGTAACTGGTGGAGACCATCAGGTAACTGTTAATATGAAATAAAAATAGGAGGATCAGGGGATGCTAGGGTTACTATCAACAATACTTATGTGTGGTGGAGGATCACCACCACCACCACCACCCCCTCCACCTCCACCTCCCCCACCTCCACCTCCAAGTCCTCCGGCTCCAATTGCTGCTGTTACTACTAAAAAAGTGACAGCTACTAAAGGTAAAAGCAGGGCAGCTAGGAGAGCAAAAGGTAAATCCAGGTTTAGAACTACAACTGGTGGTCCTACTGGTTTGAACATAGGTTAGACTATGTGTGCTACTGGTAATAGAAGTATTGATACTGGTTTAGCTATAGTAACTATAGCAGTAGGTGGTTATTATGCAGCCCCTTATATTTTGGCAGGAGGTTGGTCGGGGGCGGCTGCTGGTGCCGCTTTTGGTGCAGCTAGTAGTTCTTTAATGGCAGGAGCTACTGGAGGAAATATAGGTAGAGCAGCTTTAACAGGCGGTATTCTTGGTGGAGTTACTGCTGGAATAGCTGGTGGATCGGAAGGACTTTTAGCTTCTCAAACTGATCCAGGAGCTCTACAACAGTTAGGAAGTGTGGGTGGATTTTTTGAAGGACAACAGGCTCTTCACGCTGGTTTTGGCATAACAACAGCAGCGGCTACTACATTAGGTGCTCAATTAACTCCTGGCACACCTGAGTATTACAACGCTTACCAACAACAACAACAACAGTACAACAGTCAACCATCAACGGTTACAGGTTCTGGTGGTAAACAAGCAGCCTACAGTTTAGCTGAGTCTGTTCGTAGGGCTAAGAAACGTAAACTAACACAGGAAGACGTATCTGATCTTAGTATAGACACGTCATCATTTGCTTCAGAGGGATTACAATTTGCTTAAAGAATCAGCATCTAAAAGATATAGTACATTAAGTAAGGACAGACAGAGCTTCTTAAATAGAGCTTGGGATGGAGCAGAACTAACAATCCCCTATATCTTACCTCGAAATGGAGCACAGAACCAAGAGCTTCCTACACCTTTCCAAAGTATAGGAGCTAGAGGAGTAAATAATTTAGCAGCAAAACTTTTATTGACACTCTTCCCTCCCAATTCTCCCTTCCTTAAGTTTCAGATAGATGACTTTACTCTAGAAGAACTGAACGCACAGAGAGCCCCAGTAGAAGAGGGGCTTAACTCTATGGAACGTGCAGTAACTGATGAAGTAGAAGCTCAGGCAATGCGTGTTCCTATACATGAAGCTCTTAGACATCTCATTATTACAGGTAATGTAATACTACATATAGGTAAAGATAATAAGGTAAGAGTATTCCACCTGGATCAGTTCGCTTGTAGAAGAGATCCTCAAGGTAAAGTATTAGAGATTATAATTAAAGAAGAGATGAGCCGTGAGTTATACATGGACATCTTTAAACAAGCTCCTCCTAAAGAAACTGGGAGTGGAGCTAGTGGTGATGAAAAAGAATTAGATTTATACACAGTAATAAAAAACACAGGCGGCAGAGTTAAGGTACACCAAGAGGTAGGGGATCATGTTATCCCTAATACTTCCTCAGACTTACCAGAAGAAAAGTCTCCATACATTGCTCTCAGGTTTAGTAGGATAGATGGAGAGGACTATGGTAGAGGTTTTGTAGAAGAATACCTTGGTGATCTTAAAGCTCTTGAAGGATTATCTAAAGCTATCCTAGAGGGTTCTGCCGCTGCAGCAAGAGCTATATTCCTAGTACGTCCTAACGGGACAACCAAGTTAAAAACAATATCCCAAGCTCCTAACCTAGCGGTAAGGCAGGGAACGGCTGATGATGTATCTGTTCTACAGATGGAGAAATTTAATGACTTCAGGGTAGCAAGAGAAACCCTAGAGTCTGTAGAGCGTAGACTAGCAGCAGCATTCCTGTTAAACCAAGCTGTCCAAAGAGACGCAGAAAGGGTTACAGCAGAGGAAATCAGATTCTTGGCAAACGAGTTAGAAACGTCACTAGGAGGTATTTATAGTTTACTCTCACATGAGTTACAGTTACCATTAGCTAAACGTATAATCAACAGCCTAGAGAAACAAAAGAAACTACCACAGTTACCTAAAGGAACTGTAGAACCTATCATTGTTACAGGCTTTGAAGCGTTAGGTAGAGGTAATGATGCTAATAAACTAGCAACCTTCTTACAGACTGCTGCTCAGGTAGTAGGTCCAGAAGCTGTGATTACTTATACTAATGTCTCAGATGTTCTAAAGAGACTGGGAGTAGGCTTTGGTATTGACATGAAGGGACTAATAAAACCACAAGAGCAGGTGCAACAGGAACAGCAAGCACAACAACAACAGCAACAACAGGCTGAGATGGTTAAAGCTGGTATACCTAATGCCGTGACTCAGGGTGGAGAAATGATGAAACAGGGAGCACAGCAACAGAATGTCCAGAACTAAAAATACAGAAGAGAAAGAAAAGATTAAAACAAAAGAGAAACGAACTCGTTCCATTACAAGTAAAGCTGAACTTAAAAATGTAGAGGTAGTTAATAAGGTTATAGAGCAAAAGAAAGAACAAAGAACTCCAGGGTCTCTACCTTCCACTTACACTAAGATACAGATGCGTAATGGAACAATAAAAGAAACTTATGGAGAACGATATGGCAGACCAACTGGTAGTTAGTAGTGACCCAATAGATCAAACAGGTGTAGACGAACATAACCAAGAGATGTTAAACTTGGTTGATTCACAAGAGGTTCCTACCGATAGACCTGAGATGGTAGATGATAAGTTTGGTGGGGATTATGATAAGTTAAAGCAAAGTTATGATGAGTTAGAGAAGAAGTTTCATTCGCCTGAAGCTGCTGTTCAAGAGGATCTAAGTATCCCACAATCACAGACGGCTGAAGGTCACATTGATATGACTGCTCTAACTCAAGAGTATGCAACTAATGGTGAACTATCAGATAAGAGTTATCAAGACCTAGAGGAAGCTGGTATCTCTAGAGAGTATGCTAATAATTATATTGCAGGACAAAAGGCATTAGGACAACAGATAGGGGATAGTGTAAAGAACTCTGTAGGTGGAGATGCTGAATACTCTAGCATGGTAGAGTGGGCTAAGAATAACTATACCCAAGAACAGATACAAGCTTATGATAATGCAGTTAACTCAGGTAGTGTAGATGCTGCTATGTTAGCTGCTAAAGGACTAAGAGCTGACTATCAGAATATTCAGGGTCAAGAAGGGGATACTTATAGTGGAAGACAGGCACAACCTGAAGGAAGAGGAGAAGTCTTCAGGTCTAATGCTGAAGTAGTAGCCGCTATGAAAGACCCAAGGTATGAATATGATACAGCTTATAGACAAGATGTATTGTCTAAATTAGATCAATCAGATATCTTCTCACAAGGAAGGCTATGATTCTCCTTATCCTCTTAGGGTAGGGACGCTATAAAGTATTTAAGTAGTAGACAGGAGCCAACTGCGGTTGATAACTCCTAGTTGAAAATTAAAGAAAGAATGTAGCAATTACTGTTAGGTACTTTTTTTAATTTAACAAGGAGTTTATTATGTCCGTTACGGATACAACTGCTCCTGTATTGACTATGACACGAACTGGTCAGGCTAACAGTGCCGGAGATTCTTCTGCGCTGTTTCTAAAAGTCTATGCTGGTGAAGTGTTAACGGCTTTTGAACAAGCATCTGTAACTATGGATAAGCACGTTGTCCGTAGTATCAGCTCAGGTATTAGTGCTCAGTTCCCATTGGTTTGGAAAACTGCTGCTACGGAATATGCTTATATCAATGGTTCTGGCAATACAGGTACAACTGGTATTGAACTGGATGGTACAATCATCCACAAGAATGAAAAGGTAATTTCCATTGATGGTTTGCTGATTGCAGATCACTTTGTAAACAACCTTGATGAAGCTATGTCTCACTTTGAGGTTCGCTCCATCTATGCTAAAGAGGCAGGTATTGCTCTTGGTACACAATGGGATCAGAATGTTCTTCAGCAGGGAGTTTTAGGAGCACGTTCATCTACGCTTATTACAAGTGGTAATGGTGGATCAGTGTTGACTAATGCTTCTTATGGAACTTCAGGTTCTACTCTTGGTAGCGGTTTGTTTGACGCTGCTGAACAGCTTGACGAAAACAATGTACCAGAGAATGATAGGTATATGTATGTTCGTCCTGCTCAGTATTACCTCATGGCAGAAACTACAGACTTGATTAATAGAGACTGGGGTGGACGTGGAGTGTATGCTGAAGGTGAGGTTATGAAGGTTGCTGGTATTCATATTGTGAAGACCAACAATCTACCTATTACTAATATCAGTTCCTCTCAGGTTACAACGCATGATGGTGACTTCAGTACGACTAAAGCACTCGTAATGCACAAGTCTTCTGTGGCTACAGTTAAGCTGTTGAATCTTGCAGTAGAAACTGAGTATGCTATTAAAAACCAAGGTTGGATCATCGTAGCTAAGTACGCAATGGGGCATGGCTTCATCCGTCCTGAAGGCTGCGTAGAATTCAAAACCTCTTAAGGAAAGGAGATTAGATTATGACTGATATTGCTAATATCCAATCCTTAGCTACGGCTGCTAACACGGTTACTAACGTAACTCTTGTTCAGCCCTATGCTGATAATGCTACTATTGGTACGTCTTTCGAGACGATTTCTAATACTGATGCAGACCAGGTACTTCCTGTTATTGCTGGTGCAGACATTGATGTAGTCTCTTCTAGTGCAGCAGATGACGATGGTTCTACTGGAGCTACGTCTGTCACTGTAACATATCTTGATGATAGTTTCAATCAGGCAACTGAAGTCATCACGATGAATGGTACAACTGAAGTTGAAATGACTGAGCAGAATATCTCCTTTATCCAGAAGGCTGAAGTTACAACCTCTGGTACTGGTTTGGCTGCTGCTGGTGCTATCACTATCGCTGATGTAACTGGTAGTGGAGTACACGCTGTCATTGATGCAGGTCAAAAAGAGTCAGGTAACTGTACTTGGAAAATTCCTGCTGGTCACACTGGCTATGTTCACGGTTTCTGGTATGATGTAGATGCTGTGGCTGCTGGTCAAGGTACGGCTGAGATTGCTCTTCAGGTGGCTCATGCTGAGTCTTCTGGTGTAGCTAACTCAGAGACTTGGCGAACTGTTGCTAAGGTAACAGTAGTAGAGAATGACAGTGATGTTGTTGCTGCTACTGGTGGTAATGCTAACAATACAGGTTCCTTCTCATTTCCAGGGAATGTTCCTTTTGTTGTTCCTGCTAAGGCTATGGTAAGACTAGCTGGTAAAGCTTTGTCTACTGCTGTAGCTGCTACTTGTGGGTTCAGTATGTCGGTACAGGGCTCAGGTTCTGGTACGACTGTAACAGAAAGTTGATTAGAGGTGGGAGCTTAGGGTAACTTAGGCTCCCACTTTAATTCTTATAATAATGGAGAAAACAAGTGGTTGATACAAGCAGAACTGTCAGTGATTTAGTCACTAACTTATTTCAAGACAGTCAAGCTGCAGGAAGTATAACCCCACAGGACTTAAGGGATTTCATAGAAACCTGTCAGGTTAAACAAGGTAGCATTTATCTAAGTACTGCGTCTAGTACTACGATTAGTGGACAAGCTAATGTTACACCCAGCAGTTTAACTAACATGGTAGCGGTAGAAACTGCAGGTACTTTTACACTGTCTACAGCTCCTACAGCTAACGAATTTGATATGAATACTGATGGTCAGCTAAGATATACAGGTACTCCAACTGCCAATGTTTTCTTTACTGCATCAGCTATGATTGAAATTGATACTGCCATTGTGGATAAAGAAGTAGTTATGGCAGTAACTAAAGGTGGAACTATAGTAACTGGTGCTAAGATAGGTGGATTCTCTCCAGCTACTACAGTTAATTCTGTTCCTATGTCAGTCTCAGGGTTTGCTAGTATGGCTACCAATGATTATCTTAATATCTTTATTGGTAATGTAGATTCTACTGATAACCTTACTTGTCGTATGGCTCAACTAACAGCCCACTCTCTGGTAACTTAAATGTCACACTTTAGTTTAGTACTCTCCTCAGAGCTTGAAGCAGTCAATGCAATGCTTAGAGCGATTGGTGAATCTGCAGTATCTACACTTGAAAATGTAACTACAGTAGATGTTACAACAGCCAAGAATATCCTCTCAGATGTTAATAGAGAGGTACAGCAAAAGGGTTGGCATTTTAATACTGAGTGGGATGTGACTTTAACTTTAGATAGTGATAATAGACTGCCAGTAGGTAATAATGTTATGTCAGTATATTCACCTACAAAGCTACTCACAATGAGGGGTAGATCAGGGAGTATGTTTGTTTATGACTTGGATAACAACACGTTTACTTGGTCTAGCTCTATTACGGATGCGGTGGTCATTAAGCTTCTTGATTTTGAAGATTTACCTCAAACTGCAAGGCAGTATATTACGGCTAAGGCTTCGAGAATTTTTCAATCAGAAGTGGTGGGACAGGTTGCTGCAGAGACTGTTAATAGACAAGAAGAAGTAGAAGCTTATGCTGACCTGATGGATGATGAGGGTGAACGATCAGGATATAATGTAGGGTGGGGTACTTTGGATATGCAGAACACTACTAAAGTATATAGGAAATTATGGTAATCAATGGCATTAATATCAGAACAAATATCTAACCTAATTAATGGTGTATCACAGCAACCTCCTAGTATACGTTTAGCATCTCAATGTGAAGAACAGATTAATGGGTTAGCTACCGTAGCTGAAGGATTAAAGAAAAGACCTCCATTAGAACATATAGCAAAGATAACCAATAAAACTGATACAGATGCCAATGTTCATTGGATCAATAGAAGTAGTACAGAAAGATATGCTGTTGTAACCTCCTCAAATCAATTCTCTTCGGACTTTTCTTCTGACTATACTGGTACACAGATTGAGGTTACAGACCTCACAGGAGCTTCTCAGAGCGTCTCAGGGGATACTGGAAGTCCTCTATCTTATATAACTACCAGTGATGCTAGAGATAGCTTAAAAACATTTACAGTAGCTGACTATACCTTTATATTAAATAAAGGGACTACAGTAACTAAGAGTGGATCTACAACAACTGCTGGAGTTAAAGAAGGAATCATATTTCTCAAGCAAGCTTCTAATGCTGTTAGCCCTATAGTTACTATAGATGGTGTTAATACAGCTACGGGTACTAGTTCAAATGATGCAAATACACAACTAGATTCCATATATACTATTATAGATAATCTAGTAGGATCTGCAGGTACTGGAGCTTTTACTGTTACTAAGTTTGAGCAGAGTAACGTACACCTGACTAGAGTAGACGGAGCTGATTTTACACTACACGTTCAGGCTCCTGAAGCTAATCTCATGGCTATTAAAGATAGTGTATCAGACTTTACTGATCTTCCTAAGCGTACTAAAGACGGCTTTATAATTAAAGTTACTGGAGATCCTGGTGACTCTTCAGATGACTATTGGTTAAAACATACTAACCAGTCAGATGAAGATATAGGTGAATGGACAGAGACTGTAGAACCAGGCTTAGATAATTCTTTAGATAGTACTACACTTCCTTTACAGCTTATAAAGACTTCTGAAGATCCTTGGGAAGCTTCTTTCTCTTCTGATTTCGGAGAATCTGTATTTAGTCTAAGTGAAATAACGTGGACTGACAGAGTAGCTGGAGATGAAGAAACTGCTCCTGACCCTAGTTTTATAGGCCAGACTCTTAATGATATGTTCTTTCATAAGAATAGGTTTGGTTTCCTGTCTGGTGAAAATATTATACTATCTGAACTAGGAGAGTTCTTCAATTTTTATACTACTACAGCTACAGACCTACTAGATACTGACCTTATTGATCTGGCTTCTCCTAGTAACCAAGTAAGTATCCTAAAGAATGCTATAGCTTTTGATGAGAACTTATTCCTATTCTCTGACTTTGGACAGTTTAAGTTGACTGAGTTTGCTGCTGGTGGACTCACACCATCTAATGCTAAACTGTCTCTACTCACAGAATATGAAAGTGATCCTCTTATTAGACCTGTAGTAAACGGTAGAAAGATATACTTTGCTAATGAGAATGACGGCTTTACTATATTAAGAGAGTTTGGTATAGTAGAAGATTTACAGGAAGAGACAGCAGAAGAGATTACTAGCCATATACCAAGTTATATCAAAGGTAAGGGTTATGATATTGTTAAACATTCTGACTTTCTATTTATACTGTCAGATGAAAACCTAAATGAAATATATCCATATAAATTCTTATTCCAAAGAGGCGAAAAGAAGTTAAGCTCATGGTCTAAGTGGCGGTTTAAAGCTGAAGAAAAAGTCATAGGTATGCACGTCTTTGATTCTATAGCATACTTTGTTATTGTAAGACCTGATGGAACTTACTTAGATAAGATGTCCTTACAGGATGCTAATCTTGTAGGACTAACTGAGAGTACTTCTCAGCTTCCTTTTAAGGTACACCTAGATAGATTAACAGAACTTACAGGAGTATATAATAGTGGTGCGGATACAACTAGTTGGACTTTGCCATATCCTGATGATTTTGGTTCTACTTTTAGAGTAGTCTTTGGTCCTAGTTTTAGCGGTAAAGAAGGTGGACAAGTACAAGGAGTATCTCAAACCACTCCTACAACTCTTACTGCCACTGGAAACCACTCATCAGGAACCTGTTTTATAGGAAAAGAATATCAGTTTAAATATGAGTTTACTGAGCCTACTATTAAGACTACAGTAGCTGGCAGAACTTCCAGTTTAGCTGGTGGTATTATAAAGATTCGTAAGTTTAATGTAGATTACTTTAATAGTGGTTACTTTGTTATGAGGGTAACAGCTCCAGGGAGATCAGCATTTAGCTATACGTTTACTGGTAGAATATTGGGATCACCTCTAAATAAGATAGGTACAATACCTTTTGAGACAGGTGAGTTCAAGAAGATGATTATGGCTGATGCTAAAGATTTAAAGGTAGAACTTATATCTGACTCGTATCTTCCCTGTGCATTTACTGGAGCTGATTGGGAAGGAAACCATGTAGTAAGGACATCAAGAAGACCAGGAGTTTAAAAAGTGAAACCGTATCACCGCAAGAGCATACTTCACGATATTTGTGAGCTTGCTCCTGTAATGAGGTATGAAGATGTAAGAGAAGTAAGAGATGTCTCTGGTCATACTCCTGAACAAGCTCTGCTAATAGGTTATTTAACTGGCAGTCATTGTAGATCAATCATAGATCGTTATGGTGGAGTTGTAGGTATGTATGGGACTGTGCCAGTGAATAAGACCAGTGCTTCAGTTTGGATGTTAGGGAGTAAAGGCCTACTAAAAATTGCTAGACCATTCTTAAAAAAAAGCAGGAGTGAAGTAGAAGAAATGAATAGAGTCTACCCACACTTATTTAATGTAATTGATAGTCGAAATGAAGTACATCTTAGATGGATCAGGTGGTGTGGCTTTAAGATACTAGGAGAAAGAATGATTAATAATGTGAAATTCTATGAGTTTGCAAGGATAGCTAGTTAATGCCTGAATTAGATACTTATTTATCTCTCTATACTATTGGTGCTAACGCTTTAGCAGATATCAATGATTACAATGATGCTAATATTGCAGCTCAACAAAGTTATATCCAGTACAGAACACAAACAGCTATAAACAATAACTTACTTTATAACAAGTATAGTAACTTAAATGAACAAGAACAGCTTGATTTTCAAAAGCATTCTTTAGATAAATTTGAATTACAAAAACAAGTTAGAAGAAAAGCAGCAGAGCTTATGGCTTTTCAGGGGAGCAATTTAAAATCTGGAGGATCTGCAGATAGTATATTGTTGAATATACAGAGACAGGGATACAGTGCTCTTCATAGAAAAGATTTTAACTATGAAATAAGATTAAGAAATCTAGCAATGGAAAGAAATAATGCTGCTCTGGCAACTCAGAGTGCAAATAATAAAGCTTATAATGCTATAAGAGGTATTCCTAGTGCTACAGGTTTGGCTCTCTCTATTGCAGGTAATATAGGACAAACAGGATCTACATGGGCTAAAGGTCGTAAATTTGGTGATGAGGGTAAAGGAGGTTCACCGCCTGTATCTCCTAGTCCTGCTCCTAGTAAATACGGCACTAAATCACATGGAGGAGTTTTTGCACCTACTGTTGAATCAAAATATATGGGGAAATAATATATGGCACAGAATCCGTTTCCCTTAGACCAAATTCAAACACAGTTAATCCGTCCATCTAGTAATTTAACTGCAGCACAAGTAGCTCCACCTCGTGCTACTGGATTAAGTGCAGGAATACGAGCTTTCGGTAAAGCTTTAGGTTCAGCAGCAGAAGTTGCAAAAGCAAGAAAGTTTGAAGAAGACATGATTACTGCAGGACTATATGCTGCTAAAGAACAGATAGCTCCTGGTCTTGTCTCACAAGAAGCTCTAACACATAACTATGAATTACTTGATGAAAACTTTGCTAAAAAAACATTAAAACAAGTAGAACTTTATAGTAATAATACAGCTTCAGATATTTATAATAATTCAGCTTTAACTTCCGTACAAAAGGCTAGAGAGCTTACCGATTTTGCTAATAAAGTTAGAGAGACAGGACGTTCTTCTATAACGCATAGTGGAAAAGCTTTAAGTGATCTGAATGTGGGTTTAGATGGCTATTTACAGGAATGGTATCTTGAGATTGCTAGGCATGAAAAGACACAACGCATGGGTACAGCGATAGAAAATGTAAGAGGAAAAGTAGCAGACCGATTTAATGAAGGAGAAACTCTTACTATACCTTATATTAAAGAAAATGTTGAAGCACTTAAAAAACAAGAGTTAGAACACAAAGATATAATTGTAGAAGGTAAAAGGATTAGAGCTACTATTGACCTAGATCTAAATAAAGCTGTACTTGTAATTGCCAAAGATCAAGTTTTAGAACAATATGAAAACGGAAATATAGCACCTTATGTAGATTTAAAAGAAAGATGGAAAGATTACTATAAACCACTATCTGATAAAGAACAAGCACTTATTACTGGTGGAAAAAGGGATGCTATAGGAGACCATCAAACTTATAAAGAAATAATTGAAGACTTAGATAAACAAGTTTCAGAAATACAAAAAACTACAACAGCAGAACATAAAATAGCTGATGATAAATGGTTTAGTGCTAAACAATTTGAATATATAACCAAGGGAAAACATTGGAGTGGTGCAGCAGATTCTCTAGAGTTTCATTATCGGTATGGTGCGGACGCTTCTACACAGATAACGAAGTTTAGAAAAGCAATAGAGTCTACTAAATTTGGTCTTAGTAGTAAGAATTTTAAAGAAGTTCTAAGAGCTATAAATAGTGGTGAAGTGTCTGACGAAGAAAAGGTTATTAAATTTTCTCTTGACCATCATTTAGATGCTACAGCTATAAGCAGAGTAAGAGCTTTATCATCAGAAAGAAAGACAGAATTTAAAGAAAATGTTTCTTTATTAGATAAAACAAATATATTTACTGCAGGGATGATTAAGAGCTTATTAGATAACACTTTCTTACGGAATAAGATTGGTCCTGCATTAATGAAAGATAAAACCACACTGCATGACTATAGAACTGCAGCTGGTAATTGGATAGAAAATTGGTTGCTCGTAGCTCAAAGCATTGAATGGCCTGAAGATGTTAGAAATTCAATAGAAAGTCTAAGAATTGCAAAGACATACATTGATACAGAAATATTAGAACAATCTCAAGCTAGAGTTTTTAATACTGATGCAATCAGCAAATACAATGGATCTCGTACTTTTACAAAAGACGAAGTTAAAACCATTGGTCAGGAGTTTCAGGAAAAAATACTTGAGGCATTAGAGTCACTAACTCAATATGAATGGGATCCAAATGGAGAGATGACAACGGCAGGGGAAAGTAAAGCACAGATAATAAAGAAAAAAGGAAAGGCTTCTTTAGCAGATTAGAAGAAATAAATAATGACTGAAGAAAATACTAATAAAGAATCCGCTGAAGAGAAAGCAGGTAATATTTTTAGTTGGACGGCAGATACTCTTAGTTTTATAAAAGAGACTTTAAAAGATATAAAACAAGCAGCTACCTATGCAGTAGCAGGAAAAGATAAGGATTTTACAGCAGAGAATGCAGATGTGTCTACACATATGAGATTGTATATAGATTATATAAAAGATTCTTTCAAGGCAACTGCTAAAGCTAGTACAAAACCTTTTCTTCTAGCTGATTTAGGAGATAAACAGGGTAAGACAGAAAGAATTAATAAAGAAAGAGAATATAAACCAACAATAAAAGATTTTAAAACTTCCGAATTAAATAGATTATCTACTTTTGTACAGAACCATTTTAATGAGGCTTCTCCTGAAAAAGAAAAGAATTGGTATAGCATAGATTTAGGGGATAAAAAATATAAAGAATTGGAGGAAAAAAAGTCTGGGGAAACCGTTAAAGAGACACAAGCTAAAATAGACTACTTTAATCTAGCAAAATCTTTTGGTAAAGTTAGATTTAAGATAGATCGAAATGATAACACAATTACTTTTGAAGATAGTTATGATTTTAGTGAGTATCCAGAGCAACAGTTTAAAGTTCCTTCTATAGATGAAAAGAATTTTAAAGGTAAGTTAGCGTCACGAACTGCTCGTCAAATTGTAGGACCATCTGAAGCACCAAAATATCAAATCAAAATTCCATTAAATAATAGTAATATGGAACCTTCTATCTCAGAAACTTATAGATAAAATAAATATATGGCTGAAGAAGAAACACCTCCTATAGAAGAAGAGTTAGATCCAGCAGATACTCCAGCAATAGAAACAGAAGAACCTTTTGTAGAAGCAATTAAGGATGACGGATCTTATACAAATGAACAAAAGGATGACCAAATACTTGCAGCTACTGATGCTGAAGATCAAGATGAAATAAAAGCTCCAACAATATCGGAAGCTACTGGACATAAACTTCCTTATAAACTTGGGCCTCTCCTTGCGCTTCCTGAATCTACAGATGATACTTTTAAAAAAGGTATTGAAGAGCAGAAGTTAATTTCTCCAGAACAGGTAGATAAAGAAATTATAGAAGAGCATAATGCTTCATATAAGACAGCCGCACAAAATGAAGAAATAGCTAAAATGGAAGCTGAAGATCGCAAGAGTCTTTGGTGGTTATATTGGGATACAGTGAAACACGCAGGTCTTGGTGTTTTAAAAGGTGTAGAGGAAACAGGAGAAACATTAGGGCTTCTAGAAGATAATGCGTGGAATATACCAGAACCAAAAGATACCAGACAAGCTCTAACACAAGGATTTTTACAAGCCTTTTCTTTCTTTATACCTGCTCAATGGGCAACCAAAGCTGGAGTTAAAGCTATTCCTATAGGTCAAAAGATTACAGCTCTGTTTGGAACCTCTAAAAAGCTTAAAAGAGCACAAGATATATTAGCTTTTGGTACAGCAGGAGCCTTAACAGATGCAGTACCTTTTGATAGTACGGATCCTAATGCTGGAAATTTATTACTTTTTCTTGATAGTATTTCTAAAAGTCCTGTAGCTTCTAATCTTTTATATACCTATTTAGCTTCTAAGCCTGAAGGATATAAAAATCCAATTACAGGAGAACTTGATCCAGATACAGAATTCGTAGCTAGAGGTAAAAATGTACTTACAGGAGGTATTGGTGGTATTCTTGTAGCTTTCACGGTGCGTAATATTCTTGATGCTTTTGGTTTTGCATATAGTAAAGTCTCTACTGCCGTAACATCGGAAGTCTCTGATGTAGACATTTCTAAAAGTTTAAAAGCAGAAACAGAACAAATAAACAAAGCTTTTGAAGCAGAAACAGGAGTTTCTATTAAAGAGCTTGAAGATGCTGTAGAAGAATATGTAGAAGAAATAACTCCAATTTTAAAGGAAGTTTATGATAGTTCAGATGCAGGTACTCAGAAAGCAATATTAGAAGGACTTCCTGAAAATCTAGATGGGGCTACTAAAGCAGAAATTGAAAGGAGTGTTAAGAGTCCTGTAATAAAAGTAGCACAGCACTCTACAGAGCCTAATCCAGAAGTAATCAAGTTTCTAACTAAAGTAGCTAATAATGAAAAAATAGATCCAACAGATTACTTTTATATAGATAAGAAGACAGGTAAAAAGAAACCTATTATAGAATCTTTTAATTTACTTAAAGCTAAAACTGTACCTGAAATTAAGTCACAAATACAGGCTTTAAGTAGAATAATAGATTCTAAATCACTTAAAAATAAAGACTATCTATCTCAGGTTGAAGAAGTAGCTACGCTATTAGGAAGACCTACAGCAGAAGTTATTGAGTCTTTATCTAAGAATGTAGCTAATTTAGAACAGGCTGTAGGGTATGTACCTGCTTATAAGGCTATGGTTTTAATGTCATTAGACAATGCTCATGCTCTTTTTAAGAAGTTTAAGAATGTAAAACCTGGCTCAGATGATTATGACAGACTACTACGAGAACGTAATGCAGCAGCGGCTCACTTAGAAACAATCACTAACTTAGCTAGTAGAGAATCTAATTTAGCAAGTCACCTATTAAATGCTCACAGGTCTTTAGCTGATCCTGATATGATTCTTAAAAAGTCTCAAGTAAAAGTAGCTAGTGAATTATTAGATGCTGCACCTGAAGCTGAAATTAAATATGCAGCAACTGTAGATAATATCATTAATATAAGTAAAAAACGTACTGAGGAGTTTCAAGAAGCAGTAGATGTAGATGTTAAGATTGGAGATGCTCCTACTAGAACAGTTAAAGTTAAACCAAGTGAAACAAAAAAAGGAAAGCAGGTCAAGGCTAAAATAGCAAGTACTTCTGCTATTATTGCAAGACTAGAAAAGAAACTACAGGATTTAAAAGAAGGCAAGCCTCAATCTAAGAAAAAAGAAAAAAGGATTCCTACTGCAAGGGAGCTGGAATTAAAAGATCAAATTAAAGTAGAACAAGAAAAACTTAAACTTCCAGCAGAACAAAGAGCTTTAAGACTTAGACATGAAAGACTTTCTAAAAAGCTAAGGGAATTAGAAAAGGGTACTGTCTCCTCAGCAGGATTTAAAGAACTTAAAACTACTGAAATTTCAGAATTAAAAGCAGCTATTAGTAAGCTTAAAAAGAGAATTAAACCTGTAAAAACTAATGCTGAAAAAGCAGAAGCAAATATTAAAAGACTAAAAGCTGAACTTGATTCTCTTATATTAACTAAAAAGGGTACTGATAAACCTGTAAAGACTCCAAGAGATAAAACAGCTTTAGAAAAAGAACTTATAGAAGAAATAGCTAATCAAAAGAAAAGATTAGGAATTCTTAAAAAAGACAAAAAGGTAACACTAGAAGACCTTAGAGAAGTAGCTATAAAAACGTCTTCTAAAGAAGAACTAGATATAATTAATAAGTCTACTCTACGTCAACTTAGAATGAGAGCTTTAGCTACTAGACTAACTCGTTGGCAAAAATACAGACATATTTCTGAAGAAGTGTTTATTAATGGTTTATTGTCCAGTTTTAAAACTCCTGTTGTTAATGGTATAGGAAATAACTTTGCTTTAGGAATAACCCCTATAGATAAGTTTATGGCAGCCTATAAAGGTGGTGGAGCTGTTACTTATAAAGAAGGGACTATCTTTGCATATAAAGCTTTGACTAGCATACCTACTCAATTTAAAGCCTTTATGAGAGCAATGAGGTATGGTACGGATGATATTCATATTAAAACAGATATACAAAAACCCCAAACAAGGTATTTGTCTAAAGAGCTATTAGGATATGGAGGGTGGAAAGGAACAGCTATAGATTGGTTAGGGACAGTCCTAAATTTACCAGGAAAGACCGTTACATCTATGGATGTAGCTTATAAAGGACTAAACTATGCTGGAGAAGTTCCTGCATTAGCTTACAGAAAAGCAGTATCAGAGTACATGGAAAAACATAAAGGATTAGCACCTGAAACAGCAGACGAGTTAGCTGGTGTTGAACTTAGAAGTAAAGAGATTATAGATGATATAGACTTATATCCTGAGATACAGAAAGCAGCTAAAGAGCTTTCAGAAAAAAATACTTTTACAAACCCTCTAGCTGATGTAGAAGAACTGGTAGTTACACCTGAAGGTGTTAAACCTAGAATGGTTCCTGGATTTAGTAAGAACTTTCAAAAAGCTTTAGAAAGAGATGAAACAGGAATGGCAAAAGCATTCTTACCATTTTATCATACTCCATACCAGCTAATAGGTTATTCTTTTAAAAGATCTCCTTTAACTAATTGGGCACAC
>Ga0080013_1001501_pt1 | contig 30662 bp, 41 predicted proteins | sample ETNvirenome_6_85_FD_69236 | JGI IMG/M metagenome (GOLD analysis project Ga0080013, IMG submission 69236) | Marine viral communities from the Pacific Ocean - ETNP_6_85 (SPADES assembly) (version 2) | ecosystem: Environmental > Aquatic > Marine > Oceanic | place: Pacific Ocean | collected 2013-06-19 | reverse complement strand
ATCTGCCTCAATATCAATCTTCTCTAGAGTACCCAATGAAAAACTTTTCTTTTTGTCTATGGAAAAAATTACTCTTACAGGAGGAACCGGAGATCCATCTACAGGAATATCCTCTTCAAATACGTGAGCTGCGGACAGAATTTCGTAATAATAGGATTTAGTTACGGGATCAATCTTATGTCCGACAACAAAGCCGGTACCCGTTGAAAGCCCAAAATCTACCTGAACGGTAGCATTGACAGCATCCTCGATAGTTTTTACTACTCGATATTCCTCAGTAAGAGAAACTTCTTCAGTAGCGTCTTCGACGATGACCTGCGGGGAACTGCAAGATACTAAAAGCCCTAAAAGAATTGCAAGTCTTTTCATACACTCTATCTAGGTAACTTGCTACTCAGAAACCACCTGGTAATACAATGTCGCTAAAGTATAGACCTGAGTCGCGGATTCTTCACTGGTGATGCTTACTTTCGTATTCGTAGATAGAGCAACTCCATGAGAAAACATTAGGTTGTGTGACGTTGAAAATTTCCCTATATGTGCGGCACTGAAGAAAAAAGATCCTCCTTGCGGAAAAACTGTGCCCTCGTGAAGATAGAGTGTAGCCGCTGAACTGGCACCTGAGCCTCTCGTGGAGCAATTTACTCCGTAAATCACGTATTTCTTTCCAGCTCCAGGGGCTGGCATCACTTCCGAAGTTGCTAAAGACCCGAGACTTCCATTTGCGGAAAGATTGAGTGAACACACAGAAAAATAAGAATCTCCTGGTTTTGTTGCTACATGCAAAGCACTTGCAGATACGGTAGCCATAGACCCAGCCACGCCAGAATTGGTAAAATCCCCAACAACAAGAACTTGTCTATAGTCCCCGTCCCCAGGATCTCCACCTACCTTTACAGCATCAATCGCATATATTGCGTCAGATCCAGATACGTTTACAGTAGCATCAGACATTGTCTATGGTGTAATATACGGTTATTTGGTATTTGGATTGCGAGGTGTCTGATTCCGTAGTTATTTGAAGAGCTAAATTGGTTCCAATACGAAATGGCATGTCCAAAGTCTGAATGTCCATAGTACCAGCCCGGCCAGCAACGGTGCTGAGGACTTGATTGTGAATTCTGACACCATTTGAGTCATGAAAACTATAAGGAAAAGATTTAGCAACCCCTCCATTGCTGGTACCATAACCTATGGCCCAAGCCCAAACGTGTATTGCCTTACTCGCTCCGGGAGCAGCAATCATCTCGTAATTTAGAAGGTCAGCGGTACCCGAACCACTAGTCGAAAAATACGACATAGACTTATACTCCCTAATCCTTTCGGGGGATGTGGGTCCAGGTAAGGTTCCTCCCCCCGTGTATGAAACAACTCCTGGAAGTCCCATGTTAGAGGTTCCCCGTTACTAAGGTGTAATAGATGTTACAGTAAAATTTTCCGGCTGAAATAGCATCGACATCTACTACAAGGGGTGTTCCAGCATCAAGCTTTATTGGCATACGTAGTTGGAAATTTGTAACTGAACCTGGACTTCCGCCTGTACCGGAGGGACCAACAATTCGTTCTTGGAAAAGAACGGTTCCTTGACCTCCGGCTCCCTGACGAATAGCATATGTAACTTCTCCAGCTGACCCACCATCATAAGAAACAGCGGCACCCCAGAAACATACATGTGAGGAAGTGTCAGTAGAAGCGATTGCAAGCAGCTGTCCTACTGCAGTTCCAGATACGGAACTTACCGATAAGGGCATATATTCTCTTTGATGTTGTGTAGAAGGACCTCCTGATCGAATGTTTCCTCCCGTGTATGATACGATTCCTGGTGATGTCATAAGCTGTAACCTCTTGTTATATAGAGGAAATCATGGAAGTATCCATAGGATATTCATAGCCTAAATTTACATCGGAAGCTAAAATCTTTCTAACCTCAGGATATTCAGACTCTGCAAGCTCAACAATACTTTTTCTTTCAGTTCCAACATTGAAAAGACCTTTTTTTCTCTTTGATATAAGCTGAACAATTTTCTCAGCTATGATATCAACCCAATCCTTGGAAGTATAGACATCCTCAAAAACTGCTCCTAACTGCTTTCCAGAAGGACCCCAAGTACCTCTTTTTGCAAATGTAGTTCTTATGATAATATCTGTTTTCACATCTACGTAGCTCTCACCTGCAAGTTTGGTAAACCCATAAAAAGTGGTGGGTTTAGTAGGGGATTTCACGTCGTAACACCCACCAACGCCATTATACACATAATCAGTTGAAATATAAATCAGTTTTGCACCATGCTTGTCTGCAATATGCTTCATGTAACTAGTTCCATTGATATTGCAATCTATCACCTTTTGATAGTTCTTTTTCTTTTCAGCTCCAGGAACATCTGTCCATGCCGCCGCATGAAGAATAATATCGAACCTATTTTCTCTAGCATACTCATTTACGACAAGGATATCTTCTACTGGAAACTCCCGGTGTGAAGGTGCCAAAACTTTAGCACCTTTCGCCTTCAAAAGGGGGATTAACTCTTTTCCAAGAGTTCCACTACCGCCCGTCAATAATACAATCAATCCGTCTAACTTCATCTTTAAAAAATCCTTCTATGCATAGAAATAAGTACTCTCCGATACGCTCTTCTAAGTAATCGCAATCTAAGTGGTAAACCTTATCATGCCCTTGTCTATCCTTTACATGCTTAACTTTAACCTTTTTTCCTAAGGCATCAGCTACCATTTCAACAATTTCCATGTTGGTATATCTAAAATTGGATCCAATATTTACAATATCTTCACTTCCGTTAGAGTTCATCAGAGCATGAATAATACGAACATTGTCATCTACATGCATCCACTCTCTTACTTGTTGACCATCACCATAAACAGGAACCTTTTTACCCTCGTAAACAGACTTGAACAGTGTAGGAAGGAATTTTTCTTCGTGTTGATTTGGTCCGAAGTTATTACAGCTTCGGGTAATCAGGTATGGAACTCCATATGTTTTGTATGCCGACATCACAAGCATTTCTGCAGAAGCTTTCGTGGAGGAGTAGAAAGAGCTAGGCTTCAAAATATGATCCTCACTTGCCCCATACTTCTTTACAGTTTTCATGTCCCCATAGACTTCATCCGTGGAAATCTGCACAAACCTTTCAAACCCTTCCAAACCCCTCTTCAATACTACTTGAAGGAGGTTATAGACTCCTTCAATGTTACTTTTTAGAAAAGGGCTTCCATCTTTGATTGAATTATCTACATGAGATTCCGCAGCAAAATTTACAATGTGCGTAAAGTCTTTCGGCAGATCTTTCAATTCAAGATCACATATATCTTTTTGAATAAAAGAAAATCTGTCATCTTTCCAAATATAATCATCTATCCTATTTCGATTTGCAGCGTAGGTCATTTTATCTACGCAAACGATATCGCTTTCCGTATTATCGAAAACGTATTTAATAAATCTAGAGCCTATGAAACCGGCTCCTCCAGTTACAATAATAATATCTTGGGTCATTATACAGTTAGGTTAACGTTTTGTTCTTCAAACATTAGTCTCGAAGCTTTGTAAAGAGATTCGGGAGTTCCACAATCTATCCAGGTCCCATGAATTTTCTTTACACTCAGAGCTTCATCCTTGAGATATTTTCTATTGAGGTCAGTAACCTCCAACTCATCTCTCTCGGACGGTGATAGTTCTGAAATCCTATCAAATACTGTATTATCATAAAAATACAGTCCTATAACTGCGTCATTGGAAGGAGCAACTTTGGGCTTCTCAATAATATCTCTAATTCCATCTCCTACGGGCTCGTATTCTATCACGCCAAATCTTTCTGGGTCTTCCACATACTTAGAAAAAATCATTGCACCCCCTATAGATTCAAAATCTCTCACTGCGGAGGAGATGTCATCGAAAATTAAATTATCTCCTAGAACAACAGCACAGTTATCATTGCCTACAAAAGCCTTAGATTTAGACAGGGCATCTGCAATACCTCCATCACCTTCTTGATATGCGTAACTCAGGGAATCCAGCCCAAAGTCTTCCCCATTTTTCAAAGTCTTGATAAAACCTTCCATATGATTTGAAAACACGATTAGAATATCTTTTATGCCTGCACTTACCAACGTTCTAATAGGGTAGTAAACCATAGGAACGTCATATACGGGAAGCAAGTGCTTGTTGTTTGAATACGTCAAGGGGTATAACCTAGAACCTTTTCCTCCACACAGAACTACACCTTTCATAAACCATTAAAGTAACACAAGTTAAGAAAATTATAACTATTCTGAATTTTCTTTTATCCACTGAATATCTTTTGCTACTTCAGCCATTCTAATATTCAAAATTGAAATATTCGTTTCAATATCCTCTAGCATTCCTTTAATATCTTGCTCATTTGCACTAAACTCAATCCTTATATCCCCTATCTTCTGCTCATTTGCTGCAATTTGAGCGTTCGATACTCCCCATGCGGTTCCTGCGGCAAACAACGTAATAATTATTGTAATTACGTTGCCCCAAGTAAAATTCAAACCTTTTTTCATTTCTTAGTTTCCTCGACATGTAGATTGCCGTTTTTAAACACCGCTTTGAATTTAGTACAAGTACTTCCCTCGAGAATCTTATCTGCAAGCTTCATAGTAATATTCTTCTTTATGAATCTTTTCAGATTTCTCGCACCATATTCCGCAGAGTATGCATTATCTACTACGTAATTGATTAGCTTTTTCGTAGAATTAATTGGTAATTTGCTCAGATTTAGTTTTGTGATGTCGGATGCATTTTCAGTGGTAAGCTGATTGAAATAAACAACGCTATCAATTCTATTGATAAACTCGGGAGAAAATTCATCTTTAAATGCACTTGTAATTTCATTCTTTACCATTGCAAAAGAAGTATCTTCATCCTCTCCGAATCCAATTGCTGTCTTGTTGACAGAATCTTTTACTCCTACATTACTAGTGAACAGAATTATAGAGTTTGTAAAATCTAAAACTGTGCCTCTATTGTCCATTATAGTTCCATCATCCAACAAACCCAAAAGAAGATTTTGCAATTGAAAACTAGCCTTCTCAATCTCATCAAACAAAATAACCCATTGAGAGGATTCCTCTGCCTTTTCTGTAAGTATACCTTTCTCATTAGACCCGATGTATCCCGGTGGACTTCCAATCAGTTTTGCGTACTCGTGTTTCCCCGCATATTCCGCACAGTTAACTTTCAATAGCTTTTTCGGATTCTTTAGGTAGTACTCTGCAGTCAATCTCGCTAATTCAGTCTTTCCCACTCCGGTAGTGCCTATAAAGAAAAGAGATGCAAAGGATTCAAAACCTGAGTTCAACAACTTAAAACTTTCAAAAACTTCCTCAATAGCAGTCTCCTGACCTATAAGACGTTTTGAAATTTGAGATTTTACATGTAGAAGATCAGCCATGCTATAACCTGTGATAATCCTCAAGTCCTTCTCCTCCTCATCTTCTGAAAGGTTGTAGTGCCTGCAAGCGGTGTCCGCTGTAAGCATGGGGTAAACCTCAGTTACAGCCTCGTATGCGGCTTCAGAGAACACAGATACGTCACCAAAACGCCTCTGTAATCCATCAAATCCTATAATACACCTCCTACTGATAAAATTTATCAGTCCATTGATTGAAAATTTTGGAGAATCAATCTTCTTGTCCAAAAGCTCAAACATCTCCCCGATATCAGTTTCGGATAGTTTTTTGATTTTCAGGAAACAGTCTAGGATTTGACTGTAGACAATGTAGTGCTCGGTAGTCATTATTCTATTAAAGACTAACCCAAGGAACAAATATCACTGTTTTGCTTTATTAAAATCCTCGAAGGATAAATCGGACAGCTCTCTATCTGCGTTTTTAGCAGGCTGAGTCTTATCTTTATGAATTGCAAGCTTCACCATAGTATCCAACATTTTTAGCTTCCTGTTGTTGGCTTCCATAGAAAGCTCCAAAGCCTTTACCATTTCTGTCTTAGACTTGTCATCATCTGGATTAGAATCTACTTTAACTCTAAAGTACTCGTACAGTTCTAAAGCACGAACTCTGTCCTCCGCACAATCCTTAACAATCTCCTTTCCTACTAATTGAATCCTGTTGGGGGAAAAATAAGATTTTACGGGATGGTACGTAGTAGCCATTATTTATCTTTTTTGAAAATCTCAGAGAACTTTTCTCTCATCGACTTCTCTTCCTCTTTCGGCTTAGAAGCCTTTTTAGCTTTAGCCTTTTTAGCTTTAGCCTTTTCAGCTTCAGGTTTTTCTACTACTTCTTCGGGGGTTAGCCCCAAACGAGCTAATCTTTTCTCTTCTAAGATAGCGATTCTTTGGGCTCTTCTTCTTTGGTGGATGTTTGCCATTATTTTTCGGAGGGTTTAATTGATCTTTTGCGAAGGATTGAAGGGGTGATTTCGTCCTTATTTAGAGATTCCGGGGAGGAACCTCCGTGTTTTACTTTTGTTCTCTTTGAATACTTCTTAATTTTTGCCATGTCCGTACTGAGAGGGAATCCTTTTACTACTTTGTCGCTAGATTTCTCTCCCCAAGTACCTCTAGTGATTACGTATATTCTGTCCGACTGGGGAGTGGTGAAAATTTGTCCGTAATCAGAAGCCTTCAAGGCTTGTCCGATAGATTTGAAAGATGGAATTTTAGATTTTTTAGCTTCAGCCTCTCCTTCTTTATTAGGAGCCGCGTTTTTAAACATAGAAAATTCCTCTCTGAGGACTTTCAAGATAACAGCATCTGAATACCCAAAGAAACGGTCTCCTTCGGATTCCATTTTAGCCTCTGCAAAGAGTTTAAATTCTTTGTCAGTGTCAAAGGCGTCCATAGAGGACTCGTATTGTGAATTGAAAAGTTTCATTGTACTCTTATTATATACCCTTTCACTTATCCTTTTTTCCTTTTTTGCATTTCGGGCAAATATACTCATGACGGTCATTAAACCTGTCAGAGGTTAGAATAGTTCCTATACCTAATCGAATAGTCTGCCTCTCCCCACAACCGGCACACTTTACTCCGTGCCACTCATATTTGTCTGATTCTTTGATACGTCCCACTATAATTCGTATTTAGGATCATAATCGGATACGACTGGAACTTCCCTTCCTTTTAGTTTTTGCCCCTTCTTAGCACTTGAACTCTCTTTGCAAGGCTCATCCAACGCTCCTAGGATATACAATAAAGGCCCAAAAACCCAACCCCACAAGAATATGGCTAGAAAGCAAAGAAAAAATACAAACGCAATGAAATCGTATATCATTTGCTCAGCTTCTCTGAGATTATTTTGTCTAGATCTCCCTTGCGATGCTTAGTCTTATTATCATCTACGGAAAACCATCCTGATGAGGGCTTGGAGGCAAGACCATCTTTGTAATAAGCTTCTGTCAATCCAAACTCCGGAACTAAACCCTCGTCATACAAAAGTTTGAATTCACAGGATTGAAAGGGCTTTGTTATTTTATTTTTTACAGCTTTAATAGTCCCTGTGATGCCTAATGGATTTTTCCTATCATCAAACATCTGGTCACTCTTACTAGAAGCTGTTTCTAATGCTGTACCACAATAATAAAGAAGGGCTTTTCCTCCTCCTGCTTTAGTGCGAGGGTCTCCAAACATTACTCCTACCTTACTTCTAATTTGATTGATAATGATAAGTCCTGCCCGATGCTTTCTTAGAAGAGTATTAACTCTTCTAAGGCACTGTCCTGCGACTTTGGCTCTAAGTGCTCCTCCCATCTCGGAATTCTTCCCAAATCCATCTACAAGCTCTTTGTTGGTTGGAGATGTTCCAATAGAATCATACCCTACGAGAATTGGAGTATCGGGGTCTTTCTTGCGAATTGCTAAAATTGATTTTTCAATAAACTCAAAACAATCCTCCAATGACTCAGGTTCTGCGTAAATTAATTTAGATGTGTCCAGTCCTAGTTTTTCTGCAAAGGCTGGGGAGTAGGCGTGTTCGTTGTCAACCATGACGGTGTAGAATCCCTGTTTTTGTGCTCCAATGAACGCATGAGTGAGAAACACAGTCTTCGCCGTCGAGCTCTCGCCGTAAATTTCCGTAATCGAACCGATCGGGTAACCCCCATTATAATCTCCTGAAATAACCTTGTTTAATGCATAGGAACCAGAATCTACAAAACCAAAAATCTGACTCTCTGTTGAAAGAACCGAAGCATTTTCTAAATCTTTACAAATATCTTCTAATAAACCCATGTACTATTATAGTCCAATCTTATTTATTCTGATCCATTTTTGACCTTACCATTTCATCTAACAGCATTTCAAAAGTGTACTCTGGTTTCCATCCAAGCTCTTTCCGAAGTAGGCTAGAATCTCCCTTCAAATTATTCAACTCTTTAGGTCTAAAGTACTTCGGGTCTATTTTTATAAACTGCTCTATCGGGAGAAGATCTAACTTAGAAAAAACATACTTTACAACATCACCAACGCTATGCGATCTGCCTGTAGCACACACATAATCTTTAGGGTAGTCCTGTTGAAGCATCATCCACATAGCACGTACGTAATCTTTTGAGTGTCCCCAGTCCCTAGTAGCCTCCAGATTACCCAGGCTTAAACTAGACAGTTCTCCTTTGAATATTTTTACAGCTCCTTCAACGATTTTGTTTGTTACGAAATTTTTACCTCTTCGGGGGGATTCGTGATTGAAAAGAATACCTCCACATATAAACATTTGGTAGGAATCTCTGTATACACCTGCCAAGTTATGTGCGTATAACTTAGCACACCCGTAAGGACTTACGGGAATCATAGGGGTAGACTCTCTTTGGAATCCATCAAGGTCTATAGAGTTTCCAAACATTTCTGAGGACCCTGCTTGGTAAAATTTAGAGTTCGGACAACAACTTCTAACGGCTTCTAGCAAATTCAAAGTTCCAAGTGCAATAGTGTCCGTTGTAAAGTGAGGAACATCAAAACTAACACGTACATGTGATTGTGCCGCTAAATTGTAAATTTCATCTGGCTTGTACTTACTTAGTATTCTAAAAATAGAAGATTGGTCAGTAAGGTCTCCATACTCTAAATGTAGATTTGGGTTAGTGTAAACACCAGCCTCCTCGAGTCTGGAAGTTTGGCTCTCAGGAACTGAAAGTCTTCTTACTAGACCCACTACAGTATATCCCTTTTCTAATAGTAACTCTGATAAGTATGACCCATCCTGTCCATTGATGCCTGTTATAAATGCTGTTTTAGTGTCTGACATTGGGATAATTCTCCTCGAAAAATCGTGTTGTTTTTTTAACTCCTTCATGTAAAGGAGTAAATTCATAATCTCCAATCAACTCTAGCAATGCACTAGGGTCGGAAGGTTTGCGGTGCTGCCCATTAGGTTTCTCTGTGTCGAAATATACTGTTCCTACTGAACTGTTAGAAACTACAGCTCGTACTGCATCTTCAATAGAAACTTCTTGTCCGTGTGATAAAATTAAAGGTTTAGTAGATTCATACTTCTCTAGAATAATTTCTATTATGTCAGCTACATCTTCCACATATAAAAACTCTCGTAAGGGGCTACCGTCTCCCCATATCGACAAAGTTTTTCCGAACTGTCCGGCTTCATATGCCTTTGCAATCAAAGAAGGGATAACATGACCATCAGTAATACTGAAATTATCATGAGGTCCGTATAGATTGGTCGGGATTACTGTAATAATTTTACCATATTCTCCCGATTCATTCATGAGGTCAGCCATTACCTGCGTCATTCTTTTGGCATAAGCGTAGCCACTGTTAGAAGAATGGGGAGGTCCTAAATGTAGCTTGTCTTCTGTAAGGGGGTACTCTACTTCGGCGGGAAACACGCATGTAGATAGAAACACTACAGCCTTTTTGATTTTATCAGGATTCTCCATGATAACCTTTAATAGGTTATAGTTCATCTCCATGTTAGAGGTGAACATCTTCAAATTCTGCTCCATGTTTTTTCCTAAACCTCCAACATTGCCCGCACAGTTTACAATTGTATCAAAATCATTTTCTTCAAAATATTTTCTCACGGAGTCAATCTCTAATAGATCGAGTTCCTGTCGAGAAGGAAAAAAATCTCCTTTGACATGGGACCCTACCAATCCAGACCCTCCAAGTACTAAAATCTTCATACTCTTTTCCATTTTTTAGGTATTAGGTCACTGCTGTCTGCGGGACCTTTAGGTCCAAACCATTTCTTGGGAGCAATAACCTTTCCACCCTCACCAGACAACCACGCTCCCCACCAACTAAAGGAACTATTTGCAATTATGTGATCTGAACAACAAATCATTTTTAAAAGATCCTCATGATCTTTCTGTCCTTCTACAAACTCAAATCTGTCCCCTATAAAATTAGACTTACACCATGTTATGTCGTCAGAAAAAACTAAAACTTTCAATTCCTCTGGAAACTCCTTCAAAGCCTCAGAATAGTACTCCATCGAGAGGCATGGATGGTTATCTTGAGCGTTCAAATAATCCCCTCTCCTAACATGGAGACTTATAGTGTTCTTGAGCATATCCCCAGGTTGATCAACGTCGAATAATCTTTTAATTTCAGGTTTATAATCTACAAAATACTTTTCGGACTGAAAATACCCCACCAAGTAAAGATTAGTATCCAAAGGAATTGACGAATATCCAAAGCTTGGTTCGTGATAAACTCCAGAGACGTCTATACCGTCTAAAAAATCTAAACCTTTATAAAAAATATCTTTATAAGTATCTACGTTAGATCCTTGAAGAGGCAAATGGTGCTGTCCGTTTTCCAAGGTTAGCTTATCCCCTACGTTCTTGGAATGTGCGTATGCCGTAGCTATCTGAAATAGCTGGTTTCCTAAACCGCCCTGTAAAAATACCGAAGTCATTATTTTATCAGATGCGCGTAGGTGTCTAAGTTTTCTAATAGAAATTTAGGATACGTACCGTCGATATTTACCAACTCTAGTTTGCTGCGAAAAAACACATCAATACCGTTTTCCATGTTATCCTTTACACTATTGAAAACGTGAGGGTTTACCATGTCTCTTGCGGAGTAGGACGTTATTTTCTTCTTTACCATCTCCTCTCCTCCCATAAAGCTAAAATGCCACCCTCCCTCTGGAAGATTTGACGTCAGAGATTCGTCTCCTCTAATCTCGTTGAAGGACAGCGTCTTTACGTTTTTATACAGTCCCATTTTAGAGCCGTACCAATCATTTTGCTTTAGCATGTTCAGGTAGTAACAGTACATGGGCTGATTCAAAGAGTATATCGTATCCTCCAAAGAAAGCGTCTCCAGCTTGCTAAGAATTTCAGGGTTGGGAATTTCATCCGCATCAGAAATAATTACTAGATCCTCGTCCTTACACAAATCCCCCAAAGGTCTCCTAACAGATTCCTTTTGGAAAAAATCTCTTCCGTAGTCAGGTTGAGTCTGCCTGTTGAACCTATTAGTTTGCGTTTTGATATATTTTTGAACCTCCATCAAATGAGGGTCGGTTGTAGCTGAAAGATTTTCAAAATCCGTTGGCGTGTCATATACCTTGTAACTTATAATCTTATCGGAAAACTTGGCAAACCTATGCATATTATCCGAAAGGTAGAAAGGTTTGGGCTCTCCTGAGTGAGTTACGTCTGACTCCACAATAACAAAATGATCTACGTGATCATATAAAATATTCAATCTGAGCTCCAATAGATCAAGCTCGTTATAAAAATTAAAACAGTCGTATATTTTCATTCGTTTCCCTCTTTATCAATGTAAGTAAACTTTTCGCACTTATCCATTTCCATTGCCCAAAACCCATCTGACACGTTCCATCTACTCCAATACTTAGGAGCAATAACAGTTTTAGACAAGCCCAAAGCAGCAGGAAAAAATCCAAATGCAGAGTTAGATATTATTAAAGTCTCAGCTGTAAATAAATTTTCAAAATGTTCCGTCATATCTCCAGAAAAAATATTGCCGTTAGGTATTATAGAAAGAGCATATGCAGGGTCATCTGTTACAATTTCAACCTCTGGATTTCCTAGCCTATCGAGTGCCATGTCCCAATATTTTTTGGGAAGGATAAGATCTGGAACATTTCTATACTCTCCGCCTCTAATATTGCATACAACCTTATCTTTTACAACCGGGTTTCGCTCTATAACAGGTTCTAAATTTAGCCACTCAATAAATAAGGACTTATTTTTTTTGAGCAAGGATCCATAGTGCATCAAGCCTTCTATCTTGGTATTGTCAGGGACAGAGAAAATTCCCCTGTCTATATCGCTAATATTACAGTCAACAAAATCAGGATGGTATGTATGCTGCTCTTTGTAATAATTAGTGATTCCGTCTGGAAGACTCGCTGGAGGTCCTCCTTCGGGACCGCAGCCATTAGCCACTTCTTTTCCAAAATCAATGTCTAAATTAGACAGCTTCCATCTTTCTGGATGACCTATTCCATACTCATACCCCAAGACGTGTGCGATATATCTCGTTGTAAGATATACCCAAGTCTGATCTCCATGTCCCTGACCGTTGTAAAGCTCTGTAGTTATCAACTCGTCTTTACCTCACAGCACTTGCTGAATTGTTTTAGCTCTTCAAGCTGACTCCTTATACTGGGAACCTCAATATTCCCTACTAAGCACTTATCTAATACTTTGCTATCATCTCCTACAATTGTAACATCTTTACAGTACACCTCTTTTATGATATTGAGCAAGTCTGCCTTGGAGATACACTCTGTAGCAGGTATAGAAATAAACCCGTACTCTTTAAAATTTCTACAAATGTCATAGCAAATTTTTGCCCATTGCAAAGTAGTAATACCGTTCCACATACATTTAGTATATCCCGTAACTGAGCTGTCTTCGCAAGATAAAAACCATTCTAAAAGACTACACTTAGATTTCATCTCGTGACCTATAATAGAACACTTGATAATCTTGGTTTTGGTGCCATGAGTTTTCAAGTGTTCGAAAGCTTTGTATTTGGACTCGCCGTACGGGTCTTTATCTGACTCGCAGTCTGTTCCAGGGTGAACTACCTTACAGGGGGAGTTAGAGTCTAGCCAAATCGGAAGCTTATAGTTTACGTCAAAGGAATCTTTTCTCTGTGGAATGGCTCCTATACAATTAACGATAGTGTCACCTTTAAACGATTTGATTTGCTCTTTGAAACTGTCTGATGGCCATCTGCTAGAGACTACCTTTACATCACAATCTTTCTTCCCAGAAATATAATTTCTTACCGTAGACCCTAACATGCCTTCGTGACCAAGAACTAAGACTTTCATGCGGTTACTCCATTATCACTCAAGAAGCACCCGACTTCAGCCCTAGACAGCAAAGAAGTGCTCGAATCTAAAGACATAGGATCGGAATTTACAATTTCGTCTGTTATCATGTAGTATTTTTCATAAGGTACAGCTCTAAGAGACTCTTCACGACTAACCATTTCCTCGTGAATTTTCTCCCCGGGTCTAATTCCAATGTTATCAATTTTCAAATCTTCAATTTTATACATTGAGGAAAGCTCCTTTACCAAATCTGTAATCTTTATAGATTTTAGTTTTGGAACTACAATAGACCCGTGAGACTTTGGATGGTTATAAGCCCAATTTATCAATTCTACAGAGTCTTTCAGCGAAATTAAAAATCTAGTCATTCTAAGATCAGTAACGGGCAAAGTAGTTTTCCCAGCTTCCAATAAACCTTTGAAAAGGGGGATCACTGATCCTGTGGACTCCATAACATTTCCATACCTACACAGTACAACCTTGATATCTGTCTGCTTATTTGCAAAGTCCACGTATAGACGTTCAGAGATAGCTTTGCTCATACCGTATACGTTTATAGGTTTACATGCTTTATCTGTAGATATAAAAATTAAAGATTCTATCCTGTGATTACTAAGGCTGACACATTCTATAAGATTCTGATGCCCTAGAATATTCACCTGTACACTCTCAAACGGATTGACCTCACAAATGGGGACATGTTTCAGGGCGGCAGTATTTATAATAATATCAGGCTTATACTCATTGATCGCTTTCAAAATCGAGCTTTTATCTTTTACATCTCCAATCTGAAAACTAATATTTGGAAATTTTCTCTCCATGAGAACATGCTTGTGCTCGTCTCTAGAAAATACTAAAATACTACTTTCATTACTGTAAGTTTTGACCAGAGTATTTCCTAAGGCTCCGGTCCCACCAATAATCATTATCTTTTTATTTTTCATTTTCAAATCTAACCTTTTCAAAAAATAATTTTGTTCCGTCCTTGCAAACAATAAAGGCGTTTGGATACGGGGATTGCAACGATCTAACCTTGTTGAAAAGTTCTTCAGAAGTATAGTTCTGAATATCGTCTAGTGTTATCTCGCTCATGTCTGGAGTTCTCCTTTTATAAAAGGAGGATTTACTGTTATCTTGTTTACTTTTTTTGTAATTGCCTTCTAAAATCTCAGATATTCCGTCAACCCCAGCGTAAACAATTCTTCTAAAAATATCTTTCATGCTTCCATCCAAATGAAAACTTTTCTGGTAAAGGATGTCTCCCGTGTCTATACCCTCGTCCATAAGGAACAAAGTTACAGCACTCTCAGTCTCACCGTTAATTATTTGATGTTGTAGAGGAGATCCTCCCCTGTACTTCGGTAATTTAGATGGATGCAGGCATACGCATTTGTAATTATTGATAATATCCTCTTTTATTATCCAGCTCCACCCAACAAAAAATATAAACTCTGGTTGTTTTTCTTCTATAATCTTCTCGAGTAAAGACCTGTCACTTACGTAGTGAAGCCTGTAATCCGGGGAGTCTAAAAGATCATACAGGCTATATGCCCAGTCACGGTACCCACACACTAACACGTTTTTCATTTTACCCATCTCAAAACCTGAAACGCCTCTGCGTATTTGCAGTTACTTTGACCACCTCTAAGTTTTGAAATAGCCTTGACATGGTCTGTACTTCTAAAACTTCTAACTTGAGATTTCATGAGAGTGTAAACTTTCACTTTTTTCTCCACGTTGATAGGTACAAAATAATTTGGTTTGAAATCAACCCCTCCATTGTCCCAAAATAACATATGCGGCTGCTCGTAAACAAACACCTTCTTAACAAAATAATTTTTATCGTGAGGTCTGAGAGCAACCATAGCCGCATCATAAACCTCCTGATGATCCTGGTTGTAGGATGGATGGCACACGTAAACTTCCGAGGGCTCGTAAGCGTTAATTACTCTTTCAAAATCATTGATGAGATTACCTTTCTCATACTGATTTACAGGATTCTCTAAAACTTCAAAGCTGTGACCTGTAACTTCGATAACGTCTTCAATCTCCTCAAGCCTATCTTCTTTGGGAGGTCTTCCGTGGATATCACTTTCGTCTAGCCCACAATAAACTACAAAACAATCAGAATCAAGGATTCCTCCACACCCTAAAACGTCATCGTCTACATGTGGTGCTATAATTAACTTTTTGTACTTTTTCATTTATACTCCTCCCGAACCTGATAATCGGAGTTGAATATTAGATACAAACATCTTTCAATCATGTGTGCTTCCCCTACAACAACATCCCAGCTAAGAATCTCTCTGATTCTTTCGTAAAACTTTTTACTGTTTCTCAGAATATTTTCTTTGGGAATAATATAATTACCTCCGGGGGAAAATCTTATGTAGCTTGTGATCTCCGGGTCTACGTACATGTCCTGCAAGAAGGTGTTCAAGTTAGTGTAGTATTTCCCTCTAATATGATTGAAATACCAACTGTTGTTTATCTCTAAAAAACTACCTCCTTCTCCCAACTTACTAGAATGACCGTTATGTACCTCAGGTCCGTAATCATGAAGCTCAGTGAAACCTTTATTATTGGCTAACCTTAGAAAATTCTCCTCGCTTATGTTTCCATTAGAAAGAGGAGGCATTCTTCCTTTAGGGAATGTAAGACATGCCCGACAAAAAAGAGTAGATTCAGGAAGATTCTCATAGTTGGTAACTATAAAATCAAACATGTCATGTATGTTTTGTCCTACGTTAGGCTGGAGTTTTACTTTTTCGGACTCATCAAATCTGTGAAATTTATCATAGATGAGATACTTCTCAGCGTACTCGTGAACCCAAGATTTCTCTAGGTCCTCGGGAAGCCAGTTATAATCACTTGCCACTACAAAACTGTTAGTTATCAGTTTACTCATTATTTACCAAAATTAGGATACTGAAAATTTGTACCGTAGTGTCTGTGAAAAGCAAAGGGTTTTATTCCTTCTACTTCAGGAATCATTGTTTCGTGAGAAAAATACTTTGCAACGTCAATATCTGCAAATTTCATCCCATATTCTAAATACTTATCTCTGTAATTAACACAGATAAACCCGTCTTCGTTGTAGTATCCGTGAAAAGATTTCCATTCAAGGTCCAAATCTATTGGAAGATCTAAAAGTTTTTTACTTCTCAAGGAGACGCTGTTACCAACCCTAATAATCTCACCTTTACTATCCCGAAAAGAAAAATCATCTTGTGGCATCGGCCAAGGAGCTCCAATATAATCATACTCTAAAAATTCTTCTCTCCAAGAGTCTGCATTTACTACAAACCCATCGTCGTGAATTAGCATGCAGTAGTCTGTGTCGATATGTTTAGGAAGTTCATAGATGGCGGCATAGTTCCACTCATCAATATTAGACATTTTCGGACAAAATTCATGTTGGATGTAGTCAGGTAGGTTATCAGGCTTTACATCCGAGACTAGCTTGACCGCACCCCACTTAATACCTTTACAGCTATGCTCCAATGCTTTTACGGACTTATCGAGTTTTATAGACGATAAGATAACCAGAGTCACAGTTGGCAACTCAATTTTCATAGTTCCAAAAACCCAGGAAGTTTTTTATCCTTGTCAGAAACCACAGGGCTATCAACACCCCAGTCTATGTCTAATTTCGGGCAGTCCCATACAATACCTCCCTCGTCTCCAGGATTATACAAGCCGTCACATTTATAAAGAACCTCGTTGTGGGCTCCTAGCGATGCGTAACCGTGTGCGAAACCAGCAGGTATCCAAAGCTGATAATTGTTATGTTCACTTAGAACCTGAGATACATAATGTCCATAGGTAGGAGAGTCCGGCCTTATATCAACAGCAACATCAAGAATCCTGCCTAAAATACACCTTACCAACTTACCTTGAGGTTCAGACACTTGAAAGTGCAACCCTCTAATTACATTTCTAGAGGAACACGCATGATTGTCTTGAACAAAAGATGGAGCTTTCCCGTCTCCGAAGTTTTTAGAAAACTTTTCCTCATGGTATGTTTCCATGAAGTAACCTCGTTCATCAGAGAAAATTTTGGGCTTGACCAAAATAACCCCCTCTAGTTCTAACTTACAAAATTCCATTTTTCAACCTGTCTTCAATGTATTCAAAGATATTCTCTCCGTAGTGAGGAGACGCACCAATAAAAAAAACTCTATCTAGAACTTTATTTGCATTCTCATATTTACTATAATCATCAAGGTGTTTGTATCCAGGATGTAAAAGTATATTGCCTGCAAAATAATTTCTGGTCTGAACTTTTATACTTTCTAAAAAGCCAACTAAATTATCTTTTTGATCTTTAGACTCACAAATAATTGGAGTACCAAACCAAGATGTCTCGGAATTTTCTAGCTCTTCAGGAACTATAACATTAGGAACGTTCTCCTTCATTATTTGCTGCAGACGGTTTTTACTATTAACTCTTCTGCTGTGAATCTCATCCCATTTTCCTAACTGAACTAGTCCAATAGCTCCCTGAAAATCAAGGGGTTTTAGGTTGTACCCCATATTCGTAAAAACATACTTATGATCTACAATACTGTCGTAGTCCTTCAGCCACTTATCAAACCTGTTACCACAAGTTCCACAGGCTAGTAAATTAGCCGACCCCACACAGTAGCAATCTCTACCCCACCAAGCTAAACTTCTAGCAACGTTCACGATATCTTTATTGTTAGAGGATACCATTCCACCTTCTCCCGTAGAAATATGGTGAGCGGGGTAAAACGAACATGAAGCTGCGACAGCGTAGTCGGTGAGATATCTTCCACGCCATTTACTTCCTAAAGAATCACAGTTATCCATGATAATCTCCAAGTTGAAATCTTCAGCAATCTTGATAAGCTTGTCAAAGTCCGGTGCATTTCCTAAAACCGGAGAAACAAAGATGGCACGAGTCTTGTCAGTTATTTTTTCAGGTATCAAGTCGAGATCAAAATTTAGCGTATCGAATTCAATATCCACAAATACAGGTTTTAGCCCGTTCTGTACAATTGGTGCAATGGTGGTAGGGAAACCTACAGGAGATAAAATAACCTCGTCTTCGTCTTCCCACTTTAGAACCTTTTTTATTGCTCCTATCATTACAAGATTTGCGGAGCTGCCGCTATTGACCATTACAGAAGATCCAAAATTGAATACCTTGGAGAACTTATTTTCAAACTTGAATACGTTCTCTCCTGAGGATAACCACTTACCTGTCAAAAATGCTGACAAGGCTTTTTCTACTTCTTCATAGTCCCAAAAAGGTCCTGAATAGTAAATTGGAGTCTCACCAGGAATGAACTCTTTATTAGAATTATAAACATACCTAAGAACGGACTCTTCATCGGAAATGTTATCAATAAGATTTTTTATTTGTGAGGATACATTCATTTTCTAATCGTCTTGGCTTCAAATTTTTCTATTAGGTACAACTGTTCTCTGTTTTTAATTTCATCAGATAGAGTATTGGTCATTTGCCCCTCCCACTGTTTATACACAACAAGAGATTCTGGAAGTATAGTTGGAGGGCCAAAAGATTCATAAGCTCTTTTGTAGTAATCACAATCAGCCATCCAATTAAGCTTATCTTCAAAGAATAACATGTCTTTTGTTTTTCTAATAGCAAGACAGCTAGGACCTCCGATAGTATTCATTCCCCGATAAACTAAATGGTCATATCGAGGATGTACGGGGTTATAAAATTGTACGTAGTCTCTGGTGTGAGTACCTCCACAAACAACCCAATTGGTTTCCTGAACATCAAAAGCATCTACAATATATTTCAAGGAATTAGCAGAAAACAAAAAATCGTCCTGAAGCATAGTCTTTACAATATCACCACTACAATTACGAATAGCATTATTCAAGTTGCTTCCCCAATAACCTTTATCTTTATCTGTCTTGATATACTTAATATTCAAGTCCTTCTGGTATTTCTCGCATAGTACTTCTACAGAGTCTAACTCACTGTGGTCTGAGACTACCACCTCAAAATCCGTAAATGTTTGGCTTACAAGACTAGTGAATAGATACTCTAAATGAAAAACTCCAGACTTGTCACCGCCCTCATAGGTTGGTATGGCTATTGATAACTTCATATTACAACTCCTCTGGGCAACCTACTGTATGGTTTTTTACTTCTTATTTTGTTTGCGTGATCAGCTACCATTCTGATGTCTACCTTGTGCTCATTTATAGGATTTTCTCCGTTGTAAACATAATTCACATCTTCCATAAATCTATAGTGCTCCTCGCCTGCCATTTCCAACATTGGGTACATGAAACATAAGTCCCCGCTCCATTGCCAATAATTACCATTTTCATCTTTCAAGTCTTCCTCTTTAATATTTCTCCAAAGAAAAGCTCTCCACGTTCTAAGGTGTGATGCTGTAAATCTGGCAGATCTAAGATCCTCAAAATTTCTTTGAGGGAAAGAGAATCCTGGTTGTCCAGAGGAGTACACAAAACTGCCCGTGGCTATCCAAACTTGGCTGTCTGAGTACAGATCTTTTACTCTAGAAAATACACCGGAATCCGGAAGAAAATCATCTCCATCAACTTCTATTATAATTTCATTATCGCAGATATCTGGATTATCTCGTATAACCCTATCGAAATTTCCAGCTTGATATACTTTCTTGCCATTATCCTCTAAAATAATAAACCTAGGATCGTCCTTGATAATTTCTTTTACCAGTGCCACAGAGTTGTCTGTTGACATGTCATGAGTAATATAACAAGTAAAATACTCGTGGTCCTGGTCCATGATGGAACGAAGGCATCTTTCAATATACCTTTCAGCGTTATAAAATCCAGTTAGAATAATCATGATTATGGTTTGATATATTTCTTTATTACGTTTTTAGAGTATCCTATCTTTTTTATATCAAGATGTTTGATTGCTTCAAGAGTTATATTACTATTCTCATGTATCCAGCCATTGTCCTCTATACTACTATTAAAGTGCGTGTTTAGTGGTTTGTTCAATACTTTACCTATTTCATGGCATAAAGTGAGAACACTCACAGGCTCAATTCCAGGAATAAGTACTACTTCATTACCTATATTATCCTTGCAATACCTAACAATTTCAACGACATCATCGATATCCATAATAGATCTTTTGACGTTCAACGAGATACTTAGTTGTTCTTCGTTTCGAATAGACTCTGATAAGTTATTCACTAAGGTATTTTTATTTCCAGCGTTACCGACTATCTGTGGAACTCTAAAAATTATAAAAGAAGATGCACGGTCCTCAACTAAAGACTCCATCTCACGCTTATGCGTGTAGTAGGCATTTTTTTTGAACCCTACTAAAACAGTACTAAAGTATAAAAATTTGAAGCCTTTATGTTTTTCAAGAGCATCAAGCAAAGTACGTTTTTCTCTGAGAAAATTTGGGCTGTGCTCTTCTTCTTTAGAGTTCGAGACTCCGGCAGCAAAAACTATACAATCATCAAATTGATCATTGAAAGGAAAAAACCCTTTAGCTACCAGTCCGTTACCTATAATCATTTCATTTTTCTAGCCCAAGAACATCCACCCACTTGCTTAAAATTTCTTGATTGCTAAGTACTTCGGTGACAGGATCTATATTTTCATTTCCATGAAAGGGTATTCCTAAAGAAAAACATTCAGTTGCTACCAAAGAAGCACACTCACTTGCAGAAGATAGATAAACCTCATCTACCTGAGAATACATATTATTCTTATCTGAATACTCTTCGTAAATCACTTTGTTCCCGTCAACCAAAGGGCGAACATTTTCTTCCCAATATAAATCATCGGTTACCAAACCAAAAAGTTTAATCCTTTCAAACCCGTCATCCAACGCTCTTTTGATTGATACGTGGGTTCTTTTATTTCTGTCTATGCTTCCTATAATTCCAGCGACTTTTAGACCTTCATCACCCCTGACGCTCCTCATAATTGTAGGTGTTATGTTGGGAATTACAATGCCTGAAGTTTCATGCCAGTCTTTCTGCGTCTCAGAAACAAAAACAATATCATCCCAAAAATTCTTTGTATGCTTTATCGAGTATAGCTCTTTTTCATGGCACGAGAGAATTACTTTTTTGGACTCTTCCGGTCTGGCTGGAAGCTTCAAAAAATGTACAATTAGACGCTCCCCTTCCTCATTTACAGCACATTGCTGAATCTTTCCGGATTTGCATTTATCTACGTGCCAATCGTGAGGACCGTAGAACGTACAGTCATAACCTTCACTATTCAGAAGATTACATAAATTTATAAACGCCGTTGTAGAACCACCAACGTTAGACCATCCAGATAGTATTTTAATTCGTGACACGACTCAAAAGATTATCGTAGAGATTCATCCTCATATGGATGTGAGTATTTATATTAAATCGTTCGTCCGTGATTTTTTTCAAGTTTTTCCCCATTTCTTTTCGTAAATCTTTGTCTTTGATAAGCTTAGACAATACGGAAACCCACTCGCTTCTAGGATTATCTTTAGAGATGAGATATCCTGTCACCCCATTCACAATAATTTCATCGTAACATCCGCAGTCTGTAGCAACCAAAGGAAGACCATACCTTCCGCATTCCATTAGCTTGATTTCACTCTTACTGTCATTGAAATTGTTCCATTCTAGGGGGGCAATTGCAATATCCATGTTAGGAAACATAGCTCCATATTCAGCAGAACCTAAAGCAGGATAAACACCCCAATTTCTATGGCGAATTCCTCTAGTAAGAAGCTTCTCGTAGTTATCCCATACGTCCTGTTGCCAATCTCCTTTCTCGCCTTTCTTGAGAGGAGGTCTGCCAAAGAATCTCCAATTTACATTTTCAGGGCCTACTTTAGCATTTACCCCCATTGCAACTCCTGGAACCTGTAAAAGATCCTGTTCGTGGTGAATCCCACCGACCCATCCAATCCTGCACGGAGCCTTCTTTGGGCTAGGAGGGACAGGTATGTTCCACCCGGGAAGGTCGTAGTCAATTGCATTTTTTATTACTACAAGAGTTCCTCTTACAAAAGGTGCAATTCTATCTGCAAATTTCTTCTGAGTTACAGATACCAAATCAGAATTATGATATAAAGTTTTAGTAAGATCGTCTAATCTATTATTCTTGTACAGCTTTTCAAGTCTATGACCTGCATAAAGATCCGTAAGAAGATCATCCGTATCATAATGAAAAAACTTTCCTAACTCTTTGGATTTTTGTATAAGGTCTATCATGTACTTTGCTCCAAAATTAGAAATATTTTGGGTGAAAATAACATCCGCTTTACTCATATTTTCGGATATGTCTGCACCTTCTACTGGTTGCTTAGTCTTATCATCCCACTGCAGGGGATTTAGCTCAAAAATAACTTCAACCTTTTCAGGGAATTTCTCTGCCAACTTTTTCATCGGCATAATAATACGATAATAACTACATCCACCATGATTGGCGGGCACAGCTAATATTTTGAGTTTTGTACTCTCGCTAAAAAATTTCGTCTCTTCCATATCTTAAAAAATAGCCCTCCAAGAAAACTTAGAGGGCATAAAAAAAAATTAAATATAAAACCCTTTGTTATTCGCCCAATCCCTTCAAATGAGCGAGATAATCCTCATCGTCTCCAGAAGTCTCAGCAGGGCTAGGTGCCACTTGCTCAGTTCTCATTACCTCAGAAACTACATCATCCCCAGTAATTTGTGCCGCAAGTTTCTTTAGATCCTCGTAAGAAGCTACCTTCACCAAACCTTGGATATCATGTAATGAATCCATCCACGTCGCAACCTCCGAAGGAGTACCTGCTTCTGATTTTTTTGGTTTTGGAGCCGACTTATCGTAGTTTGGCCATTGCCCAGACTTGTCTTTGAAAATCTTGAAATCATTTCCAGTCTTCACATCCGTAATATCTCCGTAGTCCTCATCGAAAAAGCAATCCAAAATCTTACCAAAGAGTTTTACTCCCATGGACAGAATTTTTACTTCTCCAGTTGTTCTCTCTACGGCATTCAAATAAAACCTCTTTCTTGCCTTGATCTGTCTGGCAATTCCCATGTTCCCTTCGTCCTTCGTATTCCAAAGTTTGAAGCTTAGGTCGCATAAAGGGCAATCGTCACCTTTTACACGAGGACAGTGATAGTTTCTATCGTTGATTCTGTGGATTCCAGTTTCCGCGTAAAACTCCTCATCGGAATCTTTTGCGGGAAGGATTCTAACGAGAGTCTCACCTTCTTCGGTCATAATAAATTTCTTTAGAAACTCCGAAGAATCTCCTCCAGGGACTTTATTAATCTGATTATATTTTTTTCTTAGTTCTTCAATGTTTACCATTTTTTTATTCTTGTTATAGCTAGTTTATTCTAGTCTTTTTATTAAAGTTCATGCAGCTTGGTTTCTGCACGTTTATTTGCGGAAATTTGTACAAGCATGCTTTGCTGGTGTTGGAGTGAGTCTACGATATTTTTCGCCAAGTTATACCTGTTTTCCGCCTCCAACAAAGCAACCCTCATATCAATCAAATCGGGAACTGTCTGAATATAGGCGGCAAGAGCTCCTTGCGTTGCCTTAGTTCCTTTTTCTAGAAGTTCTTTTCTACGTTTCTCCATGACAATTGCCTCAGACCCCTCCAACTGAAGAGATTTCAAGTCCTTGATTTTCTTAGCATAAGATTGAACCGATGCAAAGTATGAAAAGTTTGATGAGTGTTTCAGGAGAGCTTCTCCTAAATTTGATTCGTCAAGACCGAGGTACTTAGAAGAAATTTCTAAATACTTGTCTTCTAAACTGTTGTATGTTTCTTTAATTTCGTTACTTATCATTGCTAAAAATATATTGGAATAGTTCCGGATTTAGTCCTGCTAAGAGCATTACCATGTTAGATGAAGTGGTAGTTAAAAACTCGTTACCCATTGTTGGCATATCATCATCGTGTCCAAGACCAAATATTTCAAACCCTACGTGAAAAATCTCGTGCAGTAAAGTACTTTTATAATCCTCTGTACCTAGACTTGGATCCACAGTAATCAAGGATTTGTGCATTTCCACGCACCCATAAAGATCATCCTTTTTTAGGGATTTCTGTACAATATCAAAAGTTTTAATTCCTACGTACAAAGTCATAGGGTGTATCAATTTTTTTTGTCTTGGAACCATTGTTATGCTGTTTGAGACTGGCTAATAGTAAGCATGTCATAGTTTATATCTAAAGGGACAACAAATTTAGATGTTCCATTTCTAGACTTTATTACGTATGCCCGTGCTTTTCCGCTGTCGAACTCTTGTTCTGACTGATTGATAGAGAATACTAAATCACAAACTCTGGTCTTTCCGTAAGAATCTGCAAGCTCAGTATCTGTAATGATAGAAACTTTCCTACCTTCTCTATTGGTTTGGGTAGCTGTCCACACTAGGCATTCATTCTCGATTGCTAAGCCTCGCAATTCTTGTGCGAGTCGTTCTTGTGCCTGGTACTCCGCGAGAGTAGCATCCGTAACTAAAAGCTCCAAGTAATCTATCATTATCACATCCGGAGAGAAATTTTCATAGTTTCGAAGTTGAACGAGGAAGGCTCTGATAGCACTTATTGTAGCTCTTTTAGTGGGAAATTCTTTTATCCTAAGACCTCCCAATTTAGTCCCACTGGAGGAACTAACTTTAGTTATTTCAGAGATTCGATCTTTTACAGAGCTTTCCTTACTCTTTAGCTCCCTTTGCTTTATCCTTGTAAAAATACTATCCAATCTCTGTGCTACACGGTCCTCAGACATCTCCAAGGAAATATATAAAACGTTTTGGCCGTCAAAGCATGAACGAACCGCCTGATTGGCGAGGTATAGGGATTTTCCTACACCCGGGGGGGCTACGACCATTGCAAGTTCTTTTGATGCAAGCCCACCTTCTAATGCTTGATTAAGAGACGGAAAAATAGTTCTAAACTTTGGGTTCCTGTCGTTATCTTTTACACGCTCCCATCTTTCATCCATGGAATCAAAATAATCTAAACCCAAGTCCACATTTCTCGATACCGTAAGTGCAGTTCGCATTACATCCTCAATATTAGAGAATTTCTTTTTCTTCATTAAATCAAAAGACTGTAATAAAGCGTCTTTCAATGACTGCTCCTTTGCAAATTCTTCTACTAAGTCTAAAAGGTAATCCTCGTTAGAGATGGAATCCTCATCTAACCCATTTATCTCCTGAAGCTCTTCTTTGTAATCAGAAAATAATTCACTGGGGGACATAACCTTTTTGATCTCCTCCAAAACGAAATCATCCTCAGGAAGCTTATGATATTTTTTATAATATTCGCTTATTACACTGAATAACTTTTGATGTGATGGATACTCAAAATACTCAGGCTTAATCATAGGCATTGCCTGGACTAAGAAATTCTGATCTGACTTAGAAAGATAGATAATTCCCCTTTGGATATTATCCGTAAGCTCGTATTGTACAGTAGTCATCTTACTATAAAAGGATGATTCCTACCAAAAATTTACCACTTTCCTGTAGAACCGAAACCGCCCTCTCCCCGCTCCGTACTTTCTTCAAAAAACTCATCTTTTGAAACCGAAGTAAGAGATAGTAAGGGTAGCTCATTTATTACAATCTGAGCAAACCTCTCTCCTCTGGCAATATGAACTGAGCTATAAGGTCTTATATTTGAAAGAGGAACCATGATAGGTCCCTTATATCCGTAATCAATCGTTCCAGGGGAGTTAGGAATAATAATTCCTTTTTTAGCGTAAGAGCTTCGAAGACGAATTTGAGCTTCGTATCCATAAGGTACTGAAATACGAAGTCCAATATCCACCAAAACAGTACTCTCAGATATGGTAACATCCTCATTGGAATACACATCAAACCCCGCATCTCCATCGTGCTTATACTTTGGAGTTGGTAGGTCTGGTGCAGACTTGAATATTTTAACTCCCATTACTTAGATTTTGTTCTGTCGGGACGGGTTACTAAATCAATCTCTCCGGAACTCATGTTGGATGCCGCGTCCCTTACCATTTTGGCAGTTGAATTCTTTTTGGCTTTTGCTTCTTTAGAAGAAACTTTCTTGCATACGCCCTGTTTTTCCATTTCGTCGTAATTAATACTCATCCTAGAGTAAGGAGAGACGCCACTATCAAACTTCAAAGCATCTTCTGTAGCTTTGACAGCTCCATCATGCCATCTAAGAGCTGAACCTTTATCATTTCCCACATTATGGTAAAATTTTCCAGTAGGCTCGTCCATGTCAATACAGAAAGATTGACCTTCGAAGCATCTAGTTGCTCTTTTTCCGCACTCTCGACACATGATATATTTCTTCATGTCCTTCATGGAGCAATTCAAGTCGTAAATTATTTTACACCCTTTGCATTTATATTCATAAATAGGCATTATAGTTCACACATCCCATCTTTGCAAGTATCTATCCCTTCAGCAACGTAAGTAGTTTTGCCTTGCTTGATTAAATCATCCAAATCAAGAGTAGAAACGTCAATAGCTTCCAAGGGCTCGTTACCTCGTGACCCCGCTCGATAAAAAGTAAATCCTTTAATATCACTTGCATAGGTTATCAAATCGTCATAGAGACTTTCAGGAGAAAAGTTTGCGGGTAAATTGCAAGTCTTAGATACGGCAGAATCAATAAACTGCTGAACTACAGACTGAACTTTTATATGTTCCTCTGGAGTAACATCATACGCACCTACGCAGTGAGAAACATCTCTACCTCTCAGATACAACTCTTTATATAAAGGGTCAATAACTAAGGCTTCATTCCATACTCCTTGGGAGCCAGATCTCCATCGTCTTTTGTACGCAGGAGAGAATATGGGCTCTAATCCTGTAGACACTCCCAGAACCATTGAAATTGTTCCCGTAGGTGCTACAGTCAGCAAGATAGCATTTCGAAGACCATTCTTTTTGATGTCAGAGCGAATCCGAGGGGGAAGAGTTTTCATGAATTTCTCACTTTTAAGTCTGGAGAAATCGTACGCAGGAAAACTTCCTTTTTCACGTGCCAAATACATCGAAGCCTTATAAGCCTCGTTGCGAATTGTAGCAAAAAGTCGTTCTAAGAACTCAATACAGTCTTCACTTCCATAACGATAGCCCGCTTTGATTAGGAAATAATGCAGTCCTGTAACGCCGAGACCGATTCTTCTGCTTCGGCTCCCCGCTTCTTCACATTCTGCTATAGGGAAATGATTTGACGTAAGGACGTTATCAAGAAATCTAACACCAATACGGATAGTACGAGCAAGAAGACGCCAGTCAATATTACCATCAATATCCACCATATTAGATAAATTAACGTGCCCCAAGCAACAGTTTCCATAAGCAGGTAAAACCTCTTCGCCGCAGGGGTTCGTTGCTGGCATGTCTTCGAAGTAGGAGACATTCGTATATTCATTTGCAAAATCAATGTTGAAGATTCCGGGTTCTCCGGATTCCACTGCATTATCTATGATTCTTCTCCATAACTCTTTTGCTTTAATAGGTTTCTTAGTGGCATTAGAGAAGGTATCTTTATAGTGTTTTTGATGGGATACTTCCGCACGTCCTAGGGCATCCTCTTCATTTTTTGCAACAACCTCAACTGTGTCATCTCCCTCTTCGGAGGACCTAGAGATTTCATATACAAAATACTTTTCGTGTCTTCCTCCAAAAGTAAAATGCCAATCCTCATCATTTTCCACAGCCTCAACAAAACGATTTGTGATTGCCACAGAGATATTGAAATTATTCAACTCTCCTCTATCAAGTTTAGCATTTAAAAACTCTAAAAAGTCCGGATGGCTAATATTTAGAATAGCCATGAGTGCGGTTCTTCTGTTTTTACCCGCCCTAACATGTTCCCCAATCTCATTGATCATTTTCATCACAGAAATAGGTCCTGGAGCGGACCACTTAATATTCTGAATATCATCCCCTTTAGGACGAATCTTTGAAAAGTTGAAACCTATACCTCCTCCTGCACAAGAAATCTTATACATATCGGAAACTGTTTTTGCAATAGACTCTACAGAATCCTCAGGATCTAAAACATAACAGTTTAGCATGTTGTACTTACTTCTGCCAGCCCCAAATAGAATTCTCCCCCCGGGGCAAAAATCCCCGTTGTTGATAGAATCAAAGAATTTCTTTTCTGTAATTTCTCTTGACTCTGGAACCTCAACATCTGCAGCTTTTCTGGCTACTCTGCGAGCACACTCCTTCCAGCTTTTCTCTCCTGGGTATGCATACTTGGAGAGAAAGATTGTCTCTTGCATGGAACCTTCTGGTAGTTCGTAAGGCATCTACTCGTCCTCAATAGTGGCTAATACTTCGTCTTCATCAATAATAAGAAGTTGCTTTTCCTCCCACTCTACTGCTTTGCCGGTGTAGTCGTTGAAAAGTACATACTCCCCATTCTTGATTGTACAGTCCGATCCCGTAGCAACTACGGTACCTTCTGAGGAAGCTTTTTCTTTAACTTCGTCGGGTATAATAATACCTGAATTGGTTTCTAGTTTTTCAATCCTTACTTCGACTAGTAGTCTCTTTCCGTGTGGTTTAATCATTGTTCGTGCTTATAAATATGTGAGTTTGTTACTTGAATGAAGTAACCCCTTTTTTCTTAGTTACAGATAATATACCTGAACTGTCTTCTATTAAAGAAGACAGGTATTCATTATGTGTAATAAGAAATAACTTTTTATCTGTAGAAATTTCTCCAATAAGTTCGCACAAACCCTTTACCCCCTCCTGGTCTAAAGAATCAGCAACTTCATCGAAGAATACAATATTAGATCTGCTCTTGCCAGAAAGAATAAGAAGGTCGTTTAGAGCGAGCATAACTGCCAAGGATACTTTTTTCTTTTCGCCTCCGGAAAGCGCATCAAAAAATACCTTATTCTTTTTAGATTTGATAGTTTCTACAAGTAAATCGTCAAACTCAATCGAAAAGGTTCCTTTGGTCAGAACACTTAGATAGTAATTTGATCTCTCGTTGAAATAATCTAAAATATGTTGAATTACGTATTTTACAAGACCCTGCTCTGAAAATGCATGTTCCCAGAAACGCATCACATCATATTTTTTCTGGGCTTCCTCAACCTCTTTCGAATGTTTTCTGGTTAGACGTTGTTGAGATTTAATTTGGCCTGTAATTACCTTCATCTCAACCTCAGTATTTTTTACCCCTTCAATCAATTCATAATCACTGGAAGAGATAGGTACTTGAACTTTATCAATTTCTAGAGAGGCTTCCTTTAGATGTTTACGAGCCCTATCTCGTTCTTGATAGGAATCTTCTAAGGTCTTCTCATTCTGTAGTTTCTTGCTATAGTGAGCAAAGGGAACTTTCCCGCAATGCTCACAGCACTCATTACTTGAGAGAAATTCAATCTCTTTCTTGAGGCGAATAATATCATCCTCCAGGGATTTCAAAGCATGTTCTTTACTTCTGTGTTCAAGTTCTAAATCATTGCGCTTATTCTCTAAATCTTTAATATCCGTAAATGACATCTTGCGAATAAACTTTTCCTTTTCAGGAGAAAGTAAGGCATACGCATCTTTTCTGTTTTTTCGCAGACTTGATTTTTTAGTTTTTAAGGAATTAACCTTTTGCACCGATTCCGAATGCAAAGTAACTGCAATCTTCTTTTCATTATTATAACGAGTTTTTAAAGATTTGATTCTAGAACGATTTTTGAATAAGTCTGTAACGTTTAGAAAACTTTGAATTATAGACCTTTTCTCTTCGGGCGAAGAAGATAAAAAATTAATTGAGTTTTGCTGTCCGAACACAATGGAAGCCAAGAATACGTTATAATTAGTATTCAGAATCTTTTCAAGATTTGCTTGTGTTTGCTGGATGCCTTCTAGTGTGCAGTTTTTACCCCCGGCGTCAACAATTAGCGAGGGTGGGCTCTTGGTTCTAGTAATAGTGATGTTATCATTTACTACAAGGGTTACTCTGCATTGGCTCTTGGATACGGAGTGAGTTATACTCTTCTCGTTTGTTTTTCGTATTGTTTTTCCGAAGAGAGCAAATACGATTGCTTCGATTATCGAGCTCTTACCAGCACCATTAGAAGAAAGAGGTCGAGTATCATTATTTTTTCCGACCACTCTGATGAGTCCTTCGTAATCATCAAAATCAATTTTGGCTTTTTTGATCGAAAGGAAGCCTTCTATTTTTACGCTATTAATTTTCATCTCTAATTAGCTTTAGGGCTTCTAAAAGTTCTTCCTTAGAAAATATTGAGTCTCGAGAATCCAAATAATCCTCAATTACTTTATCGTCTAAAGAAATAAGTTTAGTATCAGGAGAATAAGAAGAGCCGAACTTAGGAAGAATATCTTCAAAAGATAGTTCCAGGTGATCGATTTTATAATCAGTAATAAGTTTATCATGTAAT
>Ga0080013_1001500_pt1 | contig 30678 bp, 30 predicted proteins | sample ETNvirenome_6_85_FD_69236 | JGI IMG/M metagenome (GOLD analysis project Ga0080013, IMG submission 69236) | Marine viral communities from the Pacific Ocean - ETNP_6_85 (SPADES assembly) (version 2) | ecosystem: Environmental > Aquatic > Marine > Oceanic | place: Pacific Ocean | collected 2013-06-19 | reverse complement strand
CAGCCAAATTAGATTCGGCGCCTAATAAATTCGCTTCTGCAACATCCAAAACATTTACAAAATCTCTAATTTGTTCTCCATCGCCCGTCACAGTGAGGGGTTTATCATCCCCGAGTTGTTTGAAGAAAATACCCACTACGGGGACATATGATCCATTCTGAGGCTGCCTATTCCCGTAGACATTAAAGTATCTTAGACAAATACTGTTTACACCAAAAAGCATATAATAAAGCTTAAAATATTCTTCACAAACTAATTTTTGCAAAGCATATGGGCTAAGTGGGTTTTTTCTATATTCTTCGTCAACAGGATTATTCCCGCAATCGCCGTATATAGAGGAGGAAGAACTGAAGATTATTTTTTTAACTCCGTTGTTTTTGCACGCATCGAGAACTGAGAGGGTTCCTTCAATATTTACTTTATTATACGGTAAAGGATCGTGTATAGATGGCTCGACTCGTGGGAGCGCTGCCAAGTGAAATACAACATCTATTCCCTTGAAATGTTTTTCTATTGTTTGGTAATCACAAATATCTGCATTAATAAATTCACACTGAGGATTTAGATTTGATTCAAACCCTGTAGACAGATTGTCAATGATTTTAACCAAGTGTCCTCTTTCTAGGGCGCGGTCTACAACATTGCTACCAATAAAGCCTGCGCCGCCTGTCACTAAGATATTCATTCGTCAATTCCAATGGAATCTTTATAATTTTCATAAATTCTCTTCTTGTATCTTGTAGTAGACCAACCATGATGACGATCATGAAAAATAGTTTTTTGAGTATATTGTCTTCCGGTTATTGGCTTATTTAAATAATCTGTCCCCACAATTCTTATATCATAATGTCCCGTCATCAATAGATTCTTTAAATCTAGCTCTGTATTATAGGTTACAATATTATCAATATATTTAATACTCGATAAAATCTCAACCCTGTCCTCAACACACAAAGCGGGGGGAATTTTTTTATCACTATAGAGAGAGGGGTCGGTATGAAGGCAAACGGTCAAATGATTACAATGACTTTTAGCATCTTTAAACAGCTTGATATATCCTGGATGTATTACATCAAAACTACCGGCAATAACGCCAGCAATCTTCGCGGCATTGGCTGATCTCCATTCTTCGGCGTTAACAGCCTTATCGTCAATGACAATATCAAATGATGGTTTTTGTCCCATTATTAATTCATGATATTTCACCCCCCACTTGGATAGTTGCTTCGTAGTCAAATCTGTCCAATCGATTCCGCTTGAAGCGCCGCGAGCTGTAAAGATTTTAATGCAATGATTCTCATAGAGATTATTTACTGCCTCTACCATATCTGGGAAAGGGATAGCTTCAGGATATTCATTATTTTTGGTGAGGGAGCAAATAGTTCCGTCTAGATCAAAGCAATAAACCATTACACCACCATATGTAAAAATATCATGTGGGTGCATTCAACAATGCCATAATCTTTGCTGTCTACCCAATAATTGATTTTTCTATTTTTTAAATTCATTTTTTTAAGCCGGTTATCTATATCAAATCCAGTGAGAGTCATAAGGTCTATATTGGAAAGTTTATCACACCAATCTGCACAACGAATAATATTTTCTGAATTACCCGAAGAAGAAATCAGTATTACTAAGGTCTTTTCCTTTTCTCTCACAAATTCTTTTAGAAATTGTAAATATGTATTTTCATAGCCATAATCATTTGTGTAACAAGTTAGTCTTGATGCATCGGAAAAAGTAAAGGATCTTTTATTTAACATTTTTGTATAATCCTGCGCAATGTGGCTTGCTACAGAACTACTTCCTCCATTCCCCAATATAATAATGGACTGATGTTTTTCTATAAGATCATTAAGATCTTCGTAATGTTCATAGCATCGATTTACTTCTGTGATGATGGCGCCTTGGTTCATATTTTAGCTCCGCGCACACCGTCGCTATCTATCGAAATATCTATTAATACTTTTTTACTAAACTTGTTTTCTATTTTGTCCAAGAATGTATTTCTTGCATCTTTCTTGATCATGATAAAAAAATAACCGCCGCCGCCTGCACCGCACAACTTCAACCCATCGATAGAGGACATGTTATCTAGTTCGGTGTCCATGTCCAAAAGCTCACGATTATTAATGATTTCAGAAGATGTCTGTTTTTTCAAATACCAACCTTTGTTAAAAATACTAAAAAAATCATTTTCATTTTGCTGAAGAATAGATTGTTCTAGGTCGTCAACTGTCTCCAATAACCTATGGCTCTTTTCTAAATCCAGCGTCTTTAGGATAGTTGTGGAATTCCTCACTATGTGGGTGTTCAGCAAAAACATATCATGTCTATCGGTGATAAAAGACATATCCAAAAAACGATAAGTTTGAGGCTTATTTATATTAAAATCAATTCTTTTAAAATTCCCCACTCCACACCCATATACATCTTGTTGGCCTGCTAAAGGATTAATCCGTCTTTCAATTTGAAAAGCGATGTCGCAAATTTCTTTATTCGTCATTTTAATTTTTTGGAACAAAGTAAGCGCTTTGATAGTCGATATAATAAAAGAACTCGAAGAAGCGAGGCCGGAGCCCGATGACAGAATATTGCTGTTAAAAGTGATAGAGCAATGTGGGGTATCGAAATATTCACAACATAATTTAACTACATCATTTTTTATATTTTGATAATCTTCCTCGATTTCCTTCTTGGAATAATTAATAATATATTTATGAAGATTGTTTTTGTGAATTGATACAAAAGTATAAAGATCGGGGGTAAAACTAATAACCGATCCAGTTTCATATTTATTAAGAAATTCCTGTGTGTCGGTTGAGCCGCCGACTAAAGACACCCGCAACGGACATTTAGCCAATATCATTATTTTTTTCCACAAATTCAGCCAGTGCGACGGTTACCTGTTTTTGATAATCTGGGCTTTGTTTTGCTGTGTTTGTTAAGCTACCCGGGTGTAAATTATAATGAACAATAATCTCATTTAGATTACGCATCTGTAATCCGTGTGTCAATGCCCTAAGCCAAAGTTCATAATCCTCTGCAAAATGTACAGGTACTTCTTTGTAGCCTCCAATCTCCAATATTTTATCACGCCTATACATAACAGTGGGATGATTGATAAACCAATGTATTTGAAGTGGCGTTTTTTTAGTAATAACGGGAGGATGTCGAGTAATACTCCTTTGCTGCAATATAAAAATCTGCCCTCCCAATATATCAATATCGGGATTCTTTCTCATATATAAAAGCTGTTTCTCTAATCTATCAGGTGTCATCAAATCATCAGAATCAATTCTTGCCACTAAATTATATTCACACTTAGTCAAACCATAATTTAATGCTACAGAAAGATTCTTTTTATCTGGCTGGCGGGGGCATTTATAAACTTTTACCTTCGCATGCTTGGCAGCATATTCATGTAGAATAGATATAGTATCGTCATTTGAACTACCGTTATCAATGACAACGATTTCGTAATCATTCACAGTTTGATTTAGACAGCTTTCCAATGAACTTACTAAAAACTGTTTTGAAGTATTATAAACTGGCATTAATACAGATATCATAGATTAGCTACCAGTTTCTTAACAGAGATAATTATTTTAAAGTGCATTTGGTTCTCTCAAGCCAAATTTATTTATCATTTCATTTAGAATATTTTCAAACTGAGGCTTCTGAAGAAGAAAGGAAGTATATTCTCCTCGGGCGTCTACTGGCTCCCCAGCCCAATTATCTAAATTATTTTTCTTCTGCAAATCAAATAATTCTTGTTTTTCTGGCGATATATGGATGTTGTGCATCATTTCCGCGTCCACAATTTTACATGGAAAATCCTGCGGGTTTTTTTGTCCATAAGCGCAATGATCCAAAAATTCATCTTTTGTATATTCGAATTTTGATGTAAACGTTTTAATCAACAAATCTTGATCAGAGCTATCTTTGTTATGGCGAAATGAATAATAAGTTTGAAAATTATCAGGTTTCATGGGCCCCGGTAGTTGTTGAGGCTTAAAACTCGAAAGGCCTCCGAGCATTCGACATCTTATGCCGTAATGGTTGGGGTGGGTTCGCAATGTTCCCACTGAACAATCACTTTGTTCAAAAACCCTCATATATTTATATTCTATTTCAGTGGGGATCGAATCGGTGTCCCTCAGATGAAGAACTTCAATTTCTTGATCCCATAGAGGCATCATTCTCCAAACCATGGGCTCATTAGTAAAATAATCCATATCAATCGTGTGAATTTTTAAATTATCGGCCATTTGCAATATATTAAAAATGGCCGAATTTGGGTCATCCCAAATATTTTTACTAACATATAAATACATTTTATAATCAGGATATAATATTTTATTTGTTAATACCAAGGCGGGAAGATTATACCAATACCTCTGTGGATCTTTTTTTAATCTATCCCAAAACCTATGTTGAGGAAGGATTTTAGGTCTAAAAAGACAATATGATAAAATTTTATTAATGATAGCTCCTAGCTTATATTACTTTAACACTTTCGGCTCAAATAGACAATATGAAAGAATATCTTACTCCCTAAAATGTGGCTGCAGGAATTGCGGGAGAATTTGCCAAATACGGAGCTATATCATAACCCAGCTTTAATCCATAGTGTCGTCGGATTTCGACTGTCTCTTGATCTCTCCATCGATTATTCCCGGATTGAGCCGCTGTAGAAAGCCCTTCGGGATTAATATAATAGAGGCCCAATACTTCTTTAACATCATGAATTTTTTCATCTTCGAATAAGCACCTCAACCAAAACTCCCAGTCCGAAGAGCTTTTATAGGACGTATTAAAAAGGCCGTATTTGTCGTGTAATGATTTTCTCCACATAGGCATACAATGGGGCAAATTGCCCTCCATCATCAAACTTTGCTTATCCATCTTGGGGTATAGTGTTTGTTGTTTCTGATGGGCTATGAAAGTGAAAATATTGTTATTAGACGAATTGTCATCGAAGGTTTCATTCTTAACGCGAGTGATAAAATTCTGACCATATGCTACTGCAACATCATCATGAGCATATAAATATTTGGCTAATACTTCTAAGTTGTCGAATCTTTTTCGATCGTCGCAATTGGCATTAACAATATATTCTCCTGTCGACATTTGAATGGCTTCGTTCCACACTTCATAAATACCGGGATCTTTTTCTAATCGTTGGTATACAATATTGTTTGGATACTTTTCTACATATTTTAGAATGACTTCTTCTTCGTAATCTTTTCCGGGGGGGTTTGCATTAATGATAACCCACTCACATTTCTCTTCAAAAATCGTCTGATTAGTAATATCCACCATAAATCCGTCGATGAAGTCGGCAGCGTCAAACACAGATGTGATAATGGAAATTTTAGGAAGTTCCTTAACCTCAATCGAAGTTGTTAGATAATCATAGTTTTCTTTTCCAAACATATGAATAATAAATTCCTCATGTCTTTTTTCCGGAGTAAATTCTTTTAAAATCCATTTTTGAAGCTTATTAGCATTCTTTTTAAATTGTGAATATTTGGTATAAACCTCTCGCAGGCGCCGCTTAAATGATGCTTCCCGAGGATAACACCAATTAGAATCCGCTTGAATAACTGTATCCCAAACTGCTTCTGGCTGTACGGGAGCGAGATCATATTCCACCGAGGCGAACATAGGTCTCTTTTTCCCGGAGGTTTTTCGTCTCGTATCGGGCATATACAAAAAATCACACTGACCAGACCAACCAGAAGCAACGACTGGCATAGCATGGCATGCTGCTTCGAAAAGAGGCAAGCCGAATCCCTCACCATGAGTTGTGGTGACAATTGCCTTAATCTTGGGATGAGTATAAAGAGCCGCCATTTCGCCGTCGGTCATATCGCCATGAAGGAGATAAACCTTGCATTTATGGTCCTCAAAATTATTGAGAATATGACGGACTTTATTTTCTGTATATTCCCTGTCAATGATACAATTATTCTTGATAGAAGTTTTAACGACGAGACCCACTTCTTGATCAAAATTTTCTTCAACAAACCATTTTATGGTATTCTCAAGATTTTTCCGGGGTCCAAATTGTGCCACACATAAAAAATTAAAATCATATTCTAAAGCTAAATCCAAACTTGAAGGCTCTTCTTTTCGAACCGAATAATTGGCCACGCCAATGGGGGTGGTACATTTTAAACTAACAGATTCAGGTGGATTTTGGGGATGCTTCTCGTCCAAATGCTCAAGGCGTTGTTTCGAGGTATAAACCGAGGATTCAAAAACATTCTTAGCGTGATTAGATACTACAACGATTCTGTCCATCAAGTTGGCTTTTTGTAGCCAAGCGGGGGATACCTTGGTGGTTTCTATTCCTGCCGTGTAGCCAATGTTGATGGGAGCCATATTTTCCCATTCATTTGGAATTGTAATTTGTAAACTCATATCAAAAAGGGAGGGGAGCGGCAGATTGCGTTTCTTTGCATCCTCCAACATATGTGCTGTGCGCTTAATATTCTGATCAATCCAATGACGTTCATCAGAGTCTCTAGCTACCCAACCCGTATGACCCCATCCGGTCGGAATGATAAAAATATCAAAGATATCTTCCCGAGATCGGAGGGCCCGAAGTGCAAAGCGCGCTTGTTCACCATATCCTGATTGAGAAAGGACGGGACCTCTCACTATTAATCTTTTTTTATTATTCATGTAATCTCCTTAAATTCCCAAGATTTATATCCCTTTCTATTTTCCCACGACCCATATTTTTCATGAATAGAATCCATTAATTTAATCCATTTAGTTTTAAAATTTTCAAAATTATAATTCATTAATACGTGTTGGCGACCTTTTCTGCCTATAATTTTTCTTTCCTCGTAACTCATCTTATACATTTTATGAAGGGCGGCAATAAAATCTTCTTTACAAATGCGATCTTCGTAAATATAGGGAACATGTTGCGATCCTATAATAGCTTTAGACGAAGGTTCTATTCCTACACCAAACCATTCCGATCCGTTCGTAACTTGTTCTTTGAGTCCGCCAGTCATATTGACAATTATTGGAGTTCCGCATGCTAAAGATTCCAAAGTTCCAAGCCCAAAACCTTCAGCATCTGAAATATTTATTGTACAGTCAGATATATTGTATATAATAGATAATGCTTCGGGGGGCACTTTTTTAGTGGAAAAGACAATACGACCATCCATTGCGCCTAAATTTTCCAGAATCGCTACCAAATCGGGCCCATTTGGGTCTTTGGGCTCTGTATGCATAATAAGCCGGACCTTTTCGGGGCCCACCTCTTCTGCGAATTCATTAAACCAGTACATAAGAGAACTGCTCATCTTACGTCTAGCATTTCTATTATTCCATATAAAAGTAAAACGCTGATCTTCTCCGAAGTGTTCCTTTTTGCGAATCTCGATTTCTTCATCGGACGCTGGTTTAAAAATCATTGAGTCCACTGCGTGAGGAAGATAATAGTTCTCTACTTCCGGAGAGACGGTACTAACAATATCATGAGTAACTTTCGAAATTGATGCAATTACGTCAGTAGAATCATAAAACTTTTTATTATAATTAGGATAGGGGTAATTATCCCACACATGGTAATATACCATAGGCATGTGTGGGCGAATCTCATTTTCCATTTGCCACAGCCATCCATAGAATCTAGGATCAGTCATAAACCATAAAATATCTGGTTTTTCATTGACCAAAAGAGACCGGACCACATCTGGGGTTCCGTATCCTTTAACTGGGATTACTACCCAATCGTCACCAAAACCCTCGATTTTTTGAGGAGTATAATCTTTGTGTTGTACGGCGCCGCCCAAGCAGACAAATTTATATCTACCAGTTTTAAGTAATGTCTCGATTACATATCGCGTTTGAGTACCGACTCCCGATGGGGCCATGGGGTGGTCTGCTAAAACTAAGACCTTAATTTTATCTGTCATTCTTTCCTCTCTAGGGACATTCTTTGGTTTTGTGAAACTCGCACTTTGCACATGCGGATCTATTCTTAATATATCTTTTTTTCTTAATATTGAAAAGAGCCATCTTCAAAAGCTTTAAAACATTTTCTTGTTTTTTGTTTGCGCTTGTAACACGAAAAATTTCTACTCGATCTTTTTTTGCTGTTCGTTTAAGAAGAGCAAAATAGGTTTCGATATCTTTTAAATCAATATTATGTTTTTGAGCAAAAAATATTTTATAGAGCGTCAATTGATAAGTAACCATAGGATCCGAGCGCTTACGAGCATCCCAGCCCCAAGAACACGACTTCCAATCAATAATATGATATTTTCCATCTGGTGTTTTGACGACAGCATCAATGTATCCTTTAAAGTTGAGATCTTCGCTCTCAATGGGAACCATTAATTGTTCCTCGGTAGAAAAAACTTCATACCCATCCTTGAAAAAAGCTTCCACGGCGGGCATAATTTCTGGTATAATATTAGTGCCCTGAACAATCATCTTCTCGGGTTTTTCGCGGAACTCTACACTATCATCCAGAGCTTCCAGGCAGCTAGCAAATTTTTCTATAAAATATTCCGCTGCTTCGAACTGTTCTTTTAATATTTTCTTTTCACAGACATCATGAATGGCAGTTCCGAAAGCGGTGTATTCATTACCAAGAAAACCCTTAAGTTTGTCGATATAAGTCAGTTTATGGTAGAAGGGGCAAAAATTCCAATTTTTCAATTCGGAAAAAGATATATGAGCCACAAGATTCTCTCAGTATTGTATTATAATATAACACACTTTTTATTCAATGTCAAGCTTTTTTTCTGCTTTTTTTATAATTGGAGAAGTTGTCTTCCTGGTGCGAGAAGTTCTCTTCCGTTTAGGCTTGACCTTGAGCTTCGGTTGCGATAACTCAAAAATAAATACTCCACTAGATCTTTCGGGCGTCCGGTTAGTAACTTTTACTGACTGAAGACATTTTCCATGTTTAATATTGTTTTCTTTTAAAATCTGGGTAATATCATTTAAATTTACCTTTTCTCGGTCGGTCCAGTCTTTAACATTACGGGGAACCGACACCGTAACAAACAATTTTCCTTCTCTTTCTTCAATTTCAAATTTCATATCTCGTATAATTCCTCTATTTTTTTATATAATTCGGGGCAACAATCATGCAGAACTTTCCTGTCATCAAGAAAAAAATGTTCAAATCCATTGGCAAAATATTCCCGCAAAGATGTGGCAGCATATGCTGATACAAATAATCCATAAGAAGAAACAATAAAATTTAGACGATCATAACCTACAGTATGATATAAATAGTCATCCATTTCTTGTGAATCTTCTGGATTTCGAAAGGCGCGTTTGTCGGGATTAAGTCCTTCTGAATCTAAAATTTGATATAGATGCATTCTTTTCGAGAAAAATTCTTTTTCTATTCTTTTATCACCATAAATTATACCTCCATATGGGGTCTCTAGTGAGTGGGCCACTTCGTGGACTATATCATCTAACATATCTTCTAAATTATCTTGATCATTACTGACATAGATAGCGCCATCTTTAAACATGGCATTAATATCCCTATCTTGGAACTCATCAAAAAAACCAATAAAAATAGAATCTACCTCAGATAAAAGATGAAAAGGAATAGAGGCCTCAAGTTGTTTCATAACCTCTCCCAGATCTATATTATTAATTAATTGGTCCTTTACATAAATTTGCATTTTTTCATTTAAAGAATATTCGTTGTGAGCATGAGCACTCGCCCGAGCGGATTCCGAAAGGTGCCTCATTAATGTCTCATTCTTGAATATCATTTATTTTATCGCCTAATCCTTGTTCATACCCTCTCATGAAATTTTCTTCTGCTAGGGCGAAAATGATTTCGGGAAAATCATCCGCTAATACATTGATAATCATTTCTACAGTAACACCTGCATCGTCAGGGTCTAGTTTTTCTCCCACATATTCCACAATATATTCTTTTAAAGGGGTTGTTTTTTCAATTTTGGTTTCCAATAATTCTCGCTCATTAAACATATTATTATCCTTTATACTAAATATAACATACAATTACTTTATTGTCAAGTAAAAAACTATAATAGTTTAGCAGCCAATGTAGCAATTTTAGAACGTTCGCCTTTGCGTAAAGTCACATGGCCCGTCAAAGTAGATTTTTTAAATCGTTCCGCTGCGTGGGCCAAACCATTAGAAGTTTCATCAATGTATACATTATCAATTTGTTCTACATCTCCCGTTAGAACAATTTTTGTTCCTTCCCCGGCGCGCGTGATAATGGTTTTAATTTCGTGCATAGTTAAATTTTGAGCCTCGTCAATAATGATAAAAGCATTAGAAATAGAACGTCCTCGGATATAAGTGAGAGCCTCTAGTTCAATGATCCCTTGATCCATATAGTCCTCTAGGGTTACTCTATCATTCCCCATTAGATACTGTAAATTATCCTGAATGGGCATTAGCCAGGGCCTCATCTTTTCTTCCATTGGGCCCGGGAGAAATCCGATATCTTTTCCCATCGGTTGAACTGGGCGTGATACTACTAATTTCTTATATACTGGGGTAGACCCATCTGAAAAAGGATCTTTTAAAACCTGAGAAATACCAGCAGCTATAGCGAGAAGAGTTTTTCCCGAGCCAGCTTTCCCCACTAAACTTATTAAGGATATGGTGGGATCCAACAATAAATCTAAAGCGAAAGCTTGTTCTTTATTACGCGCTTTTACTCCCCAGATTCCCTTGGATCCTAGTTCTTGGATTTTTTTCAAAGGTTTCTCTTGTGAACAAAAACGAGCTAATGCGGTCTTTTTTTCATTAGAAGAAGAGACCAACATTATAAATTGATTATTAAATATACGATGACTATGATCTAAAAACACATCTTTTTCTGCGTAAAATTGATCAATTAGTTGTTCATCTACGAGAATCTTTTGAAACCCAGTATATAAAGATTCATGATTAGTTACTACTTGATTGAGAGTATATCCCTCGGCCGGGAGACCTAACGAATCGCAAATGACTCTCATATTAATATCCCGGGAGACCATAATTGTTTTGCGTCTTCCGTTTCTTCGGTTTTCGCTAATAGCCGAAGAAATTATAATATGATCAGGAACTGAAAGATCTAAATCTTCGGGCCAAACATCAGGATCGTTTCCCACGATCTTTAAGATTCCTTTGCCTCGGGCGATACGGACACCCTTTTCTAAATTACCCCTGACTCTTAAAGAATCCAAAGTTCGAATAATTTTGCGCGCATTTGCGCCTACTCCATCTTGACGTTTTTTATGTTGATCTATTTCCTCTAATACTTTTAAAGGAAGAATAATATCGTTATTTTGATATTGGTATATACAATTCGCATCAGTTAAACATACACTTGTATCGAATACATAAGTTTTCTTAGCCATTAATTTTCCATCTATAAATAGTCCGAAAGTTGAGAAGGATTAGATATCATTTAGAATTTCCTCCTTCTTAACCCAAACAACAGTTTCTATTCCATGAGAAGCGACCAAGCTTTGTACGCTTGAGGCTTCCACCAACACAGCCAACAATCCATCATTAGGACATCTCCAATTTTTAATTTTAACACTTACATCTTCTTCGAAATAAGAAGAATATTCTTCATCAGTGGAGGGATATAATAGATCGTTGGGCCCATTTTGAGATAAATAGCATACCGTTCCTTCCTTAACATATTTCATTCTAACCTCCACTTAAAAAATACTCCCCCAGCACCAATTCGATACCATGATTCTATCATACCCCTACAACTTTGCTGGATGCAAATTTTCACACCCGTGATGGATGCTTGGGCTAAGTAGTCATCGGTTCCCTTCAGTTGATGGCCTGCAACTTGTTGAGGCGCGTGCCACGGCGCCACTGGATCGGGAGTTAGCATAATGGTAGCCGAAGAGGGACTCGAACCCTCACGCTCTTTTGAGCAACGGATTTTAAGTCCGTTATGTCTACCAATTCCACCATTCGGCCTCAATTGTTTCAATTGTAACTCTTTAATGAGACGCCGAAATATTCTTCAACCGCCTCCCTAACAATCGAGGCGCATGGTCGTCTTTGTTTTTTGTATTTATGATATTCAATAACATAAGAATGTGGGATTACATACATTATCCCATAGGGGGCTTCCATCATTCCTGGTTCCATTGAACATCTTCCAACTCCCGCATTTCCGGGATTAATAATATCATCTTCGTGTATTATAGGTTCTTTCACTATGTATAAAAACCAATTCATCTCATATGTAACTATGAGGCCAATGGCCCTTTATCCATCAAATTTATTTTTGTATCCGCGATACGCTGCGGCCGCTAATATCATACCTGCTATTAAAGACCAATAACTAATATGGGCTGCCAGATTAATTGCTTTTCGTGTCTTATCCAATTTGGTGTAGATCCTTTGTTTTTTCTACCAATTCGGAAGAAGATTGAATTTTTTGGCCGCCAATGTTCCACAGCATTTGGATTCCCAGTTCTTCGCAAATAATCTTTTCAGGCGTATTCTTATCATTACGATCGCCGCCATTAGCAAAGAAGGTTGGCTTGTGCATCCTTAAGGCCGAGCACACCGTACCATCTTCATCGTCTACTGATACCACATCAACGACACCTTTGATGGACATTAAGATTTCCCTTCTTTCATGAAACCCCATAAAGGTGTATCCCTTTTTACGGAATAGCCATTCATCTGAATTAGCTACCACGATTACATCTCCGAATTGTGCAGCATCGATAATCATGCGTACATGACCTACATGAATGGGGTCGAATCCCCCACTAACCATAACTGTTTTTTTACTCATCTCTATCCTCTAGATAATCTTGAATTTTTAAAATTTGGGCGCCATCTGGGATCCCATAGGCTGCGGACATGACGCACCACGTAACCACCGAAGCGATTACTGCTCCAAAAACAGTTCCCAACCCAAACATAATATATCCAAAAAAGAATTTCTTAATATATTTGAGAAAGGTACTCATTTTAAGCTTTCCTGTTTTTAGACTTTCGTTTCGCGGCTCTACGCTGCTTGTTGGTAAGAGGCTTCTTGTTGGCCCTTGTTTCGGCCATAATATTCAGAAGGCGCTTGCGCTCCTTCTTGGCTCCTTCCCCAATCCCAAGTCGATTGTCTAAAACAACAATCTGCTGGAAAGGGCTTAAAGTTTCGCGGTGAGCTTGTCGCTCTTCGCCTTCTTCTCGTCGCTGGGCGACGGTTTTTGGATGTGCGTTTGGACGTTTCATTCCTTCTCCTATACTATATAATATAACATATTTTTACTCATCTGTCAAGGGTTTTCGGTAAAAAGAAATTTTTATTCTTTCAAAAAATTCTTTAACCTTACTATACCATCTTCAATTTCAACATAAGTCGCGTGCTGAACCCAATCTCCAGTATTAACATATGTTTTTAAATTTTCATCTCCGTCTATCCATATCAAAACTTCGGGGATGTGCATATGACCAATGATAAGGACATCTACATCGTTATTTTGATCTACAATATCCCACACTCTTTTAAGTTTTCTTTTCTTGAGTCTGAAGTTTGTGAACCACTTAGACAAATTAAAATTAAAAACACGCTCCATGATATCCTGGAATAATGAAATAAATTTCATTAGCCCCCTATAATGGAGGATCCCGTTTTCATATTGGTCTCCGTGTTCAATACGAAATTTGCGGCCGGCCTCTTCAAATTCATAGAGGTCACAAATTTTAATATTTAAAAAATCAGTCCCTATAAAACCTTCTAGGGCCCGGTCGTGATTTCCTATCACATAGATCACTTCTTTTTTATAGTCAATAGCCTTGAGAAGATCTGCTGCTTTTTTAGTAAAAGAGGGGATTTTGAGAAACTCAATTATATCTCCATTCAATATTAATTGATCATATTCTTTAGAACGCAGAAGATTCAAAAGTTGTTGTTCTCTACAAAATTGAGATCCAATATGCGTATCCGATATGATCAATCTTTTCAATTATTATTCTCTATTATCTTGGGTATAGATTACTATAGTATCCAATCCACTATATTTAGCCGGAATAGCTTCCCTTAAAATGGTAGCGTTTCTATCTCCCTCGACATAGAAATGGATACATTTTCCACCTTCGCCGCTTGCGCCGACTGTTATCTTTATCTCGTCGCCGCGCGGTAAAAGATCGTCAAACGACTCATGTGCTAACGATACAATTTCAGCTGGTGACATATATTGAAGAACTTCTGGGCCCATTATTTTATCCTGTGAAAGAATGAGATAACAAGAGGGGTGTTGAAATCCTCACTAAATCAACATGCCAGCCTCCCTTTATTTTTGATCCTTCAAACATTAACTCAGGATTTGTTCCCCCTTTGTAAAACTATTGATCAAGGTTCGTTAGAGACAATGAACCTTCAAATACTATTGTTAACCCTCTCGCCAATCTCCTATTTTGTTTATTACTCTGTATTAACTATACTACATTTTGTCTTTTTTGTCAAGAGTTTTCTCAACAAAATAGTCATCAATTCCATATTTTTTTTGTAGTTTATGAAACCAATTTTCTTGCAACCCAAGGAACCGCATCGCTTCGGCTTTGGTCCTGGTGGCTGAATATGCATATTTAAAAACAGCATCCTGAACGATGTTGTGTAACGAGTGCCATATAGGGAAACCATACATCCGATTGGATATCGATTTAGTCGATAGCTCAAGCTTAAGCGCAATAAGTTCTTCTAATGTGAGGGCGCCAAGCATAATTTCGAACTCTTCGTTGGATTTCCGATCTTTGCGGAGTTTTTTACTAATACTATAATTTTTATTTTTGCCATTATAGTTCCGTTTTCGTTTCCAGCTGACTTTAGACATGTGGTATTAGCATGAGTGTAGTGATTGTAGTGAGTGTAATGATTGTAGTGATTGTAGTGAGGGTTATGTTTGTTATGATGTTAAAGAGTATGAGTGTTTTGTTTGTAGTGATATACTAATATAGCATCAAATTTCACTCTTGTCAAGGGAAAAAGTTGTAAAATTTTATCAAAGACCTAAATCACCCATATCTATATCTTCTTCTCCCGTCGCGATGTCTTCTTTGCCAGCGGCCTCTTCAGACCCCGCAGGAATATCTACGCTTGGAGCTTCTACATTTGGAGATAATTCTTTTTCGAAAGTTTCAAAATAAAGTTTCAAATTAATCAAAAAATATTCCTGAAAGATACTCCTATCTTCAGCGTTGTCCAGCATCCCGTAGGCATTGAGAATTTGTTGTTCTATATCTTTATAAGTTCGAAAAGCGAAATTACGACCGGTCAAATCAAGACCTTGGCCTTCTAATCCGGATGCAAATTCCTCTTCTTCTGGAATTTCCTCCTCCTCTTCCTCTTCGGGAGCTTCGTCATCATCTTCAATATCGATAAACTCGGGTGGACTATCATCTTCGTCATCGATATCAATTTCGATTGCTTCAGACATGGCAGAGACAGCTCCATCATTTATATTGGCTGTACCCAAAGTATTATCCACCGCATTCATGATATGATTTGAAAAAGATGTCCTTTGTTCAGCGTCGGTTGTTAACGTTAAATAGGCATCCTGTAGAATTGGAATAATTTTTTTAAGAAGCGTTTCTAATTCACCAATTCCAGTAGACTCATGCGGAGTTTTATCGCTCACGGCAACTTCTTTTAAGACACTCCGAATAACTTGTTTGACCAACAATTCTTCCTTCCGGCGCTTATGGTATGCATGTTTAATAATTTTTCGAATATTTTCACGAAGAAGAAACTCTTCTGTCATCTCTTTTCTATCAATCATTTGTATAAATCTCCACACATATAATTAGTTACCAGTATCTCTTCTCTTATAAATTAATTTAATTCCAGGCATCGTCCCATCTACTTTTGGGTGTTCATCTTTAAAAAATGAGGGCTTGGCGCCAAGAGGAAGAGAATAAGGCCCAGCGGCTCCTCTCGATGATCCCATCGCGGCTCCTCCTCCGGACGAAGAAATTTCTTCCAATTCATCTTCTTCCAGGGCTCTTTTATTAAATTTAATCGTGAGTCTATTCTTTTCTTCTTGTTCTTTTTCTGCTCTATGTAAATTCGCTCTCATTCGAGCATCAATAGCCGCCTTTATGTCCCCGGGAGTTGTTTTATCTTTTTCTCGTCCGGGGAGTTCAAATGTCCCAGCATGCATCTCGTCAAGTTCGTCTTCTTTTAATCCTTTTGAAGAGCACATTTCCTTAGCTTGTTTTTTAGTCAATTCATCAGGATCATCAATTTGTGAACATGCCCACCCTCTTTGTTTTTCAGTATAAACCTCATTTAGAATCTCATCAACCATCCTCAAAATCATTTCGGGAATGGGGGTTTTCGTGGACAAAATATTTTTAACGGATGATATATCAATATTTACTGGGAGGTGAGCTTGAAGAATTTTATCATCGCCGTCACGAACTGCTTTCCTCATCACAGAGGCACTTAAATTCTCTCCCTCAGATTTCTCAGCAGGACACGCGCCCATGACGCCGACTGTAACATCAAGAATATTCTTATCGGGATTATCTTCAAACCATTTAGCAAAATTGATGGCCCTCTGTTCATCCCCTCCTTTATCACTGCATCCCATTGTAAAGATAACATCGTCACCAAATTGTCTGACAAAATCTTCTTCTCCCAATTTTTCAAATGCAGCACGAAAAGGTAGATTATCATCTACAAACATAACTTTATTACTTAAACCTCCATAAAGATCAAAAAGTTGTTGCGACATTTCTTTAGTGACACCTTCTCTAGGTTTATCCCCAGATAAGATAACAACCGCTTCTACATTTGGCATTTTAGCATAATTTTCTATCATGGCATAATGACCTTTGTGAGGAGGTTTAAAGCCGCCAGGAATCAGAACGACATATTTATCCTCTGAACGCGTCGTGGAAGATCCAAATGAATTTCCCGGGCCATCATTAATAGACAATTCTTTAAGTAAAATATCCATAACTTCTTGTACAAGATGATCATCAATTTCTTTATCAATTTTTTGAAGCGCAGGGACGGTTCCCCGGCCATATTTAAAGAGACCAAGAAGTTGATTCACGGGGGCGAAGTTGCCTGTGAATTTATATGTATGGCCATCAAAATCAAAAACAAAACCTTCTGCAGCACTGGATACATTTTCTACATCTTTAAGTTTAGCCATTTCTTTTTGCAGAATGGCCATGGCCTCTGCGTTGCCTGAATTTTCAATAGCCGCGATGGCCTCGGCGGTCTCGGCCCTAAGTCGTTGAACTTCTTTATGAGATATATTTTCTCCGTTATCTAAAACAAATAAACTCTCTAAATCTCTTAGCATTTCTACTGAAAAATCATGAATGACATCTTCGACCGGCCAAATAGCTTGTTTTAGGTATTCTTTGGCGTCTTTGGGATCGACAATACTTCGCAGAAAACCTCGCTGTTCTTCCGGCGCCGATTTTAAAAGAGCGCTCAAATTGATATCATCAGGCATTTTCCCAGACCCAGTAGCAGCTTTGAGATACCCCTTATTGCTAAAAAGAATTCTTTTAACTACTTTCTTTTCGGTCACAGGATCCAGCTCGATACCATTTTCAGCCATCTGAGTCATAATTCGAGCAATCATATATTCCAGAACAGTTTGATTGTCACTAATTCCTTCGGCACTTATAACGTCTTCTAACCTTGTAAGAGTATTTTTTAAAATTGATCCGTCTTCTAACCCGGCCAACTCTTGAACTGCGTCCATTTCTACTTTATAATCTTTATCTTGTAATTCATTTTGTTTAGCTTCTAAAGCTCTTGCTAAAAAATCTACATTCTGACTTACATCGCGCTCAGTAGATTTCCCAGTTTCTTTGTCGAATTCGGCTGCAGCCGCACGATGGATGGCTAATGTTTTCGTGTCATAATAATTTATAACATTTGTACTACGAGGATCAATAACTTCGGCACTATAATAGATATTGGTATCGGGCCCGAATATTTGTTCCTTCTCTTCGTCAGAAAGATCCTCAACGGCCTCCTCAAAAGCTCTAAAGGATTCAGAAAAAGTTTTTTCTAATTCTCCCCGGCCCCCAAAAAATTTTGCTATTTCTTCTGGAGTTAGGCCTCCTTTTTTGACATGGGTACCATTTCGCGCAGCTTTAGCTCTCCCCTCTGGAATCGAATATGAAACAAATAAATTTTGACCATCTGTTTTTTCGGTGCCTATCAACTCACCAGTCGCTGCAGCAATCAGCACATCTTTCATTTTTTTGAAAGTTAAAGTTGGGTTGTCATAAAGGTGAGACATATGCCCACCAACACCACCCTCAAGAAGTAACATTTTAGCCCTCTCCTTTGCTTTCTTCTAGGACCTGTAATCTCTCTTCGAGAATAGTAACTTGTTCTTTTAATTTCCTATGTTCTCTTCGAACATGAGTTAAATTTTCCAAAGCCAATTCCACTCTTTGTTTTTCTTGTAAGGTTCGAGGTTTGAGGCTCTGTAAAGCCTCTTTAATCGAAGCAATTCGAGAAGTTGTAGACGCTTTGGTATTCCACTCGCCCATAAGAAATCTCCTGGTCACTTTATTAAAATCCATGATCAAGATTCCTCTTTCTTTTTTCGCCAATAACTAGATCGCTTTGGCTTAGAAACTTCTTTAGAAGTTTCTTTCTTTTTTTTGACACTTATGGTGCGTTTGCGTCTAGGGGGTTTGACTTCCTTAACAACTTCCTCAACAACCTCGACTTTCGAAACTGATTTCTCTTCTTCACGCGCGATTCGGCGCAATCTTTTTCTTTTGTTACCCATTGGGTTTTCTCCTTTTATACATATATAATTATTCCGGCTCTACTTTAAAGCCAACCTTTAATGAACCAATTGCTGCGGGATCCCAAGGGCCTCCCACCAAAACATCTATTTCACTAAAATTCCAAACTAATTGATCTCTCTCAATTATTACACTAGGCCCAATCTCTTCTGCAGTTAGTTTGCCCACTAGAGTACTTCCTCTATAATTAGAAGATCCAACAACTCCAGCTTTGGTGCATGCCCCTACCGACCCAACCGCAACAATTTCTTTAATTTGGGCACTATAATCATTCCAAATTAAAGCTCCGTTTTCGATTTGTGATTTAGTTTGAACATTAAATTTGCAAAGTGTCGCTGGCGTTGGTCTCGCCGTAATATGACTTGCCTCAAGCTCGGTGGGATCCCCCGGATCATTAATATATTTGAAAAGTGCCATTTGAGTCCCGATGTCATTATAAAAATGACCATCAGTATTATCCGCATTCGGCAAAAGCCCCTGAATAAAAAGAGAGCTTGTGGATTGTCTAATATCAGCGGGGTTTTTAATATCATCCCAAATAAAAATGTGGTCCACTAATTGAGAATACTCTGGCCAAACACTAGCTGGGAAATCATTCGCAGGCCGGGTGGCATATTTTCCATGAGGAGAGAATGTAACAGAGTTCCAGAACTTATTTGCTGTTGTTCCTCGTGTTTTACCACTTTCATCCATCTTTAGTACGCCATCCTGCCACACTTTGACTTTGCCATGTGTATTGTCCCCTTTATATAAAATGGTAAATTTAGTCCAAATATCTTTTTCGATTTCTACAGATTGCTGTACCCCACCGATGGAGGAAGAAAAAACCATTGAGGCGGGATCCCCTACACCATCGGCATAATAGAGAATAGCGACAATAGCATCCCCGCTTCCGCTGCAAGGGCCATTATTTCCACTTTGGCGAACCAAATAAAAAGAAATCGGCGCGAGCGGCCTATATCCTTTTTCTCGATGAGAACTATTCACAGTAATTGTATTAGAAAGGGGCATCCACATATCTGAACCTACTGTATTATTTAGAAGCTGTCCGTCAAAGAATGGGTTATGACTTCCCATACTTGAAGTAGCACTCCCACTTGAGAGGGTACAGAGATGAATCCATTTTCCTAGTGGGTTGGAAACGCTAGTAATATCTTGATCAAAGTCAAAATCATGTTTAAAAGAAAAATGAACAAAGCCGCTTGTGGTCATCCATCCAGGAGATCCAGTCACTGGGGTGGTGACTTCTGAATAGGTGCCAGAAAACGCCAAAAGGTCACCAACATCCCCCGGATAAACCGTATGATGTTGATAATAACTTGTTTGTTTTAAACATCTACTACCGCCTCCGACATTGGTGGGGGGCTGATGAGCTTCATAATACTGAGGATCATAGAGGGCATAAGAACTACCAGTGGCATCAGCATTTAAGGGAATTCCCCATCCAGAATTAGCATAATAATCAATCCCGGCGCCAATTTCGAAACCCCACATAAATTTAAGGGCCATGGCAAGTTCCCCCCATATTTAACTTCTCAATTTAACGGAAGCCGACAGTTTGTTGATATTATCCCCTTGCAAGTCAATGCCATCATAACCATCATAGAACACTTTAGATACTATGTAAGTAAATGGATTAATCTCACTAATCCCCATTGTTGAGATGGGTACACCGCTCGCCGGCGTCGGGCCCATGGTGGAAAGATAACTAGTGTCGCAGACAGATTTTGTCATTCGTAGAGTATAGCTTCCCCCAACCGCTATTTTTGTCTTACATACACCGAAATCGGATGGTGTATCGGTCGTAGGGAAGGCGTGAGTCTGAACTCCATATATATTTATGTCGGCAGTATCATAGGGCAACGTTGCAAATTTTGTTACAGCAAATTCATCGCCGTCGGTATCCGTCATTATCCAGGATCCAGTTTGGGGAACGCGCCGAAACAGAGAACTAAGATCTTCAAGAACTGCTCCCTTGGAAGATCCAGTATTAATCGGCACCCAATTACCCTGTCCTTCGGCTGCAACCGAGGCTGTTAATACTACACAATAAGTTTCTGCTGGTCTTTTATTATACATCAAGACTATATCATCGATCCAAATTTGCTGATTTGGTTCCCACTCATACTTTCCGGCGCCGTTATCCCACGTACCTGACATAGAATATCCAGGAACTGGGTTATCTGGCGTGGGATAACTGACGGCCCCGGCACCAAAAGGCGCGCCTGATGCGGAAAGACCAGCGTCCGGACCCCTAAAAGCAAAAGCTAAATTACTTATTATGGTTGAGTCTTTTGTATCACGACAATCTCCCTGCTCTTGTACTGTGGGAACCGTCGCACTTCCTATATAAAATCTTGAGCGTCCGCCAGCGGTTGTCTGCTCTGCACAATGTTCCCAAACTCCCCAATACCACTTATCATGAGTAATTGGATAATCTGCTGTGTCTTGCCATGCTACACCTACTGGTTCACTGTCTGGATCATTATCAAGCTGATCGGTTCGATATAATGTAATATTTTGAGAACTTCCGCTTCTAATTTCCAAGCATACGCGGCGCTCTTGAAACTGACTACAAGTCCGGCAAGGAGTGTACGAGCACGCTGCAAACCAATTTTTTCCTCCGTTATAATACTGATTTGGCTCCCCTGGATCAATCCTGCAGCCGTTCGAGGCTGTGCAGGTGGTGAGGACTTTCAAGTGGCCACCGGGTGGGTCAATTTCGCTGATCAGAGCATCCCATCCATTCATGGAGGAATCTCCCATCCATACTTTGAGAAATCCCTGTGTTCCGGACAATTGTCCCACAGGGGTGGCTGCGGTGGGGTATTCTTTTGACGGGAATTTAAATGCAAATCCCAAATAAACAGGACGGCCTTCATCGGAGGGCCCCAAGGATTCGCAATCAACAATATCTGGAAATCCAGCATGAACATCGGTATCAAGCCCGGATCCCGTTCGATATATTAATCCTGCCTGATGCTGGCCGAAATTCAAAAAATTAGGCGACTGAAGGGCCATGGCGCGCTGATTTCGCCCCCCATCGGTGCCATAAGGATCAAGGAATCCTCCGGGTGGGCTGTGCCCACCCCAATAAATGTGGTTACTTCGACTATCATCTTGAATAGCTTGCCATGTAGGAGAATGATCACAATAAGACGCGCTGTGCCACCCTCTCCAACCAGGCCACAGGCGGATGCCCTCGTGGCGGGAGCGCCCAGCGCCATCCCATCCTTCCATAAAAATTATTCGCCCCATAGTATCGGTTTGGTCAATTACAGCCATACGTGAAATCTCCTTGCTTGAAAAACAATATCTCTTCTTTTCCCTTATAAATAGTTAATTAAAAGTTAAAAAACATCGGTTTATTTTTTACATTTAAGATTGGTAAGCCCAGGCGACTTCATTTATGGCACCATAAAGAACAGGATCTCCTGCTCCACTCACATGAGTATAAACCCTTCTCCGCAAACCAAGATTAGTTTTGTGACCCAACCTGAAAGGAACTTGATCAACGCCAGGTGCTTTTATTCTCTCACAGGATAAAGTTCTCAACCCATAAGTATTAATAGTGTAATTAGGCTGAATTAAAACTCCACAATTAGATTCGACAATTGGCTCTGGGGGTGCCGGTGGCCACCCATTTGGGTAAAAGGCCCACGCGACTTCCGTAGTATTTCCGTACAATTTCCCCTCACTAAAAAATGAAAATGCTACCTCTACCTGCTGATAGGAAATGGAACCAGTATCCCCTGGCGCAGTAAATGCCACTTCAGCTTGTTGATAGGAAATGGAACCAGAATCCAAATTTGGAATGCGCCGGAATGCCACTTCAGCTTGTTGATAGGAAATGGAACCAGAATCCAAATTTGGAATGCGCCGGAATGCCACTTCAGCCTGTTGATAAGAAATTGAACCACTGTCGGGAGTAAACCCAAATGCTACTTCAGCTTGTTGATATGAAAGGGAGCCAGTATCCGGCGGAGCCACTGTAAAGGCCACTTCGGCCTGTTGATAGGAAAGGGAACCAGTATCAATGGGCGCGGTGAAGGCCACTTCAGCTTGTTGATAGGAAATGGAACCACTGTCGGGAGTAAACCCAAATGCTACTTCAGCTTGTTGATAAGAAATAGAACCAGTATCAGGAGACACTGAAAATGCAACTTCAACTTGTTGGTAGGAAATGGAACCACTGTCGGGAACAACGGTCCCATCATGAACAACTTCCCATACGGCTGCTTGGATTCTGGCCTCACCCATTAACTAAATTTCCTTTAAAAGTATTAATCATCTGTGGCATATAAACTACCAGTCCCTTGATTGAGTTCTTCCCATGTCCATAAATTTCCGGTATAACTCGATGTAGATAGAATATGAATTATATTTGCATAGGGCTCCATATGACTAACGGCCACATCGGGGGCTACAGCCGGATAAACTATTTGTGGCCCCGGCCAAGAATCAACCAGAGTTGTGCCAATAGACATGGTAGTGTAAATATGCCATTTGGGCGCGTCATCTTCTGTATGCCCGTGGCTAGAAATTTGTTGAACACCACGAATATTTGCGGGTTTCCAATCGTCTTCCACATCCTCGGTATTTTCATAGCCCAACACAAGAGCCTCCACAAATGGCGGCTGGCCGACAACACTATTGGCTGTCCAATTATTAAAATAATCATCTATCCTTCCCGGCATTGACATCGCACCGCCATTAGGATAATACTGCCACATATCAGGATCTGCTCGGTCGGATAAAACCTCCCAATTTGTCGTTGGTGAAGTTATCATATTTACACTATCAGGTACCCAGACGCCAGTTCCACCGATATCATCATTGGGTCGCAATCCTTGGATATAATAGCTTGAGGTACCAGCCGATCCGGTAAATCCCCACAAGAAAACCTGGTCATGCAACCCAAAACAACTGAAATATCTATTATATTTTCCTGGATTAGAGTTATAGCTCGCATCGTTAACGAGCCCTGGTCCCTCGCGACCCGCTACGAACGTGGCTGCCCATGGCGAAGGCCACACCAACGTTGGTGACGCGCCATAGTCTCCTTGATGATTCCAACCTGTATCGCGGCGATTCAGGGTGTGATCAAACAAACAGGGTGCGGTTCCCGCACTAAAAGCAACTCTATTCCAATCGGTCCAATTATCTTCGCCTGGGACTTTATCTACCTTGGCGCCCGCTTTAAAGGTCCCATCCACATAAACCGATGCGCTGATATATCCGTTGCATGCGAGTGGGTTAATGGGGTCTCCCACAAACTCAAATTGGATGGATATGCGGTGAAAATCTACATCAGCTGGTATGCTAAAACTCGGCCCAGCCGATGCCAATGGCCAAACAAGACTTGGCCCGAGACCGTTATCCCAGTGAGGTGCTATCGCTAACATATAACTACGAACCGCTGGCGTCAGCGGAAGCCCAGTTTTTTTAATCAAATAGGGATCTGGTTCTTGCAATGCCGGGAAAATACCAACAAGCATCTTACCGTCGAGTGCGGGCACAGGATTGAATCCCTGATGTTCATACCACATTGTAATAACTGGTACTGTCGGGTGGCCTCCCGCATTATTATGGGTTGTCGTGAAGCTCGATTCAGCCGGCCAATTATAGGTGTATTCAGCACATACCTGTTTCCAACTAGTTTGTAGCCACCCTTGGCGCGGTCCCCGTGTGTCGGCGGCTCCAAGGCCTGAATCAGCCGAGGCTGACACTGCTCGGTTATAACATCCAATATGAGGAGTCCAGAGCATAGGTGTATTACTAATATCAGGGGTGGGATCAAGCTTATCAATCTCTTCATCATTGTCATTCCATGTGACTGAAGTTTGATTGGAACCAGCCAACAATAAACATTTTTCTCCAGCCCGGATGGAAGAGTTATTATCATTATTATAACTATCGCCTAAGTCTCCATGGTAGACGCCGACAACTCTTTCGTTCGGCGGTGATCCCATATCTCGCCATCCGTAGCGAAAAAGTTTATTAAGATAATTATCAGTCACAAAAGCGCCTTTGGAATCATAATTCGTATTAATAACCACATCGGGACTCAGTGGGTATGCTCGGTTAATACTCAAATAAGGATCCCCCTGACCATTGCTACCGGCCGGATCAAAATTCTCATCTCCGAAGTAGGGCCCCGCGAGGTTGCCGACTCGACTTCCGGCGGTACGGGTGTTGGGTGGGAACCAATTGCGACCTACCCAATCGCTATCCCTAGCAAAATATGTACCAGGAAGAGCTACAGGTCCATTGAGATATCCATTATAAAAAGTCGAATTTAATTCCCATCCCCATGCCCATACTAAATAATCATTAATAGAATTTCCCGCTGGGCCCAAATTAGCAACCGGCTCAAGCGCGGACTTCGGCTTTTGATAATTATAAATTATTAATATTTCTTGAGTGGTTAAAGCTCGGCTGAATACGGCGAATTCTTGTAACCACCCAGACCACATTTCATCATCGTTGCCCGTATCAAATCCTATCCCCAATCTTAGATTTTGGAAGTCGCTCGTGTTGAGCGAGTGAAACACCGGACCAAGAACACTGGCCCCATTAATGTACAGCGTTACAGCGCTGAAACCAGGACTCTCGGTGCGAACGACGACAGCAAAATGATTCCATTCTTTTGATTCAGGACCTGTCCATGGTATATGTTCAGTCTCGGCGCTATCGCCCAAGCACACTTCAAGGCCGCGACCAGCGGGGAATGGAACATCGGTTATTCTATCTACCGTTCGTAAACTAAAACCAAAATTCACCGCGTTGACGCCCATTGACCACATATATCGCCCGAGGGCATCGGCAACCGGGGGGGGATCATCTTCTTTTGCCCAGAGCATGAAAGTTCGGTCATCCTCTCCGCCAACGGATAACTCGGTAGCATTTTTTTGAGCATTAATAAATTGATAAGGTCCGGTGCCCACCGGATCCGGAATCTCCTGCTGGTAACAAGTACTAAAAAATGTAGAATATCCATGCGAAGTTAGAGGGTCAGGAGGAATAGAACCGCTGCATAACTCCAAGCCGGCCGGAAAGAGAGGAAAAGCCGGCGGATTCCTAATTCTCCCATTGAAGCCATTACCAGAGCTTCCAGTAGTATACCAGTTTGTTAGAATTTGAAATTTATCAGTCAAATGCCAAAGTAATTCATTATCAGTCATATCTACCCACGAACTTGAGGCTAGGGATGGAATTGTTTGCCAATTGTCTAATAGTTGAGTTTGAGGAAGAAGCTCTTTGAGCGGGCGCCCAAATCTTCCAATATCATAAATATGTTTAACTTCGGTGGAGCTTAATGCTCTCCCCCAAATTGCAATTTCTGCGAAGCGATCTGCGAAGCATTGACCCGCAGAAGAATCTCCGTTGCACAATATATCAAAAGGATCGGTGATCAAACCGGAGGCGTCTGTTCCAACGACGCCCACTAAATCGCCGTCGACATAAAAATTCCAATTTTGATCACCTCCTGCACCATCACACGTAACGACTAAATGGTGCCACTTCGCATCCTCAATTATCCCTTCATCGGTCAAATTAAAGCCACATTCATGGAGAGTGCCCGCGATTCTTACTCCAAGATCCTCGGATCCGTTCATCCTTATTGGGCAATTATTATTTGAACTGCAACGCAGGCCTGTCCTGGGCCCTTGTAGGATGTTATAAACCCACATGGAAACAGAAAATATTCCTGATGGTTGTCCTGGGATGACGACGGGATCTATTTTGGCCCGAGCATTATCATTGCCGCCCCGTTCCCAGTGAGATCCAAATAAAATATCTCCGCCCGGGCTCTCGGAGACCCAGTCCATGGTACTCCTAAAAGACGCGTTGAAACGATCCCACGTTTCCTTATTTCCACGACACGTCCAGTAAGCAATTAAGTCATTATCAAAAGTTGTCCAGGTTGACATATTAGACTCCCTCCAATAATATAATTTTATTCACAGCGATTAGAAACATTTAAGTACTCCTGGTGCTGTAATAATTAGTTATTTGAGGAGCTTTTGGACTAGTCTTTCGTAGATGCGTTCATATCGTTCTGCTAGGTGGTCCGATAACTCCGTTTTTAAATTATCTTCCCACTCACGAAAACACATGTTCCCTTCTTCGTATGCTTGTCTTTCCATCTCTTTTAAATGCTCGTCTCGTTGAGCATAGCCTTCGCCTACATCCAAATCATCTCTATCAAATTCACCCTCACAATTTTGTCGATGATGAACAAGCTCATGAGAGATAGAGCGCATCATATCCTTCGGATGGCGCCCATCGACATAGATGGAGATTTCTCTTGCTGCTGGATCATAGAAAGCTGTCTTACCTAATATATCTTCACCATTCTCGGGATCTGAAATAAAATTTAAATTAGGATGATCGTCATACCCCATATATTTCTGAGCATGTGGAATGAAACTTTTGAGTTTCTCCACAATTTCAGAAATATCCACGGGGGTACTGTTCTTGACTTTCATTTACTTTTTCCGTTTAAGTAATTTCTTTTTCAAATATTCTCTTAGTTGAGATTCCGTTATGGGTTTTGAAGATTTTTTATTTAACCTTCTTAAAAGTTCTTTTCCTAAATTCTTTCTGTTCTCTTTCTTTAATTTCTTGGATTTCTTGGATCCTGGCCCCGCTTTAGGTGCTTTTACATTTTTCCCGGGAGGTAGCGAACATTTCTCAATTGGCTTGCCAACTGGAGGCTCATCAGGGTTTTCAGCCGACTTTTTAAATTTATCAGCCTTGAGCGCAAAATCTGAATTTGGCTTAGGTTTGCAGGTTTCGGGATCAATTCTCTTAGAAATCGTAGACCCATGTTTATTTTCTGGATCTACAACTTGGATTGCTGATTTTCTTCCGGACCCGGAAGTGTATTCAAAACTGTCGCCCTTTTCAATCTCATCGCGTTTGCCAGGTTCAGCAGCATCGCCCTTATATTTTCCGCGATCTGTTAAACCATATGTTTGAAATACTTTAATCAAATCAACCATCGCTTCGTCTGGTATCTCCTTTCCGAGGAGGGCTTTAAACGGCTCCTTTAGCTCCTTTGCGGTTTCTTCAACGGATCCTTTTTTCCCAGCAAGAAACTTCTTAAATAAGACTGCGGCGGATTTCTTCACGGCCTTCTCCAATTTTTTAGAGGGCTTTCTATTCCTACGAAGTCCATGCTTTTTTAGGACCTCTGCAGCATCTTTATAAATACTCGCGTCAATAGTCACAAAAGCTTCAGTATCTCTCTTGCTTTTTCCTTTGATTATTTTCGTAACTTGGTCCATGTTAGCAATGTCTTCGGGATTGGGCCCGGATCGTGGAGCAATTGCAAAGCTAGCACCACCCTTTCTTACAGGATCGTTTAAGGTATCTGTAGTGGGGTTGGTATTATCTCCTGATATAGTTTGATCCTGTGCTTGTCTTCCTAATTCAATACCTTTATCGACCGTACTTTTGCCCGCGCGTGGCTTCTGGCGGTATATTTTAGTAGCATCGTCGTCAAAGCGAAGAAGTCCAACACGCCTCTTTCCTTTCCCTCCAGGTGTTGGCCCTGGCTTGGGAACGCATTCCCCCTTTTCTTCATCCCAAACTTGACCTTCGGGACATACGCATTCCCCCTTTTCTTCATCCCAAACTTGACCTTCGGGACATTCCTTAACGGGAGGCGGCCGGCCAGGACCATCATCCTCGATACAATCTTCGGGAGGCTTCATTCTTTTTAGAACATCGTTAATCTGTTGAGCCCTAGACATTTTACGGCCCTTCCATCGAAGGAGGGCGACCCCGGCTGCAGCGGGGATGATAGCCAGCCCAAGAGGGATTGCCCAGCTTCCTAGCGATGCAATAATAGCTGCACCGACCGTTCCCTTGAGGGCAGTTTTTGCCACACCCTTTCCGGTAGCTTTAAGCATCGTAGTGGTAATAGTTTTTACCATACTAGACCCGGGATGAACGAGCCAAAGACCCGTATCTTCGGGCCCGCTCGGAAAAAATTCTGCCATTGTCACATTGGGATCGGTTGCCTCAAATTGCGCGATTCGATCAAGAAAAGCCTGTTTGGCTTCGGGGTTTTCAAAAACAGTTGCCATATTGGACAATCCGCCCTCAACATTATCCCCCACTTGCAGCGCTGCTTTCTTTAAAGTATCCAAAGCCGGCTGATCGGGCCCAAAATTACCCAAACCTAAAGCTTGCCAATAACCGGTTGCGCCATCGCTAGAGCCAAGTTCCGCGATGGTTTTCATGGGTGCGCTTTCCTTAAACGACTCCCAAACCTGCTTCGGGGCTTTGGCAACTCCTGATTCAAAAAAACTCTTGAGCCAATTTTGAACCAAGGGGGTTTGTACAAGCCAACCATAAGCTCCCAACATACCTGCCATTCCAAGTAAAAACAAAGGTAACTTATGACTTTTAAGTGATTTCATAACCACTACAGATCCGCCTTCGGGATCAAACTCACCAGTAATAACTCCAGGCTTGTCAGTGAGTTTCCATTTGCGATATTTGACCGCTTGTTTGGCCTGCTTCACATCCGTTCCCTCGGGGGTTTCTCCTGTCTCTCCTGTCTCGGCGCCACTAGCGCCTGGTGCTTTGCCGGCCCCTTTTATACTTTTAAGTAACATGGCTGTCGCCTCTTCGGGGGTGCGTCCTCCACTCCTCATATTATCTATAAATTTCTTAAATTCTTCGGGTGGGAGACCAGTCGGACGCGGGCCCGCTCGCATTGCGATGTCAACTTGATACCACATTTGAGTCAACTTCTTGTCTCCCAAAACCTTTTCAGCGCTAGCAAATTCTCCAGAACCACCCGAGCGTGTACCTCTGGGCTGTCGACCACGACCACCACCAGTGTCGGCTACGCCTCCAAAAACTGTAGCTTCGGTGAGTTGCTTTTCAATAGCCAAAAGCTCTATAATAATTCCCAACTCTTCTAAAATTCGCTCTCGTTCAGTGATCACACCCCTTTCTTCTTCTTCCTCTAATTTATAACGATACTTATCTTTGAGTTTTTTATCTAGATAAAATTTAAGAAGAAATCTTAATTTTGTAATTAACTCTTCGGCTGTTTTCGGATCGGTTCCACCCTCTGTATCGGGATTCTCGCACCATGCTTCGGCAGCTTTATATAAGCTTTCATAAGCAACTTCAAAGGCCGCCAGGACTGACTGGAATTGGAATTTATCTTTATCATTCGGAAATTTGGGAGCTTCCTTTTTTACAATTTGGACTAAATTTTTGATTCTCTCATCCGTGGCTTGGTCAATAATAGCATCGAATTTAGCTTGATCTTCTTTCGAGATTCCCCCAAACAGATCAGTTTTTTCAGCCTCGATGGCATCACCAACTTTTTTTGTAATCTTCTTAATGAAATCCCATACCCCCTCATTAAGTTTAATTTCTTCGAGAGGAATACCGCGTGTTTGGTGAATATATTCTTTTACAATTTGATGATAATAGTCGTTGCCCTCTTCTCTTAGTTTTCTATTTTCTTTGATTATGTTGGAATTGATATCTTTATATTCTTGAGTTTCAAATAGTTCAGTACATATTTCTAATAGCAATGATTCTTTTAATTCAATGGATATATTTTCATTTGCTAAATGTGGCATATATCTACCTTGCTTACCAAGCAGAACCAAATCAACTGAAGTTTTCTGAAAAGAGTCTTTGATGGAGATCTCTTCTTGAACATCTCTACTTTCTCGAATATTCTCTTGTAACATTTTTTTAAAATCAAAACTCATAATATAAATTCCTTTCAATAAAATTAATCTTTTATCATCTTATAATTAGTCGCTACGACGCGAAAGATTTATCAAATTTGTTAACAAAACCTCACTTCGCTTGTCTTCGCCCATAACATAGACTTTC
>Ga0080013_1001499_pt1 | contig 30682 bp, 21 predicted proteins | sample ETNvirenome_6_85_FD_69236 | JGI IMG/M metagenome (GOLD analysis project Ga0080013, IMG submission 69236) | Marine viral communities from the Pacific Ocean - ETNP_6_85 (SPADES assembly) (version 2) | ecosystem: Environmental > Aquatic > Marine > Oceanic | place: Pacific Ocean | collected 2013-06-19 | reverse complement strand
TTCCTTTTGGGACCGGTTCTTTAAATCATACGTTACTTTCGTATGATGCCAGTGGAAGCTACTTTGATTTAAAAATGAACTTGTTTGATACTGATACTGTTTATGAATTGAGCTTTGCATATGCAATTAATGGTAGTTATGTTGAGCAGTCAGAAAGATTTAGATTTAGAGTGGAATAACATATGGCTTTAAAAGATTTATTTAACGAAACAAAGTCACAATATCTAGCCGCTACATCATTGAATGATTTAACGGGCAATATTGAATCTGCTGATTATATTAAGTTTTATTTAGAGAACAAGCAAAGATTTGTGCCTCTAGTCGATTATTCTATAGAATCAAACTTTGCTCGTTTTGGGTCTGCTGAAAAATATTACTACGACAGTATCAATTGGGTAGCAGATACGTATCCTTATGATGGCTCTAAAAAAGAAAAAGTATTATGGGAGCTATCATCTTCTCATTTAGATTTATATTTATTCGACAATGGATATCCGAGAACTACAGGATATGCCATTTTCACCACAGCCAGCCTTACAGCAACTGATACTTCTGAGGGAATCTGGGGTTCATATGGCGCCGCAGGCACAGCTTCTTACGAATATGTTTTTGTCAATGGTGGCCCTCACGGCGGCACAGGGCGAACAATTTATTTAGATCCTGACACTGGCAAAGCTAAACATCGTAAAAATGCAAACATCTGGGATCCTTCTGAAAACAGAGAATGCAATCTTAAGATTGGCGGCACGGACGGTAACACTGTTGAGTTTTGGCTAAAAAAAGCAGAGTTTGATCCCGACGCGACCAAAAAAGAAGTTATATTCGATATTCACACTACTTCTTCTATTTCTTCAAGCGCTGATTATGGTAGATTAAGAATTGAAATGTCCGGACATGGAGTTGGCACCAATACAACTTCTCCATTTTATGTTACTTATATGTCTGGCACAGCCGGCATTACAAATCAAAATATCGGAGCTTCTTTAACCACTTCATCAATCGCTGACGATAGTTGGCATCATTACGCTTTTAGATTTAAGAACACTGGAAGCAATATTGTAACGGATTTGTTTGTCGACGGCGCACACAATCATCGTGTAACTACCGGCACAACAGTAAATTATATTAGCGGCACTATAGTTGGCACGCTTGGCGCATTAGCCACTTACCCTTCAGGCACCAGCGCCGGCTCACCACAAGCCAATAAAGGTTGGGGAAAATTATCTGGCTCGGTTGACGAATTCCGATATTGGAAAATCTGGAGAACATCTGAACAGATTCAGACGCGATGGTTTGATCAAGTTGGCGGCGGAACTAATACTGACGATGCCAATACTGATTTGGGTGTCTATTTTAAATTTAACGAAGGAATAACGCTCACAGTCTCTACTGATGAAAATGTATTAGATTATTCTGGTCGCGTAAGCAATGGCTCGTGGACTGGCTATTCGGCCGATTATTCTAGAAATATCGGTTCAGCTATAAATGATTCAAATATAACTAGCTTTACTGGTTCTGAATATAGAGATCCAATAGTCTATAAGCATCACCCGGATTTTAAAAGTTTTTTGATTGACAAGCGTAAAACGGGAAAAGAATATGACTATACTAACTCTTCAAATTTATATTATAGTATGCCCACTTGGATTATCGAAGAGCATGATGCCAACAATCCCGATAATGCCGGCATAATTGACAATTCATTTTGGAATCTAACACAAATCATTAGTAGCTATTTTGATAATGCTGCGAATCAAATCAAGACTTTACCAAGTCTAGCTCAACCTGACTATCCAAGTGGCTCTATGAAACCAATTCCCTTTATGGATAGAATACTGGAATCTAAAGGGTTCATTAGTCCTGAAGTGTTTTCAGCGCTAGGCGCGCTTGAAGCTTTGGAAAATAGGGATAATAATTCTTTATATGCTCAAAAAATATATGATGTTAAGAACATTATCTATAGAAATATATATAACAATTTAACTTACATTTGCAAATCCAAAGGAACAGAAAAATCTTTTAGAAATCTTGTTCGATGTTTTGGTATTGATGACGAAATATACAAGTTTAATATGTATGGCAACGATGTTGACTTTGTTTTAAAAGACAATTATCGTTCCATTTCAGAAAGATATAGGCTTATTAACTTTAATACTATTAATAATAGTGACGGCGTTATTTATCAATATTCAAGCAGCGCCAATCCAAACTCAGTTACATTTATTTCTGCTAGCAATGAGTTTAACACTCTTCAAGAAGGAGCTGGTCTGCCATTTAGTGTAGAAGCTAATATTATATTCCCTAATAGAGTGGAACAAAGAGATTATCACACTTTAAGACAGTTTGATACTTCAGTTAGAAATGCTTATCCCTTAATGTTGACTGCTAGCCTATTTGGAATGCATACAGCGGTTGATACGACTCCGGAAGATACTACATGGGCCCCCAATGATTATGCCAATTTTATTGTAAAAGCGGTGAAACCAGAAATATTTTCTAATAAAGCACATTTTGTTTTAACGGGTACAACTGACGGATTTATACCCGAGTTGTCTTCTTCCGTATTTGACGACGTATATAAAGACAAAAATTGGCAATTTTTGATATCTCTATATCCAATTGGATATCCAAATGCCAATCAAGTTAGTGGTGCCATAGAAAATGACTATGTTGTCGAATTTGCTGGTGTACACAACATACTAGATGTCACGATTAATGAATTTTCTGTTACCGGTACTATTTCTTCCGGTTCTGCTACTAAGTTTTTAGCTTCTCCAAAAAGGGCATTTGTAGGCGCTCATAGAACAAATTTCACTGGAAGCCTAGTAACCAGCACTGACGTGAAATTTAATAATTTAAGAGTCTGGCAAAATAAACTAAGCTCTAATGATCTTAAGATGCACGCTAAAAATCCGAAGAATTATGGCATTTCTAATCCAGAGCAAAATGCTTATCTTTTTAATACTTCTGTGAATAAGGTTTTTGTTCCCAATAAAGAAACGTTATTACTTCATTGGAACTTTGATAATGTAACCGGATCCGACGCAAATGGCGAATTTCTCGTAGAGGATCTCACGTCTGGTTCTACTGACCAATTGTCTAGATACAGTTGGCTATCAAATCTAAACAAACAACAGCATACAGGGAAAGCTTATGAGTTTGCTGCCTCAAGTACAGATGTTTATGTCATCGATGAAATCACCACAGCTAAATCTAATTTGCCAGAAATCATAGACAGCAACGACACTGTTACTGTAATGCAAAATGATGATATATATTTTACTAGAGATAAACGTCCGACCTTTTTTGATCTCCACATAGAAAAAAGCCCGTATCAAAATATATCTGAAGAAATGATGAAGTTTATGGCCACTGTAACTGATTTTAATCAACTCATTGGTCACTCTGTTGATAGATATCGTCACGAATATAAATCATTAGCAGTGTTGAGAAATCTATTTTTTCAAAGAATCAAAAACGTTCCGGATATCGATAAATATATCGAATATTTTAAATGGTTTGATGCTGCTATTTCCGCTATGGTACGGCAGATAGCACCTATGTCTTCCGGCTTGACTGACAGACCTTTAAGAAATATTATCGAATCACATATATTGGAAAGAAACAAATATCAAAGCAAGTTTCCATCATACGAGTTTAAACAATCAGACCCAGAAGCATCATTGCTTGGTATCAAAGAAATGCTTTATGATTGGAAAGCAGGGCATGCTCCTTTAAGCGAAGAACAAAGTGATAATTGTTTATGGTGGAAAGATAGGGCCGAGCGAGACGATGCCGAGGCTACGTCTGATGATGATGACGTAGATTCAAATAGAAATACGTATTTAACAGCTTTAAATAATCAAAATAATGCTTCTGCTCCTAATTTAAGTGGCTCAAGTGGTACATATGAAGGTTCAACTTACGCAATAAGAAGATTTGCAAGGCCTTACAAGATGTCGTCTGATTTAAGAAAACAAATACATGGCGGCGGCAATTCTTATGCTAATAAAAAAGTGGGATTTTGGGATTCAATTAGAAAGCGTCCTGCACCAGCTGGCTCATCAGTAGGGGCAACTATAAGTATCGAGCCCGATGAATCAGGTTTAGAAGATTTTAAAAATTGCGATGATAATTCTGCTCTGAGACAGGGAAAGAGAAAATATTCTTTCTCTGCCCAAACCAGTATTGATGATGAAGATTTTACTACGAACGATAAGTTTAAGGGCGATTTAATATTCCCATTTAGCTTTTACAGTTCCTCTATCAATGATGATACTTCACGCGGAGATTTAAGTGATTTCCAAGCTAATTTAGATATCACCAACTTACATCACGATTCATATGGCCCCTTTAAAGATGTGCCAATGCAGGGCCCATTTACGGAAAAATATGTTGGCGGTAGACCTTATAGACACGTATTCACTAATTTTACTCCCGTTAACGAAGAACCTGATTCTTCTACAGAAAGATTAGAAGGGTGGACTCTAAGTGCTCAAGCGGGTGTTCTCGATCTAACAACTCCATCATCGGCTAGTTCAGTATACTTCCGCGATGGCATAGCTAAACGACCGGTTAACATTGCCAACATTCAACAGCTGACTGGCGCCGCAGATACAGAGGATTCATATATTCATCCAGTCGGCGTAACAGTCATAGGCAACTATACCAAAGGTTATGAAATAGTCATGACAAATGGTCGTTCTATAAATAATAGATATCTTGCAGAATCTGATGGCGATTTGCCGACAACTAGCGCTGATAATACTTTTGTTTCAGGTGCGCTTGATTTCGCTCTTCCAAGAAGAGACTTGACTGGTAGCAACTCTTTTATTATAGTTAATCGTTTTTCTGCTCCCGGCGATCCCTCGACAATGGCTGAAGGAATGCTTGATGTCGCAGCTGCGGAATATAGCGTTTACAATGCTTTACCATGGAGAAATTTAAGTGTAAGACAACCATTAGATGAACTTTACTCTGATCATTGCAAACAGTTTGGATATTTCAGCGATGCATTTAATTCCGCTAGTTATGTCCTTGCTGATATTGCTTATCCCGGCACCAGTGGCTCAGTGAATACTGGCTCTTATTATGCCAACGGCGCATATCAAGATGCAACAGCCTCGTTTCACAAAATCAATAGAAACAGAAGAAGACAGCCTAAATATGATAATGAATACAACGGGGCAGAGGGCACAACCATAACCGCTTCCGTATATGATAATTGGTTTGTCCAACATCAAATACCACAAACAGATGTCCAGTATGCTTGGATTACTGCGAGTTTGGTAGAAAGTTATAGTGGTTCTGCTCTTTATGGTTTTGAGAAACCTAATTTTGCCAATGCTAGTTTGGCTTCTACTGATTTAATATTTTGTAGTGCTAGCGACTTTGGAAGCTATATTCTTAGTTCGAATCGCGTATGGGGGGGCCCACATTCATCCTTTGCCTCTCAAGGATTTGTTCCGACTGATTTTGCCGGTATCAATTCTAACATATATGAACCTGTCACGACGTCGACAAATACTCTAGGATATCCCGCCGGCACCAGATTGGTTGCAGCACTCACCAATGATGAATCTTATCTAAACAATGGTGATGGTGTAGGATTTATAGATACTGCCGCGGCAGTACAATATCAAAAAGGTGCCGAAGCATTTAATTCATTGATTCTTCATCGTCAAGGTCCATATGGTTGGCCTTCTTGGAAGCAAGTTCGTGGAGAGCAGCACCCAATTGTAAGGGCACATAGACAAGAAAATAGATTAAGTTATTGGATAGAAGTCCCAAAACAAAGTCAAGGTTTAACGTTATATACTAGAGAAATTAATTCTGTTATTGAGCCGCCTATTACTGGTAAACATAAGCAATTGGTCCATAAAGTTCTGGTAAAAGAGGATCCTACTACAGATGTCGTGCAATCTACAACAATTAATCATTCATATGGCAATAATGTTAATTTCTTTACGGATCGCACATCAGACGGAATTAACTTGGATATCATTTTATTAGACGACAGACATAAAGATACAGGACCACAAACTTTGGATGTTATTAACTATTATTTATATAGCGGCCAATTACAGGAAGCATTTAATCCAATAGAAGAGCTTGAATCATTAATCATCAACGAAACTATTTTCCCGAAAGAACAATATACATACCTTTCTAAAACTAGACAACGCGAAAACTATGTTAATGGTTTCTGGAGAGATAGTAGAGAAATAAGAGCAACTAGAGGACAAGAAACAAATTATCCATTTATAGATTTGGGCCTTGCCGCATATGCTGATACATACGGCATGGGAATTACAGCCAGCATTTGGCCCCTTGATGCTCGTTTGGATTTTGAAACTGCTAGTCCGGGAAGAATTAAATCTGGTTCGAATGAGGGCCTCATTGGCGACGAATTCCCAATTGTTTCCGGTGCTGTAGATCAAGCAGGAATACTACAAAACGGCATCATGCCTTATAGCAATTATGTTAGAAAGACAGATACGTCAACATTAGTTGGCGCAGTATTGGTGCCCCAGTATAACAGAAGAATTGCCGGTGTTATATCAACCGACTCTACTCATGAATATAAATTTGGCGATACTTTATGGGAAGCTGCAGATCAATCCGGCATTAAACCATTCTACGATACGTATGCTGATTATGTTGATGAGATAAAGAGAACCGGAAAAGATCACGGCTTATTGCCAGAGTTTAGAATGTCTGAACATATGGATTTTTATTTAAACCAACAAGGTGGCGATTTCTTAGCGGATAATACAGCTTCGTTCACTTTAACTGGTTCCAGTATTGCATCGAGCGCAGAGGCTGGCTTTTTCAAAACTTATTCTCAAACTGATTTCTTGAAAACGTTTAGGGTGGTTAACGACGATTATGAAGATTCAGCTGATGCTACAAAGATTACACTTAGTGTTGATGCGATTATGAAGTTCCTACCTTATGATGGTTTTTATCCTGCTGACCGAACAGTACAATTAGCAAAACTGTTTTGGGACAGTTATTCTGATAACTTTGCTATAACCGGCAATATGATTGATTTTACAACATCAGATGGTAAAGGTATTAATGAAGACCTTTTGGACCGTGAAGCTGGATATATAAACCCATTATGGAAGACGTTGTTTGCCCCTGGCATACTTTACAATAGTATTAAGTCTGGAATTGCTGTTGATTATCCAGTACATACGGGCACCATGGTGGCGCCGATCGGATATAGCATTACCGGTGAACCAAACGATAGAAATGATCTTGGTTATTTACAAAATATACCAAGGATAAATTCGCCTTTTCACGCAAGACTGGACTTTGAGACATTAGTAGACCCGGAAGGTCATTTCTTGGCCACTTCGATAGTCGATAATGAACCTCACCCTTCTGCTAGTGTGGACTTGACAGCCTCTTTGGCCGGCGCTGGCGAAAGCAATTATAAACTAGCTATGCATAACTTTTTAGCTTCAACTACTGATTTCTTTAGCCCAAATGGCCAATTGACCACTATTGCTTCTTTGGCAGATAACGATCCTAAGTTCGGTCTTTCTCGCGGCCTAGGCTTTAAAGTGGGCAATGAATATCGCATGCGAATTGTTTGTTCTCACGCTAAGTATAAGAGTATCAAAGAAATACAAAATTATTTTTCTAGTAGTGACGGATCGATTAGCGGACCAATTCAATATTCGGCTTCTTACAGCTGGAATCCGCCATCTTTGGTGATGTATGCTAGAACTGGCAGTGATCCCACATCTCGTAGTGATTATTATGGATCTTCTTTTGGACCTCCATGTGCGCGTCAATCTTATATAGGCGAAGTTCCCGGTGCAGAGCCCGCTTCTGTTACTGATCCCAACTATTCATCAGCTTCTTATGAGCCATTTACGCCTCCTTATTATGATGGCTATAGTCATATTGAATTAACTTATAGACCTCAACATGGAGATGATACATTAGCTACAATTATGCAAGAACTAACGCATTCTTATGAGAGATATTTAACAGGTTTTGGCCCATTGGATGAATCATCTTTAAGCAGTATTGATACGGCATATACGAGCAGAATGCAACTTAGTTCCAGTTTAAACTTATCATTAGTATCAGAACCAAATATAGTATTCGACGGGGCCGGTAATCCTATACAAGTCGGCGGTGATGCACAGGGCTCCGGCATGAAACTAATCATACAGCCTAAATGGGAAACTCCAGTATTAAACTTTAAAGATGTAAATGTTACACTACCTCTTACTGGTTCGGGTTCTGTAGCCAGAGGAATGTGGCACCAATACGGCGCCCTTCCGAAAAACAACGAAGGCATATTCTTACAAGTGCAAAATTTAGGCAGATCAGAACTTGATGATCCGTCATTAACTGGCTCTTTGGCGGATGCATTAGGCTTTTCGAAAGATCCAGTTAAAATAGGACAAATAGCCAGATCTAAAAAGATTTCAGAAGCGATTGTAGCTATTCCGTATTGGATATCTGAACAAAATATATCTAAGGAGAAGTTCAAAATTAGCTCTGACGTAATCAAGCAAGCGAAACAATTCATTAAAACAGGCAAATTTACTTCTTCTGATGCGGATCCGCTGAGTCTTATGTCTGCCGCTTTATGGGCCAGACCAGCAAAGGAAGTAATCGATATGGTGCGAAAGATGAAGAAGTTTGTTATTCCACCACAATACGATTTTGTTACAAATGAAGGCATACAACCTTTTGCTATGTTTATTTTTGATTTTGATGTTGTTTTGAACCAGCAAGATCTTGCCAATGTTTGGCAAAACTTAAGCCCTGATATCGGCACTTCTTTCCAAAAGAAACAAGCTTCTTTGCCGATCGACATTTTTGCGCCAAATGATGAAGCAGGTACGGGTCTTATGGGCAGTATGGCAAATCCGAATATTCCAGCTTCACTTAGAAACCTGCCAGATACTACTAAATGGATGGTATTCAAGGTAAAAGAAAGAGCAGCGTATAATTATTTTGCTAAAACTGCCACAACACAAGATGACGACGATTTTGATCCTAAATCTATTCTTGGAACAGAAGGCTCTAAAAAAGCAATTCCAGATTATAGTTATAACTGGCCATTTGATTTCTTCAGTTTGATAGAATTAGCCAAAATTGATGCAGAAGTGGAAATGACACCAAAGCCAAAGTACAAGAAGGCTAAAAAGATTAAAAAGGTAACATGAAATGAGTTATTTAGATCCAAAAGAAAGAGTAATTGATCTACAATTAACTTCTTATGGCAAATATCTATTATCGATAGGAAAATTGGATCCTGTATATTATGCCTTCTTTGATGATGATATTATTTACGATGGTGAATACGCTAATATTTCCGAAAAGCAGAGCGAAATTGAGCCAAGGATCCAAGAAAATACGCCGCGCTTTTCCGTACAAACTGTATTTTCAGGACGAGAATTGGAAATATTTAATAAAAATCCCAATATAATCAATGATCTTATCATTGGAAGTGATATTGAAGATGAAGAGAAAATAGAACAGGGGCTGATTAAAGTTCAAGATGGGCCCGAACATAACGAGATTTTGCAGCAACCTCTTGGTAGATCGAATCCTTTTTATAAATATGCGCCGGCGTGGAATGCACATTTTTTAAAACAACCTTTGTCTGCTTCAGTCAATTATTGGACCATCAGTGGATCACAAGGAATAGAATATAGAAATATTCCTCAATTAGAAGCTAATATTCGTTTCTCTGTTAACAGAAATTCGCGAAAGTTTGTTGCCCATGGTGGATCGACTCACTCCGGAGAAGGTTTTGGAGATGTAGAAAATGAATATATGAGTCAAATTGAATTTTCCGATGGCTCAGAAATTGCTATTGAAAATGATAATTTTATTGTATTACAAATCGAAGAGAGCAACACTTTTTTTGAAAATGATAACTTTGAAGTAGAATTCTATCGAGTACAAACTGTAGATGGAAAAGAAATACTTACACCCTTAACATATTTTAATGGTGATGTTGAAATTGAAGCAGATGAAGTTGGACTATATAACAATACCACTTGTATTCAAAGCTATTTAACAATCAAGGTTGATAAAGAGATCGATCCAAATATTATTTGTCCTCTTATTAATACGGACAAGGTGCGGAATGTTTTTGATAGTAGAGTGTTTAAATGTGAGGCTCTTCCGCAGGATGCTCCCATAGATATTTATGACGATGTTGATGATACAGAGGATGTTTGCAACTAATGATTTCAATACAAAGCTTAACAGACAATTTACTTCCAAGTGTGTATTTAAAAAACGTTACATTAAATAGCAACTTTAAAGATATAGAAGGGCCCACTGCATATGTTTCGCCATATGGTATTTTAAAAAATGGCGAGTCCGGAGTTATAGAAACTCCGACACAGACAATAGATGATTTTGGAACATCAAATATATTGATTTCTATGAAACTTGTTAAAACTCCGGGTGTTCAATCTGAAATATTGCAACTTTTGAATTCTGAATTCAAAGAATTTGTTTCTGTATATGTTCATCAAATCACAGACGAAACCAAATATTATAAACTATTAAGCAACCCATCGTCACTTTCTGGAAAACAGGATTTAATTAATATTACGTCATCTGATACTAAAAAAACGATAAAAATAACTTTGGATGACTTTCTTATGTATAGCGGCACACCAAGTGAGGGTAAATGGAGCGGGCTGGATGTTTTTAAAAACGAACAGCTCTTGTCAGACGGAAAAACCACAATTGGGGAATTCACTACATGGCTTGATTTTAATTTCAATAAAAAAAGTGACTTTCTTGCTTATATCATCGTAGCGGCCATAAAACCATCAGGCGAGGGTTTTGGAGAGGTCGATGGAGAAATATTTATAGGTAAAATATCTTCTGACATTGTCATTCTTAATGGAAATTTCCAAAATGAGGGTCTCGCATTCACTATTGCTCCTTACTCAACAAACGATCCAGAACTGTCTAAATATGGAAAACCTGGAGACATTTGGGCCGGCGATGTGCATATGAGCAATGCTGGGGATCCACTGCCCTTTATGGCCGGCGCCGCACACGTTGATACATCGCATCCATTCTTGAACCATCACATAGTACCAGTTACTAAATTTGTAGATAATCGTGTAAAAGAAAAGATTGAAAAGAACATATTAAATGTAACAAAAACCTATGAAAAGATTAGCTCTTTAACGACTAAATATACTAACAATTCTTTAAATTTATTAGATTTTCAACAATACAAAAATTTGAGTTTTATTAGCGATATGCATCTTTTTCAGGATTCGAAATTTAGCGTTAATGGGTTCTTTTCTATCGACAAAACAACATTATTAGAATCTAAGAGCGCGCTCCCGTTTTTATTTAGCAATATTAAGCAATTACATAGTGAAACTTCATCTGTAGAATACGCCAAAATATTGACTTCTATAATGAATTCAGCAAAGTTATTAAAATTAAATATTTATGAAAACGAGATACTGAAGGGGACAATAACTGGTGACGATACGCCAACTGGCGAGAAAGTTCCTTCAACAAGTGGCAACACTATGGTTTTTCCTAAAATGCCTAAACCTAACTTTTCTATTACAAAAGAAACAATAAAATTAAATAATTATATGGGAGGATTAGAGCATATATCTTTTAAAACACTAAGCAAGGACGGCAAAAGTCCCTCAACGTTAACATATAGGGTTGAGGTCGAATATAAAGATCCTACAGTTGAATTCGTAAAGGGTATTCTTCCTCCGATAGCTGCAGCCTTAGAAGCTATAAATACAGTTCTTACCCGAGCCCAACTTATAAAGTCCCAGAAAGGTAAGATCTTAGGAGCTGGTTTTAACCCATATACTCAAAAGCTTAATGAAGTTGCAATAAACAAGCTTTCTGACGAAGGATTTGTTGATGCAAAAACAGGGTTGATTCATAATATTGTCTCTTTGACGGAAAACGGTCCATTTAAAGTTTATATTTATAATCCAGATATAAACTACAAAGATATACTTAATTACATTAAAGGGTTGTCAAATGTAAAAACTGCCACACTAGATCATTTCTTAACATTAAAGGACTTCTTGATTAATTTAAGGGCAAACGTAGAAGGCCATTTGGCTTCTTTTGGTTCAAAACCGACGAAAAATCTTGGCGGAACAGCGGAGCAGAATGCGTATGGCGCCAAACTAGGAACAACACCTGGAGAACAGTCTTTATCGACAAGAGTGATAAAGGAAACAAAAAGCGCCAATATAACAGTTGTTGACCATGGTTATGATTTTATTGCACGCATTTCTGGACCGGAAACATTCTCGGCGCAGGAGCATGCACATGGAAAGCCTGTTGAGATTGCGACAGTGACAGGTAAAGAATATGAGTTTGCGATTGGAAAGTCTTTATCTCAAATAACAGCAGGAAAGTGGGCCGAGCTTGATAAATCAAAAAGTTTCAAGGCAACAGGATTACCGATTGAAAATCTTTCGAGGGATGGATATTCATTTTTAAATATTCCAGTTGAAAATCCAGACCCCAAATCTTTAAAAATGTCAGTTATATTGCCAAAAACGGTTTTAAATTTTAAGGGCAAGGATGTCAAAGAAGATGATATTTTTAACGCTATTATTAAATTTAAGAATATGTTGTTTGGGGATAACACGGATACATCTGCTTTTGATCAACATGAAAACAGAATCAGCAATCAATTGAATTATATTTTAAATAATAAATTTGGGACTTCTCTCGGGCGTTCATTAATATCTTCGACTACGGCTATAGGAAATGTAGAAGTTCCACCGTTATTTAACGACCCCGACCCCCTCGGTGTGGGCGCCGCCAGCCAACCACCTCAGACAATGCAACAATATTCTGCACCAAATAAATTCAATTATAATTTTATTAAAACTGCTTTATTAAGCAAAAGCCTGCTCAGTGGCGAAGGCTCTTTTATACCAAATATGAGCAAAGACGATTTTACACCATTTACCGCTGAAGAAGCAGCTATTATACTAGCAGGAACGTTGGAAGATTACGAAAATCGTGGCGAGGGCACACCAGTATATGTTAAAGCACTATCGATCGAAGACGACCAGATAGGCCCATTTAAAGATTTTTTAGGTTCAGATCAGCTATATATAAAAGAAGGGGTTATAAATCCTTTATATCTGTGTTATTATTGGTTTATACATCAAAATATAGTTAAAGTGGAATATTTGTATAAATATAAAACATCAAGTAACGTTGTGACAACAAAAAACACGGACAACCCCTATCAACAAGGAAAACAAATTAATGTTACACAAAGAAACGTTAATAACCCAGAATGGAGAAAAATGAGTCTTGGGATAGCAACCAGTCTTAAGTCTGGAGAGAGAATATTATGCAGGCTTGTTAGATATGATAATAAAAAGTATATTAATAAAGTCTTATTAGATGCTTTGAATTTGCCTCTGATGAATAATTACTTTATATTAAGAGGGTAGGAATAAATAGATGGAATTAATAGACGACTATATTACGACAAGATATAATTCTTTTTTAGCTATGCTTAAAAAGACATCTACTGCTGTAATTGGCGGAACAGAATACGATGAAGAAGCTTTGGGAACTATGACACCAGCTGAAATTGCCGCACTCACTGTCGATCAAGCCGCGGCCGGTGGTCCATGGGCCAATTGGACAATAGTAGATAACGATCGTGCACTCAGCCCATATGGCACCCTCGCCGTCGCAGGTAAAACAGAAGACAACATTCATTTCTCGGGCCCCCCATTTACTAAAAGCTTTTTTAAAAACGCAGCATATGTTGGTTATACTGCTGTGCATGACGTCGCTTTTATGTTGAAAGCCCAGGCAGCCAAGGTAAAGTTCGCGAAAAAATACGGGGGCCCGATAAAGCTTCCAATCAACGTTGCGGATTTACCCAAGGGTATATATTTTACTGGCCACGCGCATAAATGGCAAGTCGACGGCAGCGGAAATGGCTCCACTTCATGGGTTTCATCTCCTACTTTGCCAAATGTTTTTCATGCTCATAAGATTACCAGTTGGCAATTACATTCCGCTCCAAGTTATTATGGTGGTTCCCCTGCGGCCGGCGTTGGATCCGGCAAAAATTCTTCGGAGCCGGAAGCTATACTGGCTGGTAAACCTTCATTGTTTGGCCTGGGATGGTATGACAATCCTGATCCAATAGATGCGATCGGTCGACCTTACCTCAAGCTCGGCAACGACACGTCTTATATCTTTGATCATTGGCATGATCTGGGACCATGGAAGGAGTTGGATAAATATGGGAATCCTTTGAAGAAAGATTTTAAATGGGACTGGGGCAATGTTAATATATTTCAAAGGAAAGTACCCGGCGCGCACTGGGACACAGCGTTGCCTTCTAACTGGTATACAATTGAATGTCCCGAGGGCGATCCTTGTATCGGGATTGGGACAATTTATAAAACACTGGGCGATCTTCCTCCCTGGACCGGCCCTTGAGTAACATATTATGATTGACAACTTTTTAAACTATATATATCTCTTTAATAACAAAAAAAACGTTAGAATAATTGACAATGATAATACACTGGGCCTAAATATACTAGGCAAAACGTTTTCTCTGGATATGGATGATCTACAGAGCCCTCTGGTTTCTATTTTAACTTCCGATAATTCTTCTAAAGAATTGATTAATCATAATGCAATAGATGAAAGGCAAAATCAATTTTACGAACTTGCCATTGACGGCATGCTTAAGAACCCGGCGGTGGTGGCGCCTGGCACGGGCACGATCGTACCAAACACCATTCACTCGATTGATCCGGTGGCCAACGGCTACTCGGCCACGCCGTCCGGTTGGGTGGAGGAAAGATACTCAAATAGAGATCCTGGCCAAAGCCCATTTTTTTATCATTCCTTTAAGATGTCAGATTTATCTTATGATCATGTGTCTCAGAGTGACCCTGCTTTCTATAGATTTACGTATAAATGGCCGACAATAGGCCTAAATAAAACTCCACCTATTGTATATGTAGATTTAACGCCATGGCAATGGGGAAGCAAATATTATTCCAACATTACAGAAACGAGTGATTTTCTTTACACACAGGAAGTATATTATAAAATAACTAAGGCCTCCGTGTGGCAAGAAGAAAAAGATGAACAGCTCACGGCCCAAGAAGGCGAAGATGGTTCGCCATGGCTCCCCACCGCGGTCCAAGATTTCTTCGAGACTTACGCTTCTTTAAATTTAGAATCTGAATATTCGGCAGCAAGAATTGGCATACCTTTGGATTTCACTAATCATACGTATGGAAAAAACAAAAACAAAGAACTGGGAGTTAATATTAAACAACCGGAATATCAAAAAATATACAATTATTATGATGCTAATTATGAAACACTGATCACGGAAGATGACTTTGATGTTAGATTACTGCCCAGTATATATGATTTTTTATATGTCGATTCACAGCCAGGCCTTAAAAGTTTTTTAGATTTGCCAGAATCAGGAGACGATGAATTTATAAAGTTTAGTGCCATGAGTCATTATTTAGATGCATACACGCAACATTACGCGAAAGCCAAAGCGCCGGCAGCTGCTCTGGCCAAAGCCGAGAGCAAAACGGCGATATACTTTTCTGAAAAATCATTAGATATTTTTGATCAAACTTTAGATAAAGATTTTGTGTTTCCATTTTTCACGAAATTGACCATTCCAAATGAATCCATGGGTCCGATTGCCAAACTTCTTAGTCAAAATGATTTATTAGATGAATTAAATATATATGCTGCGTCGAATGTTATAGCACCAGGAGATCCTAATGAACCTAATGAACATGATCATAACGTTACTGTTGGTGGTTACTACGGAGGAGCTGTTCTTGCAGCCACACCGGGCCATAATGCAAAAATTAATTTATTAAATAGTTATGATTTAAACACTTTTAAAATATTTTTGGGCCCGCATCAACCTGATCCGCAAACTATACTTGAGGCGGCCAAATCCACTGGATATTATATAGAGGGCGACCCGGTCCAGGGAGAGAAACCCCTCAGTCTGAATCCCAACGCTACGAATAGCCAGATTTACTCCACGCTATATGACATACCGGGATATGATGTTGATACACATATTGATGATTTGGGGCAAGAATTAAATAATAACGTATTAATCTATGGAGATCAGGCATCTATAAAAGACAACTCTTCAGCTTTACAAAAATTTATCAATAAATTGAAAATGCAAAGTTTTAAAAATAAATTTAAAAAGATAATTTCTGAAAGAATTGTTTCACCAGGCGAAATTCATGACGGCAAGTTTGCTCACGAAGAGACATTGATGTATGAAATAACAAAGTATCAGATTAATGATGATGGTACTCGACAATATATTCAAAGTATATTTTTGCCAATAAGCGAAAAAACAAATGGCATCCCTCGGACTTCATCTTATTATGATACACAAATAAAACCATTTCAAAAATATTATTATGAAATATACGCCCATAAGGCGATTTTAGGAAGTAGATATCGCACTTCGAATGTAAACAAAAAAGATGGGTTAATCAATCAAGACGGCATTCTTTACGCATTAAATTATCAAATCGAGCCATATATTCAAATAGTGCGTGTGCCATATTATAATATAGAGCCTACCTGTGGGGAGTCTTGGTGGGGTGGTCAGGTCTTGATTAGTGATTTAAATTATAGTACGGTGGTGGATGCTCCTCCGTTGCCTCCGGATATTAATTTTGTGCCTTTTAGAAATGTTGATGATGAGATCTTAATATTGTTAAACAATTCTATCGGAGAACAAACACGTCACTTGCGGCACATACTTCCAGAAGAAAAAGATATAGTTGAGAAAATTGCGATATCGCAAGATAAAATACCATGGGCGAATCCGGAAATATTTTTTAAATCAGACGACTCTCAAGGAAGCTTTCAGATTTTAAGATTGAAAGAGCCGCCTACAGATTACACAGATTTTGCAGAAATACTACAAGAAGATTATTTAGAGCTGTCGTCTATGGGCAGTGAAAAAAACGATTCAGTAATACAGTCTATTAAACCGAACCAAGATTATTATTATATTGCGCGCTTTATAGATATACATAACAAATTTTCTAACCCTACTGAGGTTTTTAAGGTAAGAATGACTCATAAACAGGGCATAGCTCCATTTTTAACTGTGGAAACTGTTGACATCAAAGAGTTACAAAAAAAGGCGCATGAAAAGAAGTTTTTGTCTTTTAAAGGTATGAAGAAGTATATATTAATAAAACCAAACAGCGAACAGACGTTGTTATTCGGTGGCCTTCCTTCTACGAAAGGAGTACCACCTGATTTGCCTTCTGAGGATCTTGAGCCTGACATATCAGAGACAGACAACTATTTATCATATGCAGTTGAATTAGGTTCATCGAAAATCAAAGACAGTGTTTTTGGTAAAAAATTTAAAATAAGACTTACTTCCAAACAAACGGGAAAAAAGTTAGACATTAATATTGATGTTAAACAGCCTGAAGATATTATAAATGAATGACATTACTATTTATAGATAAAGGAGAAAATAAATGGCTTTTTTAGACAATTCTGGCGATATCATTTTGGACGCTGTTTTGACAGATACCGGCAGGGCACGATTAGCGAGGGGTGATGGTTCATTTAAAATTGCCAAATTTGCCTTTGGAGATGATGAGATCAATTATTCGTCTTACAACGCTGCGCACGCTTCCGGCTCAGCCTATTATGATTTAGAGATTCTACAGACTCCCATTTTTGAAGCGTTTACCAACAACACGTCGACAATGAAATCTAAATTACTTAGTCTCACAAATAACAATCTTTTGTATTTGCCAATACTTAAATTAAATAATACGGCCGGCAAGGCATTTCAGCCAACAGACTCAGACAGTATATATGGAAGCGGATCTCATGTTGTTTTGGTAGATACTGACACCATCACCGCAGTCGAAACCGCCGGCGGCAGCGTGCCGCTCGGAGTTATTAAAGGGATGAAAGGTAGTACAGACAGCAATCATATACGAATTGATCAAGGTTTGGATACTAGTGAAATCTCCTCTGCGCTTATTTTAGATCCAGAATTGAAAGAAACCCAATATATTGTAGAGCTAGATTCTAGATTTGGTAAGCTTTTTGATGTTCACGGCGACGCCCCCCAAGCTCAGCCTTCATTCCTCGATGATGATCTAATAGCTTCCTACTATTTTACACAAAATGTTGGGAACTATGTTAACAATTCATTCGCTGATGGCACTGACGGGCAAAATACTAATGCTAATGAAAACAATGAATCTATCAGTGGTCCCAGGGGAACAAACTTGCGTTTTGGTGTTTTAGCGGCTACTGATTTGATTACTAGCGACTATCTGTTTACAACAATTGGAAATACGTTGCCCGATCGTCCTGGCGACAGCGCCGATTATTATTATATTGATACAACTGTTAGGGTAACCGGAGTAACAACTGGATATAGAATAGATATTCCAATAAGATTTTTGAAGAAACAATAAGGGATAAAAGATGGCTAATACATTTAAAACATTTTTAAATAGCGATATCGCGAACGTTCGTACACTATTACACGAGGCAATCCCAATTACAGGAACAATAGTTTCGGGGACCTATACGGATGATGGAAATATTAAAACATTTGCACACGGTATGTTTGAGGCAGTATATGACTACCCTTACTTAAGTTCGTCTGCAAATCACATTTTTGATATTACTGCCGGCTACTCCGCTAATAGTCCATTATCAGCTTCAACTAATGTGCAGAATGCAAAGAAGATTAATATTTATAACCAACATGCACAAATACTTTACGGGTATGACCTTACCGGCTCCATTCAAGACTTTGATCGCGATGGTAATACGGCCGGTGGCGGCGACAAAATGACGGAATGCTTCTTTCTTAATTTTTCACGTCTATTGACTAAAGACGAAATCAAGAAAGGCAGTTTCTTACTTACAGTGTATACTGGATCCGACGATTTGCTGACACTAACTCACGAATTGGATATTAGCGATTATGGCGCCGCAACAGGTTATAAAGTTAACTCGCCGGCCGGCGAGTATGGACTATTGCTTACTAATTCTGCTGATACATCTGACAATGCGGTCGGCCACATTTACTATCAAGCTGGAATCGCGGTGCTTACTGCTTCGGTTTTTAGCAATGCTACGAATGGAGACGGAGACACCGACGCTGACGATTTCTGTGCCTTCGGCGGACCGGGCGAAGGACCGGCGGGCAACGTCGATGGGATTGTAGGTGTTCTAACTGGATCCGAGATCGATAATTTCGCAGATGGTATACGTAATAGATTTGAGAATCTAGATTTTAATAACACTACGGAACTTAATTCAACCATTTATTTCTGTCGAGCCAATACGCAAGACTACAACTATAGCGCAAATCCCACTTATTTAACTGCTAGCAAGATTAGAGTTAAAAATAGCATTCCTAAAGCTGAACCGGTTTCTTATATAACCACAGTGGGTCTTTATTCAGCTGATAATGAACTACTAGCAGTAGCTAAGTTATCAGAACCTCTTAAAAAGTCACCTTCAAACGAACTTACTTTGAGGGTTAGACTAGACTACTAAAATGGCTTTCTTTAGATTTGGCCCAAAGGATGTATTGCGAAACAGGATAAAAGCGTATCCTAAAAATACATTTTTTGTTAATGATGGGAATGTTTATTATAATAATAGAAATGACATTTCCGGCGCATATGTTGACAACGTTGGTCATGTTTCATCGGGCTTTATAAGTCTTTATGAAATGAACGTCGATAGAGACTTTTCAAAACACACGTATGATCCAGACACAAATACAGGCGTCAAAGCAAAAATATTTCCATTTATAACCAAAGACTCTTCTTTAAATTCTTTTGGAACAACTTCGACTAATAATTTTAATCAGTTTCAATATGGAGATGTTATTACAGGCAGCTACCCGCTATCTTCTTCTATCATTCGATCGTCTTCAATAGAAAATGCGACAAGATCTGAAATAAACGCTCTTCAAAATACACTTAATCATTATAAACCGTTAAGCCCGAGCTATGCCTATTCATCGTCTTTGGGAGATAAATCGACTCAGGCATTAACTCTTATCAGTATACCGAGTATTTTTTACGGCTCGTCAATGAAAAAAAACTCCATTAAGTTAAACTTTTATATTTCAGGCACGCTAGCTGCTACTTGCGAAGACATATATAGAAACGGGGAATTAATTCAAACTAGCGGTTCTGCATATGCTCAAGATAACGGTTCTGGTGCTGTTGCAGGAATAGCACTATATAATGAAGGTTTTATTATTCTTACTGGCAGCTGGAATTTAACAGAAGACACATATCAATTTGGCGATGCTTCTGCGACACAAGGAACATGGTTGGATTTTGCCGTTGGTGCGAATGATGGCGCCACCCCAATAAGCCCATCAGCCAGCTTCTCTCTTGATTTTCAAGGGACAAACTACATCAATACGATTACAATGTTGGCAGATGCACCTTTAGGGGATCTTAACTTTTCACCAAATCCAACATTTGCCACATATAGAGATAATTCACCAACTAACTATACTTCTTCGACTGGATACTTTCAGGATGAGAAGGTGCCATTAAAAAACACGATCAGCTCTTCTTTCTATGACGACAATGCGAAATTCAAAAGACAAACGTTTATTAGTAAAATAGGAATATACGACGAGAACAAAAATCTTATTGCTGTTGCAAATCTTTCTAAACCGATTAAAAAATTAGAAGATATAGATTATACTTTTAAACTCAAGCTTGACATTTAAGGAAAACAATAATATGATATTGGGACTGGACATAAGCACCAGTATAACTGGGTTCTGTATTTTAGATTCACATACAGAAATAATTCGTTCTGATGTTTGGGATATGCGAAATAAAAAGTATTTTCCCGATATCTTTTGTAAAGCAAAAAAAATCAAAAACGATCTATTAAACATAAAAGCGCAATACCCAATAGACAAAGTGTTTATTGAAAAGCCCTTTATGTTTTTTGGTTCTGGCGGTTCCAGCGCTAAGACAATGGCTTCACTTCAAAGATTTAATGGGATTATTTCTTGGATCTGTTATGATACATTTAGTAAGCCACCCATCTATTTCACCGCCCAACAAGCCAGAAAGCTCAATGAAATCAAACTTCCAAAAGGATCCAATACAAAGAAAGAAATCTTAAAATGGGTGCTTGACAAATACCCAGACTTTAGTGTAGAATATACAAGTCACGGTAATCCAAAACCAAAATATTTTGATATTGCCGATGCCATTGTAGTCGCTAACGCTGGATTAAAATGAAACGAATATTAAATATTTTTGCTGTGTTAGTTATAATTGATAGATATATATGAACACAAAGAAAATTTCGATATTAGAAGATGCACTAGGATCTTTCTATTGTTCTAAAAACGAGTTTCTATTTTATTGCCCCTTTTGTAAACATCACAAAAAGAAGTTGTCTATTAACCTAGACAAGTCTGTTTTTAAATGTTGGGTTTGCAATACGAAAGGCGGCATTTCCTATCTCATTCGTCGCTTCAGCACATCAGACATCTTACATCAATGGGCGCTGTTAAATCAAGAAGTTGATATGTCTTCAGCTGAATTGATGTTTGCGGAGAAAAAAGAAGAGGCAGAACAAGTCATAAATCTTCCTAAAGAATATTATTGTTTAGGAAGAAAAGATTTACCCCACTCAGCTAAAGAGCCATTAACATATTTAATGAGCCGCGGCGTTACTTCTAAAGACATTCTTTATTATAAAATTGGCTACTGCGCAACAGGCGCATACAGAAAAAGGATTATCATCCCATCATTCAATGAAGATGGAAACTGTAACTATTTTATAGCAAGAACCTATGGCCAAAGCTGGCTTTCATATAAAAACCCACCAACAGCAAAAAACATTATATTTAATGATCTTTTGATTGACTGGAACAGTCCAGTAACTTTAGTCGAAGGCGTCTTTGATACAATCAAAATACATAACTCTATTCCGTTATTAGGCTCTACACTAAAAGAGAGCACTCAACTTTTTAAAAAGCTTGCCGTGAAGCAACCAAAAATATATATCGGTTTAGATAAGGATGCCTTATTAAAATCATTGCAAATAATCCATTCTATGTTAGAATATGGCTTAGAGGTATATCGTCTGGATACATCAAACATAGAAGACATCGGCGCCATATCTAGATCCGAAGCAGAACAACTAAAAGAAAATTCATTAGCGATGAATACAGAGAATATATTTAACATTTACTGGAGTAATTAATGACTAGATTCGCACACATAAGCGACACCCATATCCGTAATTTACGCTATCATAAAGAATATCGTGAGATTTTTAAGATGCTTTTTGAGCGACTTAAAAAAGAGAAAGTAGATTACATTATTCATTGCGGAGATATAGCACATTCGAAAACTCATATCTCTCCAGAGTTCGTAAAAATGTGTTCTGAATTTTTAATTGGGCTTTCTGCCGTTGCACCTACCTATTTAATATTAGGGAACCATGATGGCAACCTAAAGAATAGCAGTCGTGAAGACGCCATTTCACCCATTGTAAAAGCTTTAAATTTGCCTAACTTGTTTCTTCTTAAGAATTCCGGAGAAACTTCTATTGATCAAAAAATTAGTGTTAACGTACTTAGTGTGTTTGATAGGAGCAATTGGATTTTTCCTTCTGATGCTAGGAGGATTAACATTGCTCTTTATCACGGATCTATCTCAAGTTGCAAAACGGACCTTGGCTGGGTCATGGAAAACGGAGAGAACGACATATCGATCTTCGATGGCCACGACTTTGCCTTCCTCGGAGATATACATAAAACCAATCAAGCACTTGATGGAGAAGGCCGAATAAGATATTCAGGCTCGACAGTACAGCAAAACTTTGGAGAAACCAACGATAAGGGTTTCTTAATTTGGGATATTTATTCCAAGAATGACTTTAAAGTCAAGCACATTGTTTTGCCCAATCCGAAACCATTTATCACAATTAAATTAACAAAATCTGGTCGCATTCCTAAAAATGCTAAATGCTCGTTGGGCGCCCGCTTGCGCTTAGTATCAGAAAACAATCTTCCTTTGCGCACGCTTAAACGCGCCATTGAAGTGGCGCAACATCGGTTTAAACCTGAAAGAGTTACATATCTTAATAGAGCGGCAGGAGAACGTGGAAATGTAGAAGAGCACACCAACAATATTGCTATTGATAATCTTCGTGATATATCAGTTCAAGAAACTTTAATAGAAGAATATTTAAAAGATTACAACCCTACAGAAGAACAGCTAGACAAAGTGTTTGAGTTAAATAAAAAATATAATACTGTTGTAGAAAACAGCGAGGAAGTTCAACGCAATGTTAATTGGAAGCTTTCTAAGATCGACTGGAATAATTTATTTAATTACGGAGAAGGAAATACCGTCGACTTAACAAAATTAAATGGTATAATTGGAATATTTGGAAAAAACTATTCTGGTAAATCTTCTGTAGTCGACAGCCTTCTTTATACTTTGTTTAACTCTACGAGCAAAAACGAAAGAAAGAACCTTAATGTCATTAATCAAAACAAGTCAAACGCGAACGGTCAGGCCATTATTACGATTGGTAATAAAGAGTATTGTATTGCGCGCACAAGCGAGAAATATATTAAAAAGCTTAAAGGAGAAGAAACGCTTGAAGCAAAAACAAACGTAAACTTCACTGTTAAAGACTTGGTAACCGATGAGATCTTAGAACTCAACGGAACAACTAGAAACGAAACAGATAAGATTATTCGTAATCATTTTGGAACTTTAGACGATTTCTTATTAACCTCTATGTCGTCACAAACTGGCGCTTTACAATTTATCAGCGAAGGCTCAACTAAAAGAAAAGAGATATTAGCCAAGTTTTTAGACCTAGAAGTGCTTGATCAAAAGTTTAAATTAGCCAAAGATGACGCCACAGACTTAAGAGGTGCTCTTCGAAGGACCGAGAGTATCAATTATGATGATGAAATATATGAAACTGAAAAACAATTGATGTATCTTGAAAACAATTCTGTGGAACAAAATAAATTATGCGACAAGCTGACGGCAGAACTGGACACACTAAACAAAGACATCACAATTTTACAAACAAAAATTGATAGTATTCCAGCAGAGATTATAAACATTGATAAAATCAAGAAGCAAATTGTCTCCGAGCGAAACAACATTCAGATCTTTAAGGAGAACATTGTTAATTGTAATCAAATCCTTACCAATAATGATAAAATATTAAACAAAATACAAGGGTTGGAGAAGACTTTTAGCATTGACGAGTATAAAGAAAAACAAGACGAGATAAATCAAATATTTGCCGAATTAGATATTATTAATAGAGACTTAGAAAAGGTCAATGATCTAGTCGGAGTTAATGATAAAAAAATAAAACTACTCAATGAAGTGCCGTGCGGAAATAAATACCTTACTTGTAAGTTTATAAAAGACGCACACAGCGCTGTAAGCGGATCCTTTGACCTCAAGAAGACAGTCCAGTCGCTTCAAGTTAATCAGCAAGAAAAAAACAATCAAATAACCAGCCTAGATCAAGAGCAAGTGGAGCGATATATAAAACAATATGAAGAGGTGCAACAGAAAAAAGCGACTTACGAGAAAAATAACCTGCAAACAAGCCTAGAAAAAGGAAAATGGGAAAATGCAATCCTTACTAGCGAAAAAGAATTGGAAGCGTTATTGGCCCAAGAGCATAAATACAATGAAAATAAAGATGTGATTGAAAACAAAGGATCATTTATTAAGGAATTGGTAAAAGAAAGGGTCGTTTATTTGGAGAAAGAGCAAGAAAGAAATGAATGTCAAAACCAACTTTTGCAGTGTTATAAGGATAACGGTTCATTGGAACAAAAACTTAAGTCTTTAAATGAAAAGAAACAAAATCTTATTGACTTACAAGAAGAATATTCAGCTTACGATCTCTTTATGCGTTGTATGCATTCAAACGGCATTGCTTACGATATTATTAAAAAGAGACTACCGGTCATTAATGATGAGATTGGAAAGATTTTGGCCAATGTAGTCGACTTCGAAGTGTTCTTTGAAGCGGACGATAAAAAGTTAAGCATCTTTATCAAACATCCTCATCACGATCAGAGGCCTATAGAAATGGGTTCAGGCGCCGAAAAGACTTTAGCAGCCATGGCCATTAGATTAGCGTTACTTTCTGTTTCCAGCCTTCCCAAATCTGATATTTTCATTCTAGATGAACCGGGAACTGCGTTAGATGTAGAGAATATGGATGGCTTTATTTCTATTTTAGAACTAATTAAGACATACTTCAAAACCGTTATTTTGATTTCACATCTTGACGGCTTGAAGGATTGTGTAGACCAACAGATTGTTATTGACAAGAAAAAAGGGTTTGCGCATATTGCTATTTAAAGGAGGCCACTTATGGCTTGGTCAAATTATACTTCGGAACCCGACACCAAACTAGATCCAGATTTTGTTATCAATAAATATCTAAATTTAGATAGTAACCACAAGTTTGATAATGGCGCAGAACAAGCGCCTCTTTCTTTGGGAATAAAAGGCCCAACAAATTTAAGGGGCAGAACGACTGCTTATAAAGTAACTACATAAAGAGGGAAATATGATGAAACAAATTTTAGATAAAGGCTTAAACAAACTGATGTCCCGCAAACTTATGGTATGGACAACTGCAACATACTTGATGTTGTTTACAACGTCACTTGCAAGTGAAGATTGGGTTGCTATTTCACTTGCTTATATTAGTATTCAAGGTTTAGCTGATATTGCTACACAGTGGAGACACGGCAAGTGATTACGTTTCTAGCGCTAAAAAAGATATTAAAAAAAAGCTGGGTATGGCTGAAACATAATTGGTATGTTCCGGCAGTCATTATCTATACTCTCGTTTTGTGGCTTTTGTTTAGAAGAAAAGACGCTGCTTTTAAAGTGTTGGAAACAAGAAACGAAAGCTATAAAAAGCAAATGAAGGCAATTGATAATATACATAAAGAAGAAATCGATAAAAGAAATAAAATCTTAGAACAATATAATGATATACTTAAAGAGCTGGAAGAAAAATATAAGAAAGATAGTCTAGAGTTAGACGATAAAAAGAAGAAAGAAGTAAAGAAGCTGGTTGAAAAATATAATGAAAAGCCAGATGAGCTAGCAAAACTATTAGCAGAAAAATATGGATTGGAATATGTTGAATAAATCTATAGCGTTATTGACGTCGTTTTGTTTGATAACAGCTCCAATAACGGCATATGCAGATGATCTTATACTGCCTCCAAAGGGAAAAATCACTGGATTGAATTATGGACAAAAAGCGCCTTATACTGGCGTTCTTCTTAATAGCATTGCAGCTGCAAAGTTGTTAACAGATAAACGTTTTTCCGAAGAGCAATGGAAGTTAAAACTAGACTTTGAATTGGCCAAAGAATCGGCACGTTTAGGCTTAATCATCAATTCTCAAAAAGTGTCGATTGAAGCGCTAGAAAAACAACATACAGCCCTAATGAAAATCAAGGACGATGAAATAGAGCGTCTTTCTGAAATAGCTTCAAACACAAACGACTATTCAGTTTGGTGGGCAACAGGCGGTGTGATAGTTGGTATTGGTCTCACAATCGCTGTTGTTTACACTGTAAAAGCGGGAGACTAACAAATGGCCAAAAAAGGCACAATTGGTGATTATAGCCAAGCCAGGTTAGCTAAAATAATAGATGATAAAGTAGCGGCAGGCGGCGGTGGCGGTGGTGGCGACGGCGATGTAACCGGACCAGGCTCTAGCACAGATAATGCGATTACACGATTTGATGGCACCGGTGGCAAAACAATTCAAAACTCTGGATGTACCATTGATGATAGCAATAATATGACTATTGCCGGTGACTTAACAATTAGCGGTGATGACTTGTATATGGCTACAAACACTGATGGATATATCTTGGTTGCGGATGGAACCAATTTTAATCCTTCTTCTGTTGGTGGAATCGCAGCTGATATAAATAATATTTTAGCTAATCAAATATTTAGTCACTAGATGACGAGGTTAATTTATGGCGAGTTATAGTAAAGAAAAATTAAGTGGGACCACTAACGGAAAACAAATTAAAGTAACTGCTACTGTAGCCGGTAGCGCAATAACGATTCATACCGCACAATCAGGAACAACTTATTTCGATGAAGTGTGGATATATGCTACCAACAATGATCAAACTCCAGTGGAATTAACTATATTATATGGAGGCACTACTGATCCGGATGATTATATTACAATAACTATTCCAAGTGAATCTGGCTTGACTTTGGTTACACCGGGTCTTATTTTGCAAAATTCTTTAATAGTAAAGGCTTTTGCTGGCGTAGCCAATAAAATCTCACTAAGTGGATTTGTTAACAGAGTGAGTGCCTAAAATGCCTAGAAAAGAACGAATGGCTGGACACGGCCAAGTTTCAAACTTTGGCCCTGATAATCCTAAAAAATGGGAAACCTTTAACTCTTCTTCTATATCAGAGCTTGTTAACTGGATTGACTTTAGCGATCCGGATTATGTTACAACAACAGCTGTAAATCCTGGTAATCCTTTAGCATATTATAATATGGAAGAGGGAGGTTCTGGCACCACTTTAACTGATCGGTCCCAAGCTGGAAATGATCTAGACGGCGTCATCAGTAATGGTACGTGGAATAGCACACATAAGAAATCGGGAACCTATTCCTTACAATTTAACGGCTCTAGCACTTCTGTTGAGATAGACGAACTTTGTGATGAAATGGTTGGTACTGACTGGTCAGCATTTGCGTGGGTAAAAACAGGAGATAACGGCTCAGCAACATTTAGAATAATTTTTGGTATAAATGATTCTTCTGGCGGAAATCGTATTTTGTTTATTATGAAAGATGGTAAAGTAAAAATATATGATACAGACTACAGAGGCTATAAGTGGAATGTTTCTATAAATGATGAAGAATGGCACCATGTTGGGATGGTTTATACTATTGGTGGAGGATATGGTGATGTGTATCGGATATATGTAGATGGAGTTTTGGACTCTACATACGAAGGTGGTCAGGTGGTTATAGCCGATACAGATAAGTTTACAATTGGTGCCGAATATGATGGTGGTTCACTAAGCGATTTTTGGAATGGCTATATGGATGATGTTGTCGTATTTGACTCAGCAATTACATCGGAACAAGTAAAAGAGCTGTACAACAATGGAGGCACTCCTCCTGATTTAACATCGGAAACCATTGAATCAGATACAATAGTTTTACAGGCTGTGTGTAAAATTACAGATCGCACTTGGGGCCCTGTACGCGGCACAAAAGTAATTGCGCCATCTTGGCAGTCAATTCATGGCAAGAAAGCAGCAAAGTTTATGAGAGGAGAATACTTAACTGGGTCCGCAATCGCATATGGCGGCTCATACGTCCAGCCAAATACCATCCTTATGGCTATCGAATTAGCTAATACCGGATCCACTTATAATATGGCATGGGAATATATATGTGATGGTAATGATGCGACCTATCGTAATGTCGTCGGCCGCCTTCCGTTTAATTTAGGATTATGGGCTGGGTCTACAGGCGCAGAATTGGGCATTACAGAATATACTACAGGCTCTTTAGATATAATTTCAGCATTATTTAATCAATATAGTTCATATATAAATGCGTATATTACCGGAAGCTTAGGGATACAAGGAAGCACGACTGTCGGGACTAAAGGAATGGAAGGGTTCTTTATTGGCGAGCGTTATTCAATTGATACTAGCAATGGCGCAATGCGTTTTTCGGGGAGTATAGGAGAAATACTGATCTTTAACAAAGCTTTGGCCCCAGATGAATATACACTAGCAACCACCTATTTAGCTAATAAATGGAAAATATTTAAAAGCAACAACATTGCCGCTTCAGCTAGTACCGAAACTACATTTGATATATTAACATGAAGCAAAAAGATCTAAACAAAATAGCTAAAATTGAAAAAGCCATGGCTAAAAAATATGGCACAGAAACAATTGTGAATCCTAAGTCTTTTTGGACGGATGAAAAAGAAAAAGATTATCTTGAAGAAGTCAGAGAATTTTATAAAGAAGAAAATAAAAGAGAAGAACAAAAAGAGAAAATTGAGAAAGACGGCTTTTTCCTTCCAAAGAATCTAATTACTAAGGAAAATAAAAGAAAGTGTTCTGTTTGCAAAATTCTTTCTTTTAAGCTAAAGGACGACTTGTATATTAATAAGTTTGATTGTTGTTATAGGTGTTATTTGCAATATGTTGAACTTAATGAAAAAAATTGGCTAAATGGATGGAGGCCCAACAATGAGAATACGAATCACAAGAAAGAATAAAAAGAGAAGAGATCCACGATATTTTTTGCAAGAATCAGTTGAAGAAGAGACAGCTGAGAAAACTGTCGAAGAGTCCTATCGTATTCCTGGGAGCGAAGGAGACATGTCATCTCCCGGCGCTCATAACATTACCCCAGAATCAGACTTTCGTTTTGATATGGGTGAAGGAGAGGCTTCCACAAAAAGAATGCTTCAGGGCTTAGATGCTACAAACCCTGGAGATTTTGAGGGTGTAGTAAACTTTTTAGTTGGACGCGCACTGGAATACAATGAAAAGGTAAAGGCTAGTGAAGGCGAGTTTGGAAGACGCATAGAACTAGATAAATTATTTGCCCGAGGGCTTGAACACCATAAGGGTGAAGACGGAGAACTTTAAATGGCAACTGTATACGAAATTATAAAAGGAATTAATCAAGCCGCGGCCAACGCTTATGATGGTTCGCATGATAAAAGATTTGTTGTGGATGGCGAAGATAAGTCTGTAGGTCTTAGGCGCGAAGAAGGTTGCCCACTCAACGACTCTAGAGTAATTGATGGCTTCAAGGTTCGTATTGCTGGGCCAAAACTTATTATCACCTATCAGTCAGAAATGCCTCTTAAGTCTTTTCACAATAGCAAGTTAGATAGCGAAATTGAACAAACTTATGGTGACATTGCTAGGTTCCTCAAAAAAGAATATAAGAAAATTACTGGAGACACTTTATCAATAAAGGCTGACGGACCTTGCGAGATCCTTCTGCAGAATATGTCTCGTATTAGGACATGGTGTCAGGCAAAAAAGGTATATACAATTGGTGGTATCAAAGACGTTGAAGCAGTTGGAGTGAATTCTCCTGGTGATGCAGAAGAAAAACTTAGAGCGGCCGTTGAAAAATGGTTACAGACTGGAAAACCAAAATATTCTGGAGCAAAAAAAGCAAGCAATGCTAAGGTATAATGGGCTACAAATTAACAAAGAAAGAGATCCTAAAAGAGGTATTGCACTGCGGTAAAGATACACGCTACTTTATAAGAAATTACGCTAAAATTCCACATCCGGGCCACGGATTAATTCCCTTTAAGACATATGATTACCAAGATGATTTATTAGACGACTTTAATGATTATCGTTTTACCGTTATATTAAAGGCGAGACAGCTAGGAATATCTACAATTGTTGCTGCCTATATTGCTTGGATGCTTTTGTTCCATCGCGATAAGAATGTGTTAGTTGTCGCGACAAAGCTATCTACAGCGGCAAACTTAGTGAGAAAAGTT
>Ga0080013_1001498_pt1 | contig 30706 bp, 44 predicted proteins | sample ETNvirenome_6_85_FD_69236 | JGI IMG/M metagenome (GOLD analysis project Ga0080013, IMG submission 69236) | Marine viral communities from the Pacific Ocean - ETNP_6_85 (SPADES assembly) (version 2) | ecosystem: Environmental > Aquatic > Marine > Oceanic | place: Pacific Ocean | collected 2013-06-19 | reverse complement strand
GCCATATATAGCAAGGGAAACGAGAAATCTAAGGTAAAAGGTGCATCAAAAGGTGCAACATCTTGCGAACTTGAGAGCGTCATAGCCCGCAAGATCTTACACTTTAGCGCTTGCCTCCAAAGTATGGGACGGCGTGACCTTCGGCGATCTTCTACTCTTGATCTTCTAAATCATCAACCCGATCTTCAAGATCCTCGATCGCCTCCTCTAAGTCTGACGAGTCGAACGCTTTCCCGACAGTGTACATTCTAGCCATTTCCTGAGTCATCGTGATCTTGTCCTTGAGTGCTTCAATGTCGTTTTGCAACACTGCGATATCAACGGTAGTTTGCTCCTCTTGAATAACTCCAACGGTAGACGAAAGATTTCCAACCGTTGAATCCAGAGTTGCGACATACCAGATGATCCCGAATGCTTGGGCTATTATCGCGATCACAATTCCGATAGATAGTTTTATATTACTCAGGTCCATTTAGTCCTCGTTCTTTCGTTTGTCTACTTCGGCCCCGAATGCCTTAACAATTCAGTCAGCCCTAAACTCCCGGGCACGAACAACACCGCGAGGAGTCCTCCTCTATCCCTTCGTGGGATCGCATGACCAGAGCCGGAAACTCTCGCCCGATATTTTCCAGATACGGAAGGCGATCTCTGCATTGTCTACCGGGTCGAATAAATCAGACCCCCGGGCGATCTCACTCCAGTACTTTAGATTTATTTGGAACAGCCCCAAAGAGGGCCCGACCTCGGGATCTCCTATTGCGTCCGGGCGGCCCGATGATTCACACATCACGAGTTGGAAAATCTGATCGAAGAATCGATCGTCCTGCACCCACTGACCATCCTCGATCTGCACTGTGGGGCCGGTGATCAAATTTCTCCACCCGGTGCGAGCCAGAATCTCTTTGATTTCTAGCCGGGACAAGTACACCACCGGGCGACTAGAGGCCTCTGCTACCTGATAGGTGTCTTTTATCGCCCGAGTGCTTACCGCATGCGTGTGAGGCCGCTCAGGCATGATCACGGTCGGAATTATCGCCGGGACGCCCGTCGCGTATGTTATCGAGACCCAAGGCGGCAACACTCCCGGGAATAACATCGCCCCGGCGAGTGTGAAGGCTACCGCGATAAACGTCCCGACGGTTGCGACCTTGTAAAGTCCGCGGACGATTTTCAACCCGGGAACCGAAGGGAGTCGCACCCCCGGGATCGTAAATACTCTTTTAAAAAAGTTTTTCATCTTGAGACCCGGAGCTATGTTGTAATGTTCCCGGTTCCATCACTGCCGGGCTTATTTTGTGCGATATAATTCTTAACAACCGCGAGGGCACTCGCTAGCCCTGCCGCTGCTGCCGCTTCCATCATCGAAGCGTCAAGCCCGATCATCGGACCGGCTAGCATGATCCCCGCTGCGGCCTCGATGAAGGTCGCGACTACACGCTCGCCAAGTTCGATCAACTTTGTACGTTCAAACATTTAGATCCTCAATTCCCTACTTCTGCACCGTAGGGATAAAAGTCCAGATCGTAAATATCACCCCTTGGAACGAAATCCCGGATAATTGGCATGACCCCGCTAAATCATGCGAATAGCTCAAAATTTAGGCCTCTGTGTGGCCGATAGGGGCGACTTAGGGGGTCGGGTAGTGTCTTTACACCTTTAGAAAACCCAACCCCAGGTCGTGCGTTACAGGTCAGTTATTAGCGATCAACGCCTCAAGGGCTGCGATCCTGTTTTCTAGTTTGGTAATTCGATCCCCCTCGTCCGCAACCTCCGGGGTGTCACCGTTGATCATCGCTAGTAGTTGGGTTTTACTCCACGCGGGCCCCGGGTCGTTCGCCCGGCTTACTGAGTCGGTCTCGTTATGACCGATCACATTAAGGGTGTCGAGTGTGATCCCAAGCTCACCGGCGATCCACTGGTGAACTCTTACGGAAGCGGCGATCATGGCCTCGGGCCACCCGGTATCATCGTTGGCCGCGTCATAGATATAATCATAGCCATAGCCCGGATCCACACTGAACCCCTCATGCTCCAAACCGATCGAGTATTTGTTCGGGTTGCCTCCCGGGTACGCGGGCCAAGTGTGAGAGACCACGCGCCCGGCGTGCCATGCGGGCGAGTATATGCTCACCGTCTGCGTAATATTTCCGGCCCGGTCAATAACAAAGTGAGCCGACTTTTGGACGCTGTTCGTATTAGCCCACTCGATCATAGTTCGAGCGTAGCCCTGCATTATGTGATTAATGATCACCGTCGGGGTCATGGTCTCCGGGTCTACATCGCTATAACCGTATTGAGTAGTCCCGACGTGGTCGATCCCGGGCATCCATCCTCGTAATCCTTCATATGTCGCAGTCATCCTCTGCGCCTCCAATCTTTGATCTGATCAATGATGAGCACAAGGGCCACTATGAAAGCAAGGACCTCAATCAGCCGGGGGGTCCTCATCGCCCGGGAGTGGCATATCTCCGAACGCCACGCGCAAGCCCAGAAGTATCTCGGCCACTCGGTCGAGCTTGATATTTATTTCGTCGATTTGGTCTTGTATGTTATCGGGCATGATATCTCCACTCGTGATTGGTTGAGTCGAGTAAGTTCACCCCGAGCAGAAATTGTTCCGCCGTCACGTCCTCAATAATTCGCCAACCACTTGCCCGAATTCGAGAATTGACGGAACCGTTCACAGTAAGGCCCGTGTCATTGTCGATAGTGATGGTGTCGCTATCAGGGAACACCCCGTACACCTCGCCAGTTATTCCGTTCGTAATGATTTTCATTTAGCCTCCTATTGGTTAGTAACTGACGTGTCACCCACGCCAGAAAGTAAAATACTTGTGGCCGATAATGCTTTGCCAACTTCTGCATAGTTGACATCGTCCTTCGATGTGGACAGCGAGCCATCAGCCTGTAGGAAATATGTTTCCCCTGTGGTCAATCCGCTGACCCCTGTATTCGTTCCAGAAATGACAGTGAATGTACCGCTTGCGCCGTCACTGACTGCCGCTTCAGAAATTCCAACGTAGTTGTTCGCGGTGGTCGTGCCTGATGCTGGTGTGTACAGCAGGCACTCAGCGTTTGCAACGCTCGATGGCTCACCGCGTAACGGGCCGATGATTTTACCGTGAGAACTGCCCATCCAACCGTTGCCCATAGACACATTGACATGGTTTAGGTTGTGTGGATTGGCGGTGACAAGCGACCCGATGATGGCAAGCGTCGGGGTTGCGGTCCCGATGTTTTGAATTCCATACGTGCCACCCGTCCAGATGTTGTTATACGTTGATTGGATAGCATACGTGTCGCCAGTCGTACCCACGCGGTCGCAACAGAACGGGCCGACATTCCCCTGAGCCGTGAGTTGCTGACTAGGGCTATAAGCGCGAGTTGTAGCTGACCCTGCCGTGACAGTTATAAAGTTGTACTCAATGTCTGCGTTGGTGGTGACATAATAATTCCCATACATCAATTTGCTCGCGTTGCTTGTGGGCACTAGAAAATTCTTCTCCATATATTGTTGGTCAGTCCCATGCCCTGAGAAAGTGTCTTGCTGGTCTCCTGCGACGGTGGTCCCTGATATCGAGTATGTTGCGAAATTGCGTTCGCCACTACCACCCGACATAACGACAAGGCGCGACGGACCAGCCATATAGACCGCCCCTACACATGACGTATATCCTGTGTCCGTGACTTCATCCGCCGTGTTCACTGTGATATTACCGCCCGATTCTGACACCACAGCGAGCCAAAGCTTGACGGGTGAGGAGTACGAGCCGAACATGAAAATCATTTGACTCGTATCGGTGTCATAGGCGAATTTGATGGAATTTTGGGTCGATATACTTGTTGATTGCCACCCCGTATAAGCGAAACCGCCGCCGAGTGTGATTGTGTTACCTGAAACTGTCCCTGTTTCTAGGTAAGCGTTCATGTTACCTGTCCCTCTGTGCCATCCGTACCAGATTTTATTAGTATCGGGGTCATAGCCCAAAGAATAGGAACCCGCTTGCCCCACGCTGTCGATGTCCACGACTGTCCCAAATGTCAACGTACTGCCTGAGATTGACGCGGCTGCTGTTTTGAATTTGTAGTCGTTCCACGTTCCGCTAGAATCGTGGTTATCCATCCACGCTATAACTACCGCGTCAGCGGCATCGTCGTATATTCCGATTACATATCCCATTGTGTAATTACTGCTATATGAGGAAATATTGGTGACGCTAGTCGCCGCCGCTGCAACTCGCCCGTCTGCCGTTGCTGATACAGTACCGTCTGCGTTAAGAGATACCACAATACCCGCCCCCGATATTGTGCCCGTAGCTGTTGCGGTTATTGCTCCGCCCGCTGCCGCCGCCTCAAAAGTTGGAGCCGCGCTTGTACCGTTCGCCGTCAGTACACCAGAGGCCGCGAGCGCTAATTCTTGAACTGCGCCCGAACCGTTCGAGTAAAATAATTTCCAGTTTGCTGCGGTTAATTCTGAAGCCGCTACCGCGCTCCAACTTGGGACCGATCCGTCCGATTTCAGAACGGTATTAGCTGAACCAATTCCGAGCCGCGTTAAGGTGTTCGCGTCGCTCGCGTGACGATATACCAGATCGCCCGCCGTAGTCATGACCGCATTCGCGCTCATTGATTGATTCCCGGTCAAACCCAAAAGCGAGTTCCAGAGAGTGCTAGTAACGACGGTCCCCGTAGGTTGATCGGTCGGTGTTGTCCATGCCATGATTTAACTCCTTAAAATCCAAGTTTTGTCGTAGTGCCAAGAGCCCCGGTGTCCAATGTCCAATATGGAGATCGCCCGGTGGTCGACTCAAGTAAGAATTTTGTCTGAAAATCCTCCGGGTTGATCGAGTGCTCGACCCCCGAAATGAAAACTTCTTCAGTGACCGTCGTCCCTCCCGGGGGCGGGTCATAACTGATCGTGATTCGGTCCCGGATCTGCCGGGTGAGCGCCTGAATCATTAGCGCATTATTCGCCCGGGGGTGAATCGTGATACTCCTCACCCTGAGCTCTGCGTCCTTGAATGAATCGATATAAAGCTGCGCTATGTTGGCCGTGTCCGAGTCGTTCGCGTTATATAAACCAGTCAAAGAAAAAGATCGGATCCCGTAGTCGCTTTGGCTGTCGCTATCGGTTGCGGTTTGAGCACTCCCACCGATCCGGGTGAGAGATACGTCGTTCTTAATAAGGTCCGAGGAGTAATCGATCTCGAACGTGTCGACCGGTAGCGCCGAGGTCCCGAACGTGGCTTGACTTGTGTTGCTCCGGGTGTTGGTGCTGAGTGACTGCCGATCCTCAAATACGACTTGATTCGAGGTGTTGCAATACAAAGCCGACGAACCGCCTCCCTCGGACTTGTCCATCGTCTGCAAGGCCGTTAGTGCGTTCGCGTTCGACAGTGTGACCGCTTGCATCGTGCCTTGTCCTGCGTCTAAGTCCCGGGGGATGACGCTCGCACTGTTTAAGATATCCCCGAACCCTATCCCGGAGAGTCCGGCCGTGGTGGTGGTGCTGATCGTTGCGTTGTTGAGATCTTCCAAAAAGTCGGACGCCCTAGGCGTGGCCGTGGCCTCGTTCGGGAACTGATAGCCGAATCCCCACTCCCTGATCACTCCCTGATAGAGATCATATTCGATCGAGTCATAGGTCGCCTTGATCCTCATCCAACGCCCGGGCTTGATCTGCCCGTAGTAGGCCCCGGCTGCATAATTTGGATCGTAGGTGCGGGCTGTATTGGATAACGTCACGACCGCACTCCCCGCCGAATACTCATCAAGCTCGCGACGCTTCCCCCGGGTAATTGAAACCCTCCGGGCGTCGCTAGATACATCCGACCAAGTGGCCGCAGTGCCTAGAGTGGAATACCCGAGGATCGCAGTGCCGAGCTCGAACCCGGTCGAACTTGCGCCCGCCGTGAATCGGATCTCAGTGGTGATCGTCGGCATTGCAACGCTCATGACTGCGTACTCCCTGACGATAGGACCGGGCCGGTCTGTTTTGCTGCGGTGTTAATAGCCTCGGCGATTGCTTTCCCGAGTGCTGCCTCGTCGTGCTCCCAGATCCCGGCCTTCACTTCCACGACGATCCCCTTATCGATCAACTGCTGCCCCGTGAAGGCTCCAAACTGGTCACCGTTTCCGAAGTTAATCCCGTTACGCCCTAACCCGGCGGCTCTCTGCGCCGAAGTGGGCGGCGAGTTGTTGATCATTTGCATATTCCCGGCGCTGTCAAAATAGGCATTCGTCACCCCGGCGCGGGCTAGCTGCTTGTTTCCTTCTTCCTGCATTTTTTGAGCGGCTGCGATAATCTTGTCCGCTGCTACTGCCGCGGCGTCAGCCTCAGCCTCCCGGGCCTCGGTGAGTTTCTCCTCGTCGGCGATCGTCTTGTGAATTGCGTCCCGTAGTGAGTTGTACGCATGACCCTGATCGAATTGGGCTTCGATATTTTCCATTATTGCGAGCTCATTGTCGGCGATTGACGTCGAGAAGTCGGCCGCGGTTTTGTTAAATTGTGCGAGCCGTTTATCGCGCTCGGTTAGTTCTTTAGTTTCTTCGATAATGAGAGCACTCGCCGCGGCTGCCGTGGCTGCAAGCTCCTCACTCGCGAGCTCTAACCCACTGATCGCCACTTCTGCGGCTTCGGTTTGTGCTTTGAGCCGGGGGAGCTCGATCTCGTTCAGCGGCTTAATGCCTAGGCGTTCGGCGATGTCGTCCGGGATAATCCCGATCAAGTCGTTAACGGTTCGGATCACGCTATTAGCCCAACCCTCGACGGTGTCAATCATCCCGTTAAATACGTCCCGCCACGTCTCGGAGAAGGCTCGGGCAATCTCTCCGAGTTTTGACAGTGCGGCCCCAAGAAATGGAACTTTCTCGGCTACCTTGAACAACTCCTCGCCCACGAGGATCCACATGTTGATCAGTATTTTAATTATACCGATCAGGATCTCGCTCGGTATTCGTAAAATATTGAACGCAACCCCGATCCCTTTAAGAGCCGGGCCGAGTACCTGAGCGGCGATCATCGCGACTTGAGTAAATTTTTCGATCAGTGGAATAAGTACCGGTACTAATGCTTTACCAATCGCGAACTGTATCCCTTGGAATGCTCCCTTTAACTTCGTGAGCGAGTCCTGATATTCTGCGGCACTGTCCGCGCCCTCTTGGTCGAATACTATCCCCAGATCGTGCGCCTCCTGACGCATATCCGCGAGCCCTTGTTTTCCGGCTGCAAGCATTGGGAGCAACTGCGTCCCGGCTCGACCGAATACCTGTTGAGCGATTGCCGATCTTTTGGAAGCGTCCTCAACCCCGGCGAGGGCTTCAGTCATGATCCGGAATTGCTCCTCTGGTGACTTACCCGCCACGTCGTCCATATTGACGCCTAGGAGCTCCATAGCGTCGACCGCAGTACTCAGGCCCTGCTCTGCGTCGAGTAGAGTCCTCTGCATACGCTTAACGCCGTTCTCCATTGACGAGATAGAAGTCCCCGACAATTGCGCGGCGTGACGTAATTCACTGAGCGCTACCGTGCTGAACCCGGTCCGGAGTGCCATCTTCTGCACTTCATCCCCTGCCTCAGCAAAGGCCGAGATCGAACTCTTGGCAAAAGCCGCAACCCCGGCAACTGCGGCAACGCCCACAGCGGCCCCCACAGCGAGCGCAGCGCCCTTCACGCCCCCAAGGTTAGACGTGAGGCCCTTGAGCCCCCGGTTAGCCTGTGAGGCGTCGAGTTTGGCGACTAGGTTCGCGACGTTACTCACTCGGTGCGCCCTCCGCAACAATGCCGATCCGCTTCAGTAGAGATACATCCTCACCGAGTAGCTGACTCGGTAGGCATGAATAACGCTGACACAAATTATCGATCATCTTCGCTTCCAATAATTCCACGGGCTCCGACACTAGACGGCCTTGAGCGTCGGCTGCTCCGCCGACGTGCTTCCATTTAGCGATACTTGATCGGAGCCCTTCCGAGGGTTTGAGACTTGATCGCTCCATCCACTCAGGATCGCGGTCGCTAGGTCCGGGGGGAGTCTGAGCATACCGTCGCCGTCCGCCGGGAGTGCCCCGGCCTCGTCCTCTAAATCCCAACGGATGAGCACATCGTCGCCGAACCTACGGAACCCGGTCTCTAGATCGGCTTCTATGTTTTGAAACTGTAGATAGGTCGCCATGCTCACGGCTGATCGGCAAACCACTTCCGCGGCTTCATAATCACCCTCGAACACGATCACGATCTCCCGATCCGGGATTTTGAACCCCATTAGTAAGTTGTCCAAGCGGGCAGAGTGCCCGACTGAAGGCTCATATTAGCCGTATAGTTCAACGCACCCGAGGCGTCCCGGGAGTAATTAAACGACTCCACAACCATCTCGGCCTCAAGTTTTGGATAGCCACTAGTCGAGCCGATAGGGCCCCAAGTGACGGTCCTCGTTCCGCTGAGTACCTTGAACACGTCGTGCGACATATTGCTCGCAAAATTCGCCGTACCGTTTAGGGTCATCGTGAGATCCGCAAGTAATGGGATCCGCTCCTCTGCGCTCTTGTCGATACCTGTCACGACCGCGAGATCCTGACCCTGATCATTAGTGAGCGAATTCACATCGCCGCTAATGTTCCGGGCCGTCCCGCCTGAATCGTCGACGCTTATAATCGAGCCAATCCCTGATGTTTTCGCCATATTCCTATTCTCCTATTCTCGGGATTTTTCCCGTTATAACCTTGCTACCGTTAACACGAAGGAACACACTGTGAAAACCCCCGTCGTTGTCACTCTTAAATATCTGTCAACCGTCGTCGCGCCGGTGTCCCTCACGATCTCACTCGTGCGATCTGTTGCCGCTGTAAAAGTCAGCAAATCTGCCCAGACTGTATCGTCGGGCGAGTCCTGCACCTTTACCGTCGCGCTCGTACCCGTGAGGGTCTCCACTTGAAGGACTGCAACCGCCCCGGCGGTCGTACTGCTCCCGTTATCAACCGAGGCCGAATTCGTCGCGCTCGTATCTGTTTGTTTTGGGCCGTCGGTGAGCAATACGCCCCAACTGAGCCCGTACCCGTCGGCTGCCTCATAGCTGACCGAGGTCGCCACTGCGTTACCCGGGGCGCGGTCGATCGTATAGGTCGCCTGTTTTGCTGCGAATCCGCACGCGGGATCGCCCCGGTCGGTCCCCATTGAGATCACCACGTTTTGATCGGTGGTCGGTAGTGCGCCGCTGTTGCTTGAATAAAGCGCATGACTGCGCCCGGCTGCATTGTCAAAAAATCCATTAACCGAGATACTCGCGTCGCCGACTCCCGGGATCCTCGCCCTCGCCGAGTTTGCTAACGCGGTAACGTCGAGCAACTCCTGAGAACTGCCGACCCCTGCGAGTGCGCTCACGTCGGTATTGAGATCGTATCCCGAGGCGTATAACCTCACGCCGATCCCTGATTGCTTAGCCATTGTTGATCTCCCCTTGGTCGTCTACTTCTGCGATCTTTCCGCCCTTGATCAGTTGCTTAATAGTTGAAGCCTTGACCTCCTTCGGAAAATCAAAATTTTTCCCGGGTTCGTAATACTCGTCGACGTAAGTAATCCCGACGATCGCCCGGTATTTACCGACGTCGAGAAACGTCCCATCGTCTTTTCTTTTTTTCGGACTCATGGCGTGATCGTTTCCTCTCCGTATATATCCACAAATAGCGGGATCGTGAGTACCCGGAACGGGGTCCCGCCTATTACTTCGATCGCTACTGACGCAGTCCCGGGGGTCGAGTTCTGAGCGTTACCACTGAGCAACGTATCTCCCCTTAGTGCTGTTTTTATGCTGACGATCGCGTCATAGATCTCTAGTTCTATCGACTCCCTCACCGTCGGACTGAGTTGCTGCCGGAAATATGTTTGGATCGTCAGTTCTAGCGTCGTGCTCGCGTCCGCTAGCGTTGTGAAGTCCTCCGCCTGTGATGTAATCCAAAAGGCCGCTACGGGCGTTGTGGGGATACTGAGGGGCTCCCCCTGATACACCGCGGCAAGTGTGGGCGACGTGATTCCGCTCAACAGAGAATCGACGGTATTAAGTACACCGGCCCGGGTCATCGTCTGAACCCCGATAGAGCTTTGACACTGGTCCCGTTAAACTGCCCGGCCATCACGTTCTCGATTATCTCCGGGGCTTTTTGTTCTAGTTCTTCCTTGGCGAATCTGTACATTCCATACCGTCGCTCAATTTTCTCGGAATAGTTGACGGCCTGAGACTTGTCCCGGCCGCCTGATTCGATCGTGACTTTGTTCCCGGTAACCCGGTAACTCACCGAGCGCCTGAGCGTTCCAGTGCGGAATCCGTGGCCCGGGTAATACTGATCGACGACTAACTTCTGCCCGACCATGCCGAGATCCTTCAGGGCTCGCGCCGACGCCTTGCCGACAACGCCCCGGGCAAACATCGGCCCGGATAGTTTCCAGTCGAATTTAGCGGACATCAAAACACCGCCCCGGCTGTCTGACTGTGCGACTTGTAGCCGCTCAGGTTCACGAGCGCGTTATGGATATCAGTCTCGGACGCATTAACTAAACGATCGTTGAATCCAATATCGCGATCCCTATAGATGAAATGCCCGAGGTCTAAACACGTTTGGATCACGTCCTCCGGGTATTCGACCGCACTCACAGCGTCGCCGCTTGTGTGAGTCGCCGCAGTCGTGCCGTGAACTCCCCGGATAACTGTCGCGTCGAGGCTGCTAATGCTTTCGACATACATCTGCTCAGTACCAATTACGATCGTCGAACCTTCGGATACGTCATCGACTGACGTCAGGGCGACGGTCGTCGCGGTGGTGCTGGTAATGTTCGCGGTGATCGTAGTGGCCGACCGGGTGACGTCCTGCCACCCCCACGAGGCGGCGATCGCGAGTGTTTGCTGTCCTGAGTAAAACCCTTTTGATGAATCTATATTTAATTTAATTGCATACGTCGGATCGCTCGAATATGGCAGGGTCCAATAATCGGCGTTATATCCCGGGGTGAGGGTTTCACTCGACGATCGATCGGTGAGTTTGTACGAGGTGACCGAGGTTATCGAGTTACACCATGAGCCGAGCGGGATCAGGTTCACCTGTTTATCCTGTGGCGCTAGTGAGTTCTTAACCGGCACACTGTACCGGGGATCATCGAGTAGCGCCCCGGTCCCGATGTCATAATATCGAGTCTGCAAATATGGGCCCCACGTCGTGAGTTGGCCGCCTCCGATATAGTTATCCATTCGCCGACTTGCCGCCTGTAAAATCCGGCGCAGGGTGACCGTGTCAGAAGTCCAGTTACTAGAGTACTGAGTCCCGGCGAGATAATCCCGGAACTGGTTCAAGTTGGCATATGTGTGATAGATCGTTGGCATAGGTTATTTGTTTTCGTTTGCTTTGCTCGCGTCTTTCTTTGCTTTTGTGGTTTTGGTTTTCTCGAACGCGGTCGGATGTTCGGCGAGTAGTTCGTCGCTGATTTCGTACGTCTGACCCCCCTCAAATACACGATGCCCAATGATGGCGATCGAGGTTAGACACTTAACTTTCGGCATGTATTCACTCCCTTAGTGTGTACCCGGGGCGCTGCGTAGAGCCGCCCCGGGACTGTTGCGATCACTCCCCAGAATGATCACTCAATGACCTAGGCCATCTTTAGAATTTTGAAGGCGGTCGGTAGGATGACCACTTCATCACTTCGCTCGCTGGCGATAAACGCTTGTTGGCCTAATTCGGCGTACCTCTCCACAAGCCGGCGTACTGAGCGCGATCCAGCTTTTCGAACGAGTCCGAATTGATTCCAGTCACCAAGGATCGCAACTTCGTTCCCAGTAGCTAGCGCGGTTGCTAGGTTCGTGGAGTTGTCGTTGTTGATCACATCTTTACCCATGAGCTGCGAGTATGGATCTTGAGCAAGATCCGCAATACCTCGCGCCCCTGCGGTGGTGACGCCTATCCCTGCGATGAAGCTAGAGATCGCCGAGGGCATAACCCATCGACAGTTATCGCCCCGGTGTTGTGCCGGAACGTCTGCGTAGATATCTAAAATATCCTGAGCCACTAAAGCCGTCGCCGAAGCGGCGGTCGAGTCTGCGGCTGTCGACGCCAACACTGCGTTAGTGATCAGAACATCGATGTTCTGAGCGAACGCAGTATCGAACAACTCCGACAAAAGCTGCGGCACATTAGAGGCGGAATCTGCGAGCAGTTCCTCAGTTACCCGGCTGGATACCGTGTACTTTGCAAGAGTGAACGCGATCCCGGTAAACGTCGGTGTATCGTCGCTGTAAGTCGCCGATTCTGCGGTCACAGCAACGGCCACTCCGCCCACTGTTGGCAGTGTGCCGGTCTCAGTGCTGACGGTGTACGGTCGACAACGAGGCGCGATCTGGTTGCCGAAGGCTCCAGAGTTGACCACCGTATCTCCAGACGTGAACGCCGGAACGGTGAAGCCGCCATCGGCATTAGTCGATTCGTTCAAAATCTTGATTTCGGAAATTTTTGCGTTTTTCTCAAATTCCGAATCAGTCCGGGCCCTCATCCAAGACTCAAAAGCCTTTGAGTAAAGTTGTGCTTCTGCTTTTTGGTTGTCGCCCATGTGCTTTTGGATCCATGGGGTCTGCGCTGCTGCGGGTATTCCCTTAATCCATCCGGACGGCTGGAAGTCGTTCGAGATCTTCGCGTTGCCGACGTGGCCGCCTAGTCGCGGAACGTTCTCAGCAAATGACTCTTGATCTTCTACTGAGACCGGGAGTTCGTTCACTGGTGCATTGATCCGACCTTTTAACTCGTCGAAACTTCGGATCGCTTTTGTTGCGGCTTCCGCTTCATCCATTAGGCCCGAGGCCTTGTTCATTAGTTCGGTAGCTTCATCGTTCTTGCCCTCGGCGATAAGTGCCTCGGCGTCCTGATGGAGCCCGGTCGCGTATGCGACCTTTTCGGTGCTATTCATTTATCAAATCCTTTTCTATTTCATAGCGTTGCTGTTGCAATCGGAACCCAAGCAAGCGCGATCGAAATTCGACGGCGGCGGCTACCTCTGCCCGTTGCTGATCCGTGACCGGCGTCCAAGCATCAGAGATGATCGGTTGTTCGTCAGTGGCGGCGGCGCTAGGCTGCTCCGTTACTTCTGTTATTGGTTCGGCCTTAGCCGAGATCGTGGCGGTCTCTGGTGACGCGCCCCGGATAACTGAGGACACCTCGACCCAGTCGAGATCTTTGATCACCCGGTAGGTGTTGCCCTCTTGTTCTTCATACTCAACCCCGCCCGCCGGGATGTTGAACCCGACCGACCACTCTTTAATAAATCCCCCGGCGACGTTGCTAAACGTCTCGCGCCCGAGTTGGGTGTCTAGATTAAATTGGATCTTGGTGTAGAGTTTCGCCTCGTCCCCAAAGTTGATCGCGTTAGCGTCGATCACTTTCCCGACTACTTTCGCCGGGTCGTGACCAAGTAGGACGGTCGGCATATCTGCGGCGATCGATGAATCGAACGCACTCGGCAGGATGATATCGCCGTCAGCGTCGGGGCGGCCCATTGTATTAGTAAAGGCCTCCACAACTCCCGCCGACTCGTCGACTACCTTCAGATTTTGGATCTCGCTTGTTTTATATTCGGGCATGAGCCGGCTCCTTCACTTCTTGGATTGGTTGACCGAGCGACTGCTCGGGTTGATATGTTGATGGGAGCGGAGTCCAGCACAGTGTCCCGTTAGGATGGTCGACAATGTCGAGCGCGTCCTCTGCTCGGTACACTTGGAGATGACGCTCGGCGCACGTCCGACCATAGGGATCATTGTTGTCGGTAAATGTGTCGTTAGCGTCACCGTCCGGGTCGAAAGCTTCCATATAATTCGATCCCTGTTCAGTCGCCCACACGACCGAGCTCAAGTTCTGAGCGCGTGCGGTTTCAGTTCGGGCAATCGTGAGGGCTCGGTTTTTGTAGGTCTCCATTACGACATTGCGGATCCCGGCCATTTCCCCGGGTACACCGTCGGCCACTTGGGCCACTGAGTACCCGTTAGCTAATCCATGCTCGACGACTTTATTGATCGCCTTTTGCGTGGTGTTGTGGATCTCTATCGCCGAGACTTGCGCCCGGCCTAGTATGTTCTGGATATATGTCTGTTTTTCATCGAAGCCCAAGATCCCAAGACCGGCCCCGTCGTCCATAATGTCGAACGTCTCCCGGGCGATCTTCGCGTAGGCGGCGCGAAGTATCCCGGCCAAGTCGTCCCGGGCTTCCGGTGGGAGTAAGTTCGCCGCATTGAACGGGTAATTTTTAGCCTCGTCGATCCCGCTTTGCATATATCGACCGAGTACACCATCAACCCGGTTTTTCAGACTTCTATAATATTTCTCAAGTCTTGGGGTGAGGTCGTCAACTTGCGAAATACGCGCCGCGATCAGATCTTGATTTAGTTTTCTCTTGGATGGTTGCCCCGGGAGTGGGTCATATACCGAATCCGGATCGAGTTGCGATTCGAGTTTTTTAGTTTCTCCGGGTGCGAGGGCTAGCGTGGGACTATCTGCGGGGGGGCTCAAGAACGTCGGGACGACTAAATCAGTCGGTAACTCCGACACGCTCATCGGTAGGCGCCGGAGATCGCCGCCCGCCAAGCTGTCCAGAGACAGCCCGGCTCTCGCTTCATTTAAGGAAATAAGTCCCGCATTCCATTGAGAGATCAGGCGGTCCGATAGTTTGCTCTGATCTTCCATGAGTGCGGCGACCCGGGTAAAGTCTGCGTCCACGTATCCGGCGTTCGGGAATTCATACCCTAGGCACTTATTTAGAAAGCGGACGATCCGCTCGCAGAGTGGGATCATCGTCTCGGTGAAAAAGGATTGTCGGGCCTCGCGATAATTGGAATATGTCGCCCGGTCTAGGCCGACCACTGAACCAATGATGATCGGCGGTACACCGAACGCCATACAGATCCGGGCCTCGGTTGTATCCCGGAGACTTGGAAAGGCGAGCTCCTCCATCGAAGATCCGATCTTCTCGTATGTCGCGTCTGAATCTAGGATCGCGAGCCGGTGCTGATTCGCACCGCCGAAGGTTGAGCGCCATCGGCTGCGGATGAGATTCGCCTGCTCCTCAGTTTGGATCCGGGAGTTGGACAGTTTAAGAATTCCGCCGACGACTCCCGAATTTTGAAAAGCATTTTTTCCGTATTGGATTTGAGCCATGTCGAGATTAATCACCGAGGCGATCGGCTGTAGTGGACTCAGGCCGTACAGGTCCGAGGTGTAATTGCTGAATTTGAGATGAGCCATATCCCGGGGACTGACCTCGTAACGGTCACCGTTGATCTCGTATTGGTAGGCCTCGATCCCATAGGTCGGATCTGATTTGATCGTCATCCGGTCCGGGCGCATGACCCGGAGCTCGACGATCTTCCCCGCACCGTTGCGGACCTTATACAAAAACACGTTACCCGAAATATAGAGATCGGTGATGACGTCCTCTAGTAGTTCATAAAAATCTTGCGACTGGTTGGGATGATCGATCAATGATTGGATAGGATTACCCGGGGGCGCGGCTACCGGTTCGCTACTGGTTGGGACTAATACCCTATAGAACGGCTCTGAGACGGCGACGGAAAGCTCACGAATGCAAGCATAGACGATCGCGTTAGCGTTGTAGCTTTCGGCCGCGAATTGCTCGGAGTCGATATCTTGAGACTGAAAAAAACCAGAGGACACGCCGATCGGAATCGACCCGGCTACTTCGTAGGATTCTTGTTTCACCTGTTCAGAATTGAACGGCCACCAGTTCGGCACTAACTCCCTCGGCTCTATGGCTTAAGCGCACATGCCAAACACAGGCGACGAGCTACAGAAAGTAATTCACACGCTACCACTCCCGGGACGATCCGACAATATCACCGCAAAAACCTATCCAAACTTGCCGGGTTTTGTGATTATTAATTAACGTTAGACGTTAATTTGCTTTACATTCTTACGTTATAGCCCTATAATTAACTTATAAGTAATAAGTTAAAAGAAAGGCTTAACAATGACAAACATAAATAACCCCTACAACGAGGCACAGCAAAAACGCTTAACTGAGCTCTACGAGCTAATCAATTACTACGAGGAGCGAATCGACGACTCTCGCTATAGCTCACTTCGCGACATGAATCGCGACATGGTGACCGTCCTCACCGCAGAGCTCGAACAAATCGAGAGCTCGGTCCCGGAAAGCGCGAAGGATTCCCGGGTATCTAATATCAGAAATCAGATGCTCGCGGAAATCAGTTGGGCTCTCTAGGTTACTAGTGCCACCCGGGGCGGCGAGCTCATCGCCGCTCTTAGTGGCTCCGGCAATCGGAGACCAGAAGGAAGGATCAGAAAATGGCTAAAAGAATAAGTAGGCGGGACGTCGTGGTCATAATGTTTAACGTTATGTGCCCGGACTGTCTCGATCGGCCTTTATTTGGTGAGTGTGGAAGTAGTGATTTTGGAAATACTTGCGAATGTGTGACCGGTCAGTGCGAGCAATGTAGCAAGACTTGGAAGATCCCGGCGTCGGTATTCTTCGGGGCGTTCTCAGAGAGAAGGATCAACAATGGCTAACAACCTAACACCAGAGGACCACGCCCGGCGGCATTACACCGAAGTAATCCGCGGGGCCCTCGGGTCCTATCTCTATTCCATCAAGTCCCGGGATCTAGAGTGCGAAGAAATTCGGGACGCATTTTATAAGCTGACCGGCTACCATGTCGATCCACGAGAGGACTAACACCATGGCACGAATTACAACACCCCCCACACTAGACGAGACCGGGATAGCTATCATATGCCCGGAGTGCCGGGGCACTGTCACCGTCTATCATCTCGACTGGTCGGCTATCGTCTGCCTCAACTGCAAAGGCGAGATCCCCCGGCGCAGGTGGTCACTCGCCTAAACCCCAACACTAGCCCGGGTAACCCCCGGGCCTTGTTGTGCCCTCACAATTCCACACGACTAATACCATTACTCAACACCAGATCGACGCGCTACGGCCCACACAGAGCCACAACATTTAACCTAATCCCGCCCGAATGTACCTAAGCGCACTTAAACGCCGTAATTTTGGCAAGCCTGTAAATTTTGGGTTGGGGCTTAAGGGGCTGTATCTAGTACTATTATTTTTTTTCGTGATGTTTTTGATCGCGGATTTTCAGATTTACGCGCTTAATTGTTGCACTTTTTGATGCACCTTTTCGATCGCTTCGTTGTATATATGTGAATCAGGCGAACCTGTGGGGGACTGTTAGACAATCACCCGCGCGATATGTTTACACCGGGCGCACTTGATGACAGTCCCGGGGCCGGCTTGCTCGGCCAAAAGCTTGCGACAATTGGCACATCTAAGCTTCTGGACTATCTGCATTGAGTTCACCTCCCAAGTCCACCACGAACGATACAGCGCCGGTTTGGGCTACCTCTGAACGCTCCGGGATGTTCCAGTCTCCGGGATTACGACGTCGGAGCCACTCAAGACCGACCCGCCCGTCCCCTTTTTCTCGAATAATATCAACAATCGATTCTGTTATTTCTATTTCCACGCGGGCGCTGTTTGCTTCAAGTGAGTCCACTAATTCCCTATAGATCCCCGATGTTTCTTTATTTCCACGGTCGATCCAGTTATAGAGGGTTTGCTTAGCAATGCCTGTACTTGCTGCTGCGGCCTTAAATGTGGCGCCTTTTCGGACGTTAGCGCTTAGTGATCGGATGATTTTGCGCGTTAATTTGGTCCTACGGCCTCTGAATTCTGTTTTTTTGAGTTCTGTTTCCATGGTTTGACCCTATGGGTTTAGTTTGATTTTGTCCATATCATTACCCCTTACTTGTTTAGTAGGGTTCTCTTACCGTTGGGGGTGAATTGTGGAGAATTAGCGGATCGCTGTCATTCCTGTCATAGCCGTCATTACTTACGAGATTGGGTATCTCTAACCCTTGGGCCTGAGTTATTAAGTTCGCCCGGGTGCGTCACCTGCGTCACTACCGTCACGACTGAGATCCAATATGTACCGTCTTAACCGTCTCGACCGTCTTTATATCTCCGAGAAAATTAGCCACATCCTGCCCCACTGTCGGCGTTTCCTTGGGACAGGGACCATGATTTGCCACGCATAACGCATATAGCGCGGATGATACTCCTCTAACGTTGAGCCTGTGATCTTCTCTAGTTCGGTCCGCGCCTGATCTAGCGTTATCGTTCCCGACGTGTAAGCGTTGACCCATGCAACACACGCGACCAACATCAGAGCCAGATCCCTCGCCCGGGCTGGTTCTGGTATTGATAGCACGCGAGGGCTAGGGCGATCACTGCGTCATCGTGAGCGCTTCCACTCGCTGCATACCTGACCCCGGTCGGCGTATATTGGAACTCAAAGTCTGCGAGTTCGGTCGCTATGACTCCAGTCGGGTAGCCTATCTCACCGTTTTGTATCGCTAGGGTGAGCGTCTCCATCAATACTTGCTTGCTTTGTTGGGTGAAGTGATACCGTTCAGCACCCGGGCAACTTCTTGAGAGCTTATCGAATAGCGGATCGCCGACTCCGGTCACGTCAATAAGTGAGCTATGCGTCGTGATAGCCTTGGCGATCCTGTGCTCGGTCTGAGTCCAGTCGCTCTGAAAGCGGTCGAAATAACACACATGACCGGCCGCGTCGAGTCCGATCACCACCGTATAGTCAACCGAGCGGGCTAGGTCGACCCCAAACACTACCGGGGGATCAGTGCTGAGCTCCTTAATACACGCCGCGATATTGTCGAATCCGAACGGGTTACCGCTGTCGTCGTTAGGCTCGGCGAGGTATAACTCATTGAATACAGCCTCCGGGAGCGTTCTCCGGGCGTCCTCTATCTCTTGAGCGTCTAGGACCCCGCCCTCTACTGCGTCATATGCTGACAGTCTCGCATAATGCCAATTAGGCTCCCCGTTCTCGGCCTTGCGTGCGAGCTCATAAAAAAAGTTTTTCCGCCCCTTTACGTTACCGATCAGCACCGCCCGGCCCCGGGTAGCGGTCAAGGTTGAGCGCACTGCATACCATGACTCAACGTTCATCCGGCTGCTCTCGTCTAATACAGCGCCATAACAGTCGTCACCGTATAGGTTGTCAGGGCGATCAGCGCTTAAAAATTTGAGAGTAGCGCCGTTTATGAGCGTGATCCCGAGCTCGGTCGAGTTGGTGCGCCTAACTAAACCCTTCGGGAGCGCTCTCTCGGCTCTCTGATAGGCGATCTTGCTTTGTCCATAGGTAGGGGCTACCCAATGGAACGATCGCCCCTCACCGCCCCGGTCGAGTGATTCAGTGATGAGCCAAGCCACACAGGCGAGAGTCTTCCCGGACTTGGTCGAGGCCTCGCATATTGCGAACCGCTGATCGGTGAATATGGCCGCCTTCTGCTTTGGGTATAAGTCCCGGGCGAATGTGACCGTTATCTTTTTTTCTTCACTCATCTAGATCTAAATCCTGCCACTCCTCAAGCACACAATCACATTCAAAAAAATGCACCCGGTGAAACTCACAGAAATAATCCTCACAGAGCTCACACACTGCGAGATCGTCCCGGGTGATTACCCTCCTAGTTTTTTCAGCCATAAGATCGAACCGTTGATCTCGTTCTCTTTGCTCCAGAGTGACCCGGCACGCTCGATCCACTCGTCAACCTCAAGCACCGGGACCCCTTCAACCCATGCCCGGGCCCCTGTTCTGAGCTTGGCCCTGACCCTTGATCGTGCGTCGATCAAGTTTTTCGGGATATCCGAGGCCAATATCTGATACATATAGAAGGCGAGATCGTCGGCCTCTGCTGCTTTTATAAGGTTTGGTTCATCCTTCATCGTCTAACTCCTTAAGATCTAATTCAGTGATCAGAAAAGCCCGGGCGTTGCCGCCGTTGTTAGTCCAGATCTTTACAATTCCCCCGGGGTGCTTGTTCGATTCTTCGGCCGCTTGTTCCAACTGGTGCGCCGCCCCGGCAATCCACGCGGGCAGATTGGCCGTGGTGCTCTTGATTTCCCAGACGGTCGAGTCCGTCTCTATGTCCGTATGAGGCCGAGACTTGTCGAGGTTCCGGGCCCCTCCGAGCAACCCGGCGATCCTTTTTTCCCAATATTTGCCCCGTAGGCGGTTATTTTTGTTGGTTTTCTTTCGGTTCATTGATGGCGGGGTAACTTAAATTTGCCGTGCTCATGCTCGATCACCTGCCGGGCGACCGTCCGCAGATCGCCGAATGTCTCGAACACCCTCGCCCGGGCGTCCTCCTTCTCCCCGTCGGTCTCATATCCGCCCCGAATGAGCGGGGGGTCGAACTTCTGCAACTTCGAGCCGGTCCGGTATTCAATCCATGCGGAATGAACGACGGCCGTCAGTTCGATCGGGTCGAATGCTGTATTCTTTGCGCCGTAAGACTTGGCGGCTTTGCGCTCCGCGTACTCCGCCATCATCCAAGTTGACAGCTTTCGAGCTGGATCGTTCTTGCCTTGAAATTCCTGCGTATGGAGAGCGGTCCAAAATTGATCACTCAACCCGGGATCTTGGAGATCGTGGATGTATTTCAACGCACCGCCGATCTTGGTCGGGATATGAATATCCTTACGAATCCGATCGGCGAGCAGTTTAGCCTCTTGGATCCCGTCATTCCCTCCGAGATATTTCCAAAACAGCTTGCCCGCGTAATTGTCCGGGCCGCGTGAAAATCCATACTCGGGCTGCTCGGTTTCGTTGTGGATTAATTTCCAGATCCAACCAGCGATCCCGGCGTGGTTGCTCGGATCTTTCGCGCCCGCGTTCCTGAGCGCGTGCCCGAGGTTTTTCTTTGCGCCTTGATCTACCATCGGGAATACATCCTCGGGGAGTCCCTCGACGAAGTGGAATCGCTGCGTTAGGCCGGCTCTTATGACCGCGTGGAGCCGGTGTTGTCCGTTTAGTAGCTCCCCTTCGTCGGTGATATGAATCGGCTCCCCTATATAAAACCAGTACCCCTCCAACATTGCGTCCATGAACTTAGCCACTTGGTCCACATTGAGGGCCCGGTTTACGACGTGACTTTCCAAGATTGACCGCGCCCGGTCGGGGCCGATCTCCTCGGTCCATTCTTCGACGTCGTACCATTTGCCGAAATATTTCGTCCGGATTTGCGTCCGATCGCGTGTTGCTATTACCACGTTTCTTCTCTCTTTCTGTAGCCATTGGCCCGGGCATATGCCGGGTTAAATGTGATATATGAATGGCAAGGGCGGCACAGGGTCAAAAATTGATCGAGTATCGCGGGTTCTTGCCATGATTCGACGCCATTCGGGGGCAAAATCGGCCCCCCGGCTGATCTTGGGATCACTTCGTGGACGTCTACGGCCTTAATAGTGCATATTCCGGCGAGTTTTGCCATGCACCCGGGGTATTTCTTCAACATAAACGCGACAAAATCACGGCGCCCGCCGGTTTTCGAGTATTCTCGGGCTGTTTTTTTCGATCTTCGTCGCATGGGTGAGCGCTTCAAAATAAACGCCCCTGATCCTGCCGCTCGGACGGTTCAACTATTGAAAGATCACCCAATAGGTGACGGTGCTCAATTCGAGCGCGAGCGATCTCGTTGTATTCAGGATCAAGGTCGATCCCGATGTATTTCGCGCCCTCGTCAAGTGCGGCGAGTCCAGTCGACCCGGAGCCTGAGAAGGGATCGAGTACCGTCCCACCCGGGGGCACGACTAAACGAATGAGATAACGCATTAACTCGATAGGCTTGACCGTCGGGTGGTGGTTTTTTCGCCTCCCTGTGGCCGCTGAGGCGTCGAAACCATCCATCCCGGCTTCTCGTTCATCTAGTGAGGTTTTGCCCGAGTAGAAGAACTTTGAGGGCGGATCGTCAGTCGTGGCCTCTTGGTCAATTAGCGCCGCGGTCTCGTCGGTTAGTAATAGATTAGCGGGCCACTTTGTCCCGGTATCCCCGACCCGAGTCGCCTCGATGTTGAGGGCTCCGATACCGTTCGCCCGGATATTGTCGGGCAGTGTCCCCGGGAAATAATTCCGGGCGAGCGTGATCGGCTCGTGCGCGGGTTTGAGCGTCGTCCCCCACCCGTCCCACTTGATAGCCTCGGCACTGGTCGGGATATCGCGCCGGGCTTGAGCCTCGTTCGCCGTATGGTCTCGATAGTTCGCTTTCCACCTTTGAATCGCTGCGCTAGTGCTATGTTGCCCGGTGATTTCTCGCTTATACCAGTTCTCGCCGCGCTCGCCTTTGATACCGTTTAAGTCATAAATCAATTTGTGGATCTCCGGGGGCACTACAGGATCACCGAGTAGGGCGAGCAGTTTCGGGATTTGTTCGAGAGTCGGGATCTCGGGCTGCTGCGCCTGAGTGGTCCAGTGCCCCGCCATATTGTTAAACCCGAAGGCCTGATCTATCTGTTTATTCGTGACCCCCGCCGACTCCCGGGTCTCTTTAATCCATCGGGTGACCTGTAACACTTGCGGGCGGTCGTGGCGCTGCTGATCGAGCGACGCCGAAATATTTAATGATTTAGGGAATCCGCTCCCGTAGAGCCATAACAGCTGATCCCGGATCTCGAAATTCGCATCCTCGATCGCTGTGGTCATGCGGTGGTAAGTGCGGGCACTGCTGAACGCGACCAAATAACCCCCGGGCTTAAGTACCCGGGCGGCCTCCTGCCACGTCCTGACGTCGTTCGCGACTCCGGTCGAGTCCCAAGCGGTCCGCTTGCCCAAGACCCCGAGCTCGTAAGGTGGATCGGTGACTATCGCGTCGATCGAGTGCTCGGGTAGCGTCGCCATGACGTCCCGGCAGTCTCCGGCCATGAGCTCAAATTCTGATGACCCAGGAGGGGCGTTTTTCATCAATCGAGCTCCACCATGCAACCACACGCCCCGAAGGCATCGCCAAATGACAACTGGTTTTCAGTATCCGCGTCGATTTTTTCTTTCATTGCCAATAGTGATAGTGGTAATGTCTCGCCCTCTCTGGTGTGGTGAAGAATTGTGACAGGCTTTCCTAAAAAATTCTGTAGGTCTTTTTCATGCTCTACCCATTCCATAAAGACATGACGTGTGTCTGGAGATTTGTAGCGCTCGGCGGCTGCTCCTTGCGACATTCTGACACACATGCCACCGCAGTTGTTATGCAGGGCTCCCGTTTTATACAATCGCGGCTCTTTCACGTTGCTGTCGCTTAAAATTTTATCCACCTCTGTGTGCTTGTCCCAAAGTGGTTTCCACAGAAGTGGATAATCTACGGTGTAAGGCTCCCAACGCCTCGAAACTCCTTCAGTTCTATGAACCTCGGTGTAGTCGATACCAAAATAGAGCGTCGTATCGTCAGGGTTGCAATTTGCTTTTACCCATTTCGTCGCCACCTCATTTTTTAAGACACGCGAACATATTGGGACGCGATGATTGCCGAGAAATTTTTGATCCTTGAATAGTTCCCAAATATCTCTGCCGTCGGCTAGCGATACCAGTTCTGAATTTGGAAGCAGTGCCGCCGATTGAATCAGGAACCGATACAAATCTGCATCTTCGACCTTCGTATCGGTGAAAAGTAAAGTGATGGGCTCATCGGTCGATTCCCTCAATCTATACGCCGCCCCGAATGACGCTTTACCGCCGCTAAAAAATACAATATGTTTCATTTTTTCCGCCCCCGGGGTCCCGGCTTTAAGTGCCAATTACTAGAGTCGTCGGCGGTGCTGTGAAAATACTCGCGAGAGACTCCGCACCGGGAACACTTGGCGCCTGTGTTGTGCTCGGTTTCAGGATGATCCAAGATCCACCAGTGACGGCACTCTTTAACTGTTTTCATCTGAACGAAGCAAACAACAGCGCGGGGCGGTTCTTTGAGGAACCGTACCCCCTTGCTGCTATGTTGTCCATAGCAAGGGAACGAAGCATGTGGGTTCGTGCTTCGTTCATCTGTTGGCCCTATCGGTTAGGCTCCAAAGGTTCGATTTTCCGACTAGGCCGGTGATCTCATATAGCCCGGCTTTTTCGCCCCGTTTCATCTCGGACCTGATCACTTCTTCCCCGGTAGTAATTCCACGAATGAGATCGACCCCTTCGGCGATCTTCTTACAGTCCTGCCCCGGGTTTGCTTTCAATACAAGCAACACACAGGATCGGATCGTTGGTTCTTTGTCTCGGCTCATAGGCTGCTCACTTTCGCGATTCATTTCCGCGGCTTCCGCATAGTCGTAAGCCGTGATCGATTCATATCGGGCCGCTCTTAAATGCCCGTTATTTTCGTTAGTGAATCCAACCCGGAAAGCTTGCTTCGGCCATTTACTCCCGCGGTTGATCTTTGTGTTGGTGAGTCTGATCAGACTTTGATCGTCGTCCTCCTCCTGTTCCTTCTCGATAATCCAAGACAACCGAGCCCCGGCCCGAGAGAAAACAGATCCATACTCGCGCTTATCCTCGGCGCGGGTTTGCTTTGCCGCTTCCTTGCTGACGTGGTGAATGATGATCGTCGGCACGTTGAAATTATTGGCAATGTTGAAGGTCTCCAAAATATTGCCAACCTCGGACGGGTCTCCGGCTGCTAGTGATAGCGAATCAATGATCACAAGGCCGATCCCGAGGTTGTGGATTTGGGTCGTGATGTAGGTTTTTGAGTCCTGTAACGATCGCTCCATCGGACGGTAAAACACGCGACCGTCCGGGAGCTCAGCGACCCCGTGAGCGGTGAGCAATGCGTCGGCCCGCTCTTTGTGGGTTTCCGGAGAGTCCTCCCAATCCAGATACAGGGCTTTAGTCGTGTCGGTAGGCTCAACGCCCAACAACGCGATCCCGGTGGCAACTGATAGCGCACAGGCGACCACGAACAGACTCTTACCCGCCGAGCTATCGGCATACATCAGAGTCACCCCGTCCTTGACGATGTAGGGACTCAGCAAATAGGGATCGGTGTCATAATCGACCTCGACCGAGGCAAGATCCACGATCGGCGGTCCTGCCTGTCGCCATTCCTTTAGGGATTGAAAACACATCCAGTTCACCCGCTCGATCCAGTCGTCATTGACCGGGAGCCGCTCGGCGACTAATTTAGCAAATTTTTTTTGACTGTCTCCACTGATGAGATTCAGTTTTTGGGTTACCGGGACGCTTGATCGTCCCTCGTCCCTGTTTTGGAATATCTGGACTTCGGCATATGCGTCACGGTTGCGCCCGTCCTGAAAATTTGCAAGCGTGGCGAATATCTGATCGGGCCATTCGTAACGGTGATAATCCGGAAGTCTCGTAAACACCGGATCTTGTTGTGTTGTGGTCACGGGATCAGATCCTCCGTGTTCACTTCAAGACGAGCCAACACCGGGGCCGCAGTCCCAGAAGGTGAGGACTCCACGGGCGCGACTACACGCTCGATCGGCGGTCCCCCGGTATTCGGGGCAGAGTAACCCGGGCAGGAATGCCGGCCCGCGCCAGTTTCTCCACACTCTCGACAGCCCCAAGAGCGGGCTAGTAACGTTCTGTATGTAATATCCCAAGTGTCCTCATGGATCACGCCGTCAAGTGCTCGCCGCGTCCTGCCATTGTCACGGATCACAAGTTCCGGACACCAGTCGCACCGATAAGCCTCACGGCCGATCCGCTCGGAATAGGTAAGGCCCCCGCCGTCCCGGTAGTGCATTAGAAACGATCCTCGACCGGAATTTCGACGAGCCTCATCGGGATAGCTTCCGGGCAAAAGGTTAAAGCCTTGCCGGCCTCGTCCTTGGTCATTGACCGAGTGCACACGTAAGCGGGCTCGTTGAGTGCTTGCCCGCGAAACTGCCGCCCGTTGAGTTGATAGAACGTATCAAGTCGCTCGCTCGCTTCCTTCATCGGGTTAGGGCCGTGGACTGCGTGACCATGACGCGGGCAACCCGGGACCTGTCGGCCGTTCTGCCCTTGCACTAATTTAATGATCGGCTCCTGATCGTCCGGTAATGTCGAATAGAGCGGAATATCGCCCGATGGGCCAGAATTAACGGCCTCAGAACGGCGCTCAGGCGCGTTCGACGCCCCGCCCTGTGTGTTTGTACCTTGGGAGATTGTTCGATCAGCCCCGTAATACTCCGGCAGTTTTTCGGCTGCAAGCTCCCCGAGTTGTTTAGCTACCTCGATAACTGCGGCGAGATCATCCGTATTTGTAAAGGTAACGAAACCGAACGGCACGCCGGGGATCGGGAAGTGTCCCGCATGTCCGTCCATCCTCCAGCCCCTGCCGCCTTTGGTTGCTTCCTCGACCAAGTGGCCGCCCTGTGTCTCCTCTGTCACTTTCTGACTCCTTAACTAGCGCCGATTGTTGATCGGCAAATTTTTTAGCAAATTGCGCGACTAAGTCGCTGCCCTCAGTCGTAGATCCGCTCCTTGTTCTCGGTATCTGCGATGACCATCCTCATCTCCAGACGTACCCGGGTAAGTGCCTCCCGGTAATCCTCGATCTGGTCCTCAGACTTAGCGATCGATTTAGCTGTGGCCTCGATGTCGGTCTCCGGGTTCGCCTCCCCGTACCCCTTGGCCGCCCCGCGCACTAACTCCCTGAGTTGGGCGTCGCGGATCTCGGCGTTCTTCCCGTCGAGTGAGTGGATAAATCCGTCACGGAGTTGTGCGAGTATTCTCCTCGCCTCGTTGGCGATGTTGCGATCTTGCCTGAGCCAAGTCCGGGCGCTTTTTTTGTCGGCGCATAGAGTGATATCTCGTTGCCGTAAATGGTTGAAATATTCCCAATTATTAGCGAACTCGGTCGACGGTCGGCCGTCTAATAATTCTTGAAGTTGAAGCGCTGCCGCCTCGGTCATATCTTCGCCAGTCATGCGGGCAAATTCCTTTCTATGAAGTCGATCACTCTTAGCAAACTGTGATCGCGATACATCTCGCGAACCCATGGAGACACTTCAAGACGTGCGATCTGAAAAGTCGGGCAATATGCTTGGAGGACAAAACCCCGGGGGCGTTGTTCTTTGTCCCGGCTTATGACGATGAACTCCCCCGAGGAGCTCACCCAGTGGAGCTCGTAGAGTCGTCCGGTATGGTCCCGCCATTCGTCACCGAATAGGTGCGTATAGTGGCGATCAATTTCCGAGGATGAGAAGTAATCGTCTAAGTGATCGAATTCTTCATGAATTCCAAATGAGGGACCGCCAGATCGTGAGGGCCCGCCCGTGGTTTTGTTCGTGTCGTTCGCTCGGTCGGACCCGGTAAGTATTTTCGATGATCCTCTCCGCTGCGAGCGTTCTAATGACTCCGCCCAATGCTCTAGGCTCTCGCGGTAGTCCGATATTTTTCCCCCATACTTCATCGGTCGTGAACTCCTCAACTTCGAGGGCGACTTCTATCACTGCCGCCCGGGCTTGCTTTTTCCATTCATCCGGGGCTGCGCTATAGCTGCGCCCGATCGCTTCGTCTTGGACCTCCCACAAAGATCGCTGCATCATTCTTTCTCTTGTGGTCTGCCCATTGCGAACCGGCGGATATTCTCCCCGGTGATGAATCTTTTGCCGCGACTTTTACCGTTCACGGGCGGCATATATAAAGAGCCATAATCAATCAATTCATAAATGACCGGGCGAGATAAGCCGAGATACTCGGCCACCTCTGCGATCGTGTAAATTGCCTCCGGATTGATCGACGCTTTGGCCTCTGGTTGAGTTGGCTCGACTATTTCCATTCTTGAATTCCCCCGCCTTCCGTATTTTCGTAATCGCTAGCATATGCCATGTGTCAAGTTTTCACGTGATTAATTAAAATCTGAATTTGTGCATTTCTAATCACTTTTTACGTTAATTCATAATAATTAACTAACGCGGGACAAAATTAATTTAAATCGGTATAATTTAGGGCGTACAGGAAGGAAGGTTTATGACAAGAAAGGATAAACAGTTCGATAGTCCGCTGAGTGTTGAGGCACTCCGGACGACGAGGGGGGAGCGGATGAGGGCCCGGCGGAAATTGCTCGGACTCACTCAGGCATATTTGACCTCTCTACTTCCGGACGCTACGGACAACAATCCGAACGCGGTCGGGCGTATTGAGACCGGGGAAGTCGCGATGACTGACACCCGGGCCGTCTATGTGTCGCTACTGCTCCGCGTGCCTCTTGCGTGGCTGTATGGGCTTGAAGGTTGGAGCGAAGTCCCACCAGAAGAAGACTTCTATCGCAACCGAGAGAAGATGTATGAACAATTTTTGGGCGCTCGACAAATCGAGCGAATGACTAAAGGAATTGACGAGGACAACGAGGAAGCCCGGATCGAACTATTGAATATATTGGTAAAAAATGAAATTAAGAAAGTAGGTATAAACCGTGGACTCATCTCCCGACGTAAAAGCAATCGTAAAAGCAATCTCACAGCCTAGCGACCCTTGGAATCTCGATCGGTACGTCAGCCCCCACCGCGAGGCAATGAGGGGACTTAGTCGAATGACAGCCGAGGAAATTTTGATGAACCCGTTTGAAATAGGGGTGTTGACTGCTCACAAGTCACGAGCGCTCGCCAGTACGCAAGGGATCGTGATAGATACCTCGTACGATGAGAATATATCCTTTGGATTTATCCCACCCGGGGGGGCAGGTGATAAACCGATGGCGATCCTAAATGGGACCTATGGCTCGCAAGTATTCGAGAAGGCAAATAGAGCGCTCGCGCATTATTTATATATGTATTTACGGGTCTCGACATGGCCCTGCGTCTGTTGCAGCCTAGATTCGCTCTACCTCGCGCCTCAGGCCGTCACCAGAATAGGGGGCAAGATATCGCGCCGAGGGCCTTTAACTCCGCACTGGTGGGAGTCGACGGTGTGGGCGCGGGCCTTTTATGGACGTAATGCGATCTATGAACAACCACTCGCACAAACCATTTGTGACGAAGACCAGAAACGGGGCTTCTGGTTTCCGGATATTACTGTCCACGGAAACGCTAAGCGGCTCGAAAAATTTTGGCTCGGGGAAATAGAAGATCGAATATTGTCGGCCCTTGACCCGGACAGGCTGAGCCGCGGGCATGTTATCTCACGGCTCGCGGGGCCGAGTAAGCACACGGGGGACAGAGCAGGAGCAAATCATGACCAGTAGCAGACGGAGAATATGCGACGCCCCCGGGTGTGGAGTCTCGATCACTGAATCGGACGCCTACCGTTGGGGCAAATCTAAACGGAACAAAAAAGATCCCGGGAAAAATTCGGGCCGCTTTTGGCTCCGGGCGCACAATAAGGGATACACCGTTTATGTGTGTTCTCCTCAGTGTTACCGCGTCGCGCGGGCCGATATTGAGCAACTGGTCCCGACTGCCTCGAACGCCTTCGACGCCTACGCGAAAAAGTGGCTAGAGACTAAGGGCAGATACCGAAAAATCGACGATCTGCCGGTGAGCGAGACCGAATATGCTCGCCGGACGACGTACGTCGAATTTTGGTCCGAACACTTGGGATCTGTTCGTATGGATAAAGCGGATCCCGAGGTCATTACTGCGGCACTTCGCGATCTTCGTGATCGCAATTATGCCGCCAAGACGATCAGAAAATACCGGGATCTCTTAAAAGCTGTATTTGACGCCGCGGCCTCGGGAACTAACAAACTGGTCAGCCGCGGCTATGTGCTCGACCTGTTCGGTCAGGGACGGGGCCAAGAGGGCGACGTCCCCCGGGTGTTCCGAAACCAGAACGACGACGACGATCATCGGAAATTTTTCCGCCCGGACGAGCGGGCTAAGTTGGCCCAATTCGACGATCTGACTCTGCCAGCGGCCAACACTAAGATCGCGACGTTGCTCGCCCTTAATACCGGGATGAGGCTCGGCGAGGCTTTAGCTCTGAAGTGGGTCGACATATTGGACAACTCAAAAGTTGCGAACATTGACGATCCTCAATGGGTCGAGGTGCGGGGTTCTATCAACCCTCGGCGCGAATACGGTCCGACCAAGAGCCGCAAAGAGCGACGCGGAAAGATCATCAACTCTAAGGCGATGGCGTCAGCACTAAAAGCGCACCGGGCGATCCAAAATATCACCCGTTTACAGTCTCAGGCTCCCGGGTGGGATCTTGGGTTTGTGTGTGCTGCTGAGGACGGCCTCCCGCCTATGCCCGGAACCCTGACGAGTTCATTCGCCCGCCGCTGCGAGTGGGCCGGTATAACGTGGGAACGTCCGGCGCGAGTAATTCAAGGGAAACGACAGTGGGAAAATAAGACGCCAAAATTTCATTTTACCCGCTCGACGTTCATAACGGTCTGCATTGCTGAGCTTAAGATCCCTCAGCAGTTAGTTATGAAGTGGGTCGGTCATGCGACTATGTCAATGAACGATCATTACTTCGACCAGACTCAAGACGACGTACTTCTCGACGACGAGACCCGGGAAGCTATGGACTCACTCGACGAGGCGGCCGGATAATGAGCACCGTCGCCAAAAGGTGCATCAAAAGGTGCAACATCTTGCAAACTTTAGAGGGCAATACCGAACCAACGCCCGACAAAGTTAACTTATCGGGTGATCCGCTTGCCCTTAGATTGCAAGGGAGTACGCCATTTAAGGCGGTTTATGGTTCGGTGAACGGTTCTAACGTTAAGGCCGCGGATCGTCCATATTGCCCCCGTAGGTGCGATATGTTTGCCATATATAGCAAGGGAAACGAGAAATCTAAGGTAAAAGGTGCATCAAAAGGTGCAACATCTTGCGAACTTGAGAGCGTCATAGCCCGCAAGATCTTACACTTTAGCGCTTGCCTCCAAAGT
>Ga0080013_1001497_pt1 | contig 30713 bp, 39 predicted proteins | sample ETNvirenome_6_85_FD_69236 | JGI IMG/M metagenome (GOLD analysis project Ga0080013, IMG submission 69236) | Marine viral communities from the Pacific Ocean - ETNP_6_85 (SPADES assembly) (version 2) | ecosystem: Environmental > Aquatic > Marine > Oceanic | place: Pacific Ocean | collected 2013-06-19 | reverse complement strand
TCGAGTGGGGCCTGGAGGCGAACAGCAATGATGTGTGAAGCACCGTGTATCTGGATCGACATCGGTCAGGTGTTCTTTATCATCGTCGGCCTAGCATACGTGTGGTATGAGGTGAAGACCTGGGAGTGGTTGCGCTAGTGTACATCGACTGTGCGCTGGGTAGGATTACGTAGGAGGATCTATGGGTAGACACAAAGGCAACAAGAAGAGTGATGCTCTGTACAGACTACAGGGTGTCTTTGGTAGTGAGCGAGGGTTTAAGTACGCACGTATAGTGGGTGGCTGCATCGAACACGGAAAGTATTTCAAGCGGGGTGACCTGCTGGTTGAGATGGACAAGGAGACGTTCGAGGCGCTGGTCTCGGCAAGGGTGGTGGTCGAGGCGAACACGGCGCCCGGCTGCTACTTCCTTACCGGATAAGGTAGCATGCAATAGACTCTCAGCTATGGTATAATATAGGGGAACCAACATAGCCAAGGAGGCTACATGAAAGCCATTATCGCAACCCTCTGTTCTCTCATCATTCCCGGATTGGGACAGCTGTTCTACGGCAAGGTGGTCTGGGCGATCGGATGGTTTGCCCTGGCGTGGTTCACATGCGGACTCGCAAATATTCTGTCAGCCATCCACTGCATCTCAGTCGCAGCTGAGTAGCAAAAGATTTATGGCCCATGCAGATTGCAGTCGGCCATGGTATAATATAAACACGGAAGGAAAGGATTCCTTCCAAAAACCCGCTCAAATCCAAGGAGAGCAATCATGACCACAGCCAACTCAAGTTACGAGTTCGAAATCACCTCCAACGAGGTCCTTACCGGAGCTCACCCGAAGTCCGGTCTCCTGACCGCCATCGTCTCTGGTGTCTGCACCAACGCAGACGGTGTGAGCTTCGACTTCATCGCAACCAATAATCTTGACCAACGGTACCCCGAACGGTTCAAGGTCAACTGGAACGGGAACAAGGCTCGGATGCCAGAGGTCGTCGGCTTCGGAATTGCGGATGACGTCCGCTCCGGTCGCAAGGTGGCCAAGGAACTGTACTTCACCCGAGGCGCACGTATCGCGATCGCTCGGAAGTGCAAGGCCCTCTACCCAGAATCCAAGCTGACTCCGGCCAGCTAGGACCTCCTTCCTCACCCGGCGGCCTTGGAATACCAGGGTCGCCACCGCTTTTTTACGGAGACGCACATGCGATTCGATATCTACGTTGGTCGGACCAAGTACTTTTCAACACTCTCTTCCTCGGAGGCTTTCGATATGTTTCGAAGGTGGATCGGCCGCGGCTTGAATGTAAAGATGCAGTTTATTAAGCTCTAGGGATAGAGCGTTCAGAGACCCACCCAGTTTAACCCCCAACCAAGGAGACCTCATGCGTCACCACTACGGATTCCAGACGTCTGCTCAGACCCGTCGGCCCCGCACTACTCGGTCATAAAGAGTAGCCTATAGGGCCCTGCCCCTCTACAAGTCTCTCACGGGGCCTGTGGAGGGGCTTCTTTTTGCCTTCTCTAAGGGCTGGGGGGCGGCCTATCTCTAGACCCCTTACACCCCTGGAGGGCACGCCCTGGGGGCGGGGGCCCTCCTGGGAGGCTGCAAACTCAGCCCTAGGGCCAGCCCTACGGGGAGGGGACTAAGGTCTCTCGCAAATTTCCCAGAGTTGGAGAACTTCGAATCAGCTCTGTCGTTCATAGCAGGGAGGGTAACGAGGGGGCCCTCTTTAATGAACCAGGACAGGTGGTAAGTGTTACATGAAGTAAAAATATGTGTACTATTCAAAAAGGAAAAGGCTAAATCTTGCTCAAAAAATTCCGGAAAACTTTTCATAACTTTACGAATAGTTATAGATGTCACATCATGGAGAAAACATGAAGATCACAAGAAGACAGTTAAAGAGACTTATCAGGGAAGAGCTTCAGCTAGCTCTACGCGAGAAACCTAGAGAGAGAAATCTCAGCACTGGTATGTCAAAGAAAAAGAAGAAGGGTGTATCAGATCGATCTGCGCAGGCATTTGCTGGTGATCCCACATGGCAGGAGCTCGAGGGCACACCCAAGGGTGACGCTATTCTCGACCCCCGTAAGCGCGGCCAGTTTCCTGACATTGATAATCGGAGGTGGACTGAGCTCGAGCAGATAGCAACAGCTGCAGGCAAGTCGATAAAGATGAATGAAAGGATCATAAGCACTACTTAGACTGTATCGTTCAGATAAAAAAGGCTGGAAAAAAGCCAACACCAGCAGCAATTCAACAATGTGTTGTTAAGAAGTCTAAGAAGTAGCTGTTAGATGAATATTATGGTAATAGTTATTAGCTAGAGAATAGCTTGGAGACACTTAAATGACAATCTCAAAGAAAGAACTTCGCAAGATACTTCTTCAGGAAACAAATAGAGAGCTTGGCCGACCAAGGCATAGAAAGCTTAATAGATCACAGCTTAGGAATATCATCAGTGAGACTGTAGTCTCTCTGGATGAAGGAAAACCAGATGAAAAGTGGGGACCCGGTGGTAAAAAAGAGGTTGAAGGTCAGACGGTCTATAGGAGAGATAAGCGGCCCTATGAGTATATTATCAAAGATGGTGAGTGGCACGGTAGAAAGATCGGTAGTAAAGGGAGCTATAAAAATGTTCACAAGTATGTAGCAGAGAAGTTCAAGGTAGAATTCAAAGATGCTCCCGTAGGTGAGAAGGCTAAAAAAGAAGAAGAAAAACCACCAACACCTAAAGACGGGAAGTGTCCAAAGGGCTGGGTTCTCAGTGACGATAAGAAGACTTGTGTAAAGGAAGAGGGCAGTGGGAAAACAAAAGAGATTAATCAGATAAGTACGACTCTGAGAGGTGATTTTAAAAATCAAATTGATGGATTTATTAAAATGAAATCGTCAGAAGGTGGCAAGAAGCTCTCAACAGTTGATCGAAAATTCAAAGCAATGATTACCAAAGGCAAGACGGATTTGGGCAACCCCTACTCAAACGATGATAAAAAATGGATGAAAAAGATGCAAGCCCATATTCGTACGAACAATTACGCGGGACAAGGAAGACGAGACCCCCACACGAAGGGGGCCGGTGTTGGCTGTGTCACTTACAAGTCCCTAGGAAACATACCTCTTAAAGATATCCCATCAGCTGCTCACATCCTAGCTAAGGCAAAGAGAGACAAAGACGACACAGTTGGTAAGATCAAGGTGTGTTATAATAAGCCGAAACCAGCATCAGCAGATGACTTCACAGGTGATAAGATCACATCCATAACCGTATGGCTTGGAAGAGAGGGTATACTTAGCAAATCCAAAGACTATTATGTTAGAGGAAAACAAATTACAGATGCAGATCTGGCATTTCTCAAGGCTATGATTAAATTCTAAAAGGAAAACACAATGAAGATCACGCGTAATAACCTCAGGAAGCTCATTCTACGTGAGGTATCCTCCTATCAGGTGTCTAGATATGACGAGGCCTCAGGCAATATAAAAATCATCGCTGAGCTAATCATGGCAGGCATGGCCACACTCTCTGGTCAAAACATATCCTCGGAGGATAGATACGAGTATGGAGAGGATGTTATTCACCTTCTCTCCAAGTATGTGGAGCCAGAGGGTATTCAGGGAATCGTTGATGTATTTATGGAGATTAGATCTGGTGGTGGTTCTTCAGAGGATCCTTCCCGTACAATATCATTTACCAATCCCACCACCGGTGAGGCTGAGTCTCACACAGGCGTCACTGAAGATGAGGTTGATGAGATACTTGATGCTATGTTTAGGGCCCACGGACAGGATATAAAGTATAGTGTTGATTAGGCTTGAATAGCTCACCTTGGCATCTTTGTAATACGTTACCCCCCTTTCAATATTGGAAAAAATTTCCCTCACTTTGGCATAGTTATTGCTGTATGTGGGGATTTTTTTATCTTTTTCCTCACTTTTATGGAGCGCCTGATGTGGATCACAGTCACCCGACCCCGCCTTGAAAAACTTATTCGCGAGGAACTCGGCCTTGGCAACGGAAACATCGAGGGAATGAGAGATCTCATGGACGAGATGATTCTCGAGTCCAGCGGTTTCGCAGACACAGCCGCAGAAGAAGCGGCCAAGATTAACAGCCAGGTTGGCGCTTCCTACTCAACTGACCAATCCTATTGGGGTGACCTAGGGATTGTAACAGGGGAGGACCTAGCTAGGTCTGTTTTAGCCCAGACGTACTCTGACAGATATAAATCTAGTAATGGCATCCGCCCACGGTGGGTAAAATTTGATGAGATGTCTATCGATGAGATTCAAGCTATGATCAATGATCTCGACGATGAGGAAGACGACTACGGTGAAGAAGATAGAGATTATCAAGATTATGAAGATAGAGATTACGCTAGCGCTGCCAATGATGAGATTGAGGCAGAGAAAGAGATTATGAGAACTCCAGAAGAGGGTGAGGATCTTCCCAAGACTATGGGAATGGGACGTCGCCCTCTTGAAGGACCAGCCCGGCTGGTTCGTAGAGGTAGAAAAATTAGTGAGGAAAAACACGTGAAAGTTACAAGAAGGCAATTAAGAAAATTTATTTTCGAGTCCATTAATGAAATCCTGCAGCCCGACAGGGTGCCTAGCGACTATTATGAACAAGGTCGTGCACCCACACTAATGTCGATAACAGATGATATGTTGAAGGGAATAGAGCTGGAGGAGGCTGACGGTGTCGTGGATGACACGATCATTGCCCCGCCTGTGGTTGGTGAAATGGAAATCAAGCTTGTTCGAAATCTAATAGATGCGTATAAATCTCTTAGAAATGGAGAAAGCATCCGATATCCGCTTAGTGCACAGGATCTTGACTCTCTCCTCGGTCTTTCTCAAGGTGGAGTTTTAAATGATCCGGCAATGGGATTCTCTTCTGATCAAAAGATGATAATGGGTGCCGTCGGTGTTGTTTCCGTTTTAATACTTGTTGCAGTTGCACTTGGCTACAGCGTTAAGGTTAAGGGCAAGGCTGGTGACACGGAAGGCGAGCTTGTTCTCCAGGCTCCAGGAGATACATTCGATGAAATTGAAGTCGATGAAGAAGAGGTGGATGTCACATGAAGGTATCACGAGGACAGATTAGGGAGATGATACAAGAATTTCTCCGTGAAACGGACGCGATGGAGGGCAATTTGATTTCTCCGGGAACGACAGGCTTGGCGGACGCTGGCATGGTCTCAATGCCTGATGACGCAAGAAATTTCTTAAACGATATGGCTGTTCAGATTATGAAGAAAAAGTTTCAAAGTCAGATGCGACACAAGATAAAAGATTTCCTAGACCTTGGTGTCGAGAGGGAAAAAATCATTGTAGCTGCACAATTAGCAGCTCAAGAAATAATTGATAAAAAAGCATAAGAGGAAAATATGAAAATTTCAGGAAAGCACCTTAGACGAGTCATCAATGAGGAGATTCAAAGAATTATGGAAACAGGCCGTTTTTCAGTTACAGGTCCAGATCCATCTAAAGCGTTGTCAACTGAAGATGTCATGAAGCTAATAGCCATGGGGTTTGACGTATCAGGTATCGACGGATCATCTCCAGAAGCCATGGCGTTGAAATCAGGAAAAACTGGACCGCTATCTACTGAAGAGCTTTTTGCTTTATTTGAAGCAGGTATTCAGCCTGGCGATCTTGCAAACGTTGATCATCGAAACCTAGCACCTGAGCATATTAAGATTTTAATTGACGCCGGTCTATACCAATAAAGGTACATTACGTTGACTCGCATATCGCCAGCGCAGGTCATGGCTTTAGACTTTTATAAGTCAGACATGAATATAGATGAGTATTGTATGCTACAAGAATATGCTTTCCCAGGCTCTCCAAGCGGTGTGCTTCAAGGAGAGATAAAAAATATTCTCATAGATGCAATTCAGGCGGGACTCGGTGTCGGTGCTGTTACACTAACTGGAGGCATGGGTGGTGATACTGCAGTCGATGTGATGTTTGCTGTTAATGCATCAAATGATGTCAAAAATACAGTCGCATCTTTGTCGGAAGGTGGTGGAGATCTTTCTAGTGTGCTAGGCAGTATCTCATCTTTAAACACCGCCGCGGGACTGGATGCCATTTATACAACTGTTCAGGCTATGGTTAATAGCATCATTCAGAATGTAGACTCAGCTGGTGCCATCGCAGAGACGCTTAATAACATAAGAGACGGTATTTTAGAGATAATTGATACAGTTATCAACGCGGTTTCAAAGTGGATAGCTTCTCTCATACCTGATGATGCTGGCCTATCTGGGACAGCAATTAGGCAAGTTGTATCAAAAGCTATACGTGTTGTTGCGATGGAGCCTTACAATGTTTTAAAATCTGGAATTAGTTCACTTCCAGCAGGTGCACAATCAATAGTTTTAAATCCAGGAGAGCTCGCCGAATTTTTAACTGTTACACTAGATTCTATAGTTGAATATCTAAAAACTAGAACAGATAAAGGAATTATCGATAGAGCCACGGACTGGCTGCCGTTTGTAGGTGCTGGAAAAGAGGCAGCTAAAGGCAACTGGAAAGCTGCAGCTGTAAAAGGAACAGCAAGCATCGTTGCACCCACCGTTATGCCAAGTGTGGGGACGTATGTCGAGCTAGCTTCAGAATTTGATACAATCATTGACTTTTTAGACAATACGGTTAGATCAAAAATTCCGATTGCAGTTGAAATCTTTAACAAGATAATATCTCTACTTTTTGGAGGCGTCGCACTTCTGCAGGTGGTAGCCTCTGGAGACTACACAGGTGCAACATCTGGCGGCTCAGCCGTGGCATCGTTAATACCACCTGATGCTGACATTTCTGATATTTTTTCTTCCATTGCGCTTGAGAGAAAAGAAATTAAGATAAATGAATCTCAATTAAGAAAAATTATAGAAGAAGAAATCATAAGAGAAATTTATAAAAAAAGATAATTTTTTTCTCTATTTTGCACAAATTTGTGTACACTTCATGAATACCCTTTATAATTGTGAGACTGGTAAAGAATACCAATCATATGCTTATAGAAGGAGAAAAAAGCATGCCATACAATAAGTCAAAGTCAACGAAGCGCTTCAGTTTCGGAATCAATCGTAACCCAACAGCAAAGAAGGCTGGTAGCAACACTTTTACAATCTCAACCAACCCAGGTTCAGACAAGTATAGTCTTGGTACATCATCTCTTACCATGACAGTGAAGGAAGCTTCGGCACTTCAGGGTTTTCTAAACAGTGAGCTTGGCGGATACTCTCCGTCGGACGATAGCACGATTATTTAATGTGACTTTGTGCATATAAGCACATAAAGCTTAATACTTGACAGCCTCGATTAAACTCGAGGCTGTTTTTTTATCTGCTCATCAATAGTTATTGTTATATTCCCCTGGAGTAATAAAAAATGAGAGTAACAAGACAGTATATTAATAGATTAATTCACGAGGAACGCGTGAGGCTTCTCAGAGAAAGAACAAAGCCTGAGACTCTTGACATAGATCCTGAAGAGATGACTTTTAGTGTGGTAGCTGAGCCTACTAGACCTGAAGAGGGAGAAGAGGATCAAACCATAACAGGAAAAATAGAAAAGCATAAAGGGAGATATCTACCAAAAGCAGATCCAGAAAATCTTCCGTTCGGATATGAATCTTCAAGATCTGTATCTGGTCAGCTTTCTGCGCAGCTAAGAGATGCCGTTAATGACATGCTCGGCGCCGTACCCGATCTGCCTTCATCTCAGCGTGAAACAAAAGGAAGGATGCTTGCTGATGCATTGGCAGCGATAGCATCTAAATATCCGGATGATCCTGATGTCTCAGCTGCTATTAACACTATTCTCAGCGTGAAAATGGGATTTGACGTGCCATATGGTGATGAAGAAGAAGTTGAGGAAACAGAGGTTGAACAGGTTAATGAGATGTCACGAAGAATTCTAAGAAGAGCCATTCAAAGAGAGCTTAAAGATCTTTCTAAATAAGGTAATATTATAATGAAGATAACAAAACATCAGTTGATAAGAATAATCAATGAAGAGCTTGCCATGGTCCATGAGCAAAATATTCCCAGGCCTATGCCAAGTGTTGCATCTACCATGATTCCCGATGAGGAGACTACAATAGATGATGATACTGATTGGTATAATATTCTTCTTGACCTCGGAGGTCTTATTCCAGGGTATGGTGAGATATTTGATGCCATCAATGCTCTGGACTATATTAGAAAAGGAAATTATCTCTTTGCTGCACTTTCTGCTATATCTATAATTCCCACAATCGGTGATGCACTTGGAAAAGGTGGAAAACTAGCAATATTACTAGCAAAAATGGGTAAGGCAGGAAAGTATATAGGAAGAGGTGCTGATTTTGTTGCGGCGAATAAGGGGACAATTAAAAAAGCTTCAGACTGGGGTCGTGATTTAAAACACACAGTCCGTGCCAACAAGGGGAGCACTGATGCCGTATTTGATTACATAGCTACAACAACTAAAAATGATGATATTAAGCAGAGCGTTCCTCAAATGAAACAGGCATTGGATGCATTTGCTGGATCCAGAACAGCAGCGGCTGACGACGTTATTCCGCCTATGGCCTCATGGAGCGGTGAAGTTGCGATAAGTGAGTGTTTTAATCGTGATCGTCTGGCCCTTCTTTCAGGAATAACAGGAGAGGAATGACCCTCTCAATACCTGATCTAGATCTTCCACAACCTAAAGATGTTAAAAAGATCATCTTTGTGAGAATTCCAAAGACTGGGTCGACAAGTGTGTCTGGGATGCTGAAGCAGGGAGGCCTTGTCTCCTTCCGTGAAATTCAATTTATGGTTGACTATAGAACATGGAAAAAGCATATTGGTAAACATACTTTCATATTTTCTACTGTGAGAAATCCGTTCTCTTGGCTAGCGAGCGCGTGGAACTATGAAAAATATCTAAGAGCTAATTTTACATTTAGTGAATTTGTAAAAATTATGTGCTCTGATGATGCATATAAATACTTTGATAGGAATAAATGGCATGCGTACAGATCCCGTGCGCATCCTAACCAGAAAGCTAGCTTTATGCATATTGTAATAAATCAAAATAAAACCCGATCTCTCTTCTATGCGCTTTTTAACGAGAGTGGAAAATGTGATCTTAGTGTTATACTAAGACAAGAAAAATTATCTAAAGGGGTGTCTTATATTTCAGATTTTTTTCAAAAGCCCTTTCGGAAGCTCGCTTCACACAAAAAACGGATGAAGCGGAATGAATATAAAAGTCTATATACACAAGAAACAAGAGAAATGGTTGAGTCGTATTATAAAAACGACCTAGAGGTGTTTGGATATAATTTTGACGGCCCGATAGGAGGTGATATTATAATTGATCCCAAGAAAGTTTCAATTAGACCTTTTGTTTTTGACAATCTTTATGATATGCCAGATCCTGCAAAGTTTAATTTCTATGGCTCAAGCGCCCCTGCCGCCGCACCGAAGAAGCCTGCGGCGAAGAAGCCTGCGGCGAAGAAGCCTGCGGCGAAGAAGCCTGCGGCGAAGAAGCCTGCGGCGAAGAAGCCTGCGGCGAAGAAGCCTGCGGCGGAGAAGTTCTCAGGTAGAGCCAGAGGTCAGCCATCTGTCAATGGTGCAAAACAATCTTCTAAAAAAACTACAAGATATATTATGGTTAATGGAAGGAAGATGAAAGCCTAGATAGTTATTACTGTTAACCATAGTGAGTACAAATATGAAGATAAATAGAAATCACTTAAAGAGAATTATCGTTGAAGAGATTAGAAGTCTAAGTGAAGGTTGTGGATGCGGAGGGGGAGGATGTGCTAGCTGCGGTGCTGGTGCACAAGATGATGAAGATGATTACGCTATCTCAAATATTCATGATGAAGCTGATGATAGGCTTCTAAGCAAGGATGATGTTCTTAATGTTGTTCTTGTCCTCGCTCAGAATACATCTTGTCCGGTTACAAGAGCAGCTCTTATGAATGTTGTAGATGAGCTTTCACATTCCGAAGGAGATGACTGGGCTGACTCAAGTGATGATGCTTTTGGTGCAGGTGTCGATGCAGGGACTAGAGATAGAGAAGATTTTAGCTATACAGGTGATCTACCATCAGATCCTTCTGACGCAGGTGAGCTTGGATACCAAACCGCAATGATGGGTCTTCATGATGACGAACACGGTTGAGGCGAGTAATTAAGCTAGTTTAGCTTATATATTTTTAGGAGACGATGTGAGAATCACAAAGCACAATCTTATGAGAATTATAAAAGAAGAGCTTGACTTTTTTCTTGAGCAAGAGGCTACAGGAGAGGAAGGTCTTGCGCTTAGCGATGAGGCAAAGAGAAATGCTGCGGAAACTGCTGCCAAGGTAAAAGCTAGTAATGCTACAACTTTAGCATCTCTTGAACAGTACAAGGCAGAAAATCCTAATCTTGATCACGCAGCTGTTAATGCAGCAATAGAGAATCTACAAAAGGTTGGAACTGAAGTAGATGCATCTATGAAACATATCACTGCAGAGAGTAAAGATATAAATGAGTTTTGGCCCACAGTTACAAGGGCTGCAGGATCTGCTGCGGGTGGCTGGGCAGCTTCTAAGGCATCTTCCTATCTTGATGAGGATGATTATGAGGTTTTTACACAAGAAGTCCTAGAATCTGATGAAGATGACGAAGATGAAGATGAAATAATTAAAGAAATTTTAAGATATCTGGAAGCCAATGGATGAAAAATACACTGCTAGAGGAGTTCATAAGAGACTCTATAAAAGAGTCACGTTATAGAAATTATGATCAAGAGGATGATGTTCCTCATGGTTTAAATTTTTTTGAAGTTATCAAATATCTCTCTAGCCGCTTCGGAAAAGCCAAGATGGCTCTGACAAACAGCCCTCTTGATCTTGAGAGAAGCTATGATCCTTCTGGCGGCTTTGTGAATAAGCCGGCAGGTTTATGGTACGGGTGTGGCACAGCATGGCTTGACTGGCTAGAAAGGGAAGGGCGGGAACCGGCACCAGAAGAGTATCAAATTTGGTCACTTAAAATTGATATGTCTAAGGTAAAGTCAATAACATCTCAGCAAAATCTTCAAAAATTTAGCTATACAAATGCAGACTATTCTGCATATTCGGGTACAGGGCCGGTGGCAGTGGACTGGAACAGGGTGGCCCAGAAATTTTCAGGCATCGAATGTTGCCCATATCCCGTGGGAGAAGGCTTGATGATAAGATATAAATTTATGTGGTATGCCGCCATGGATGTTTCGTCAGGGTGCATATGGGATACATCTGCAATAACAAATAGTATGCTGGTAGCAGAGAAAAAAGAAGATGGTTGGGAGGTGTATGTATGAAATCTCTCTCCAATATAAATAAAAAGCTTCCAGACTTTCTATATCGCGATCTTGATAGAGCTATCATAGAGTCAGAATTTTGGAAATATGATAACACAGAAGATGATATGGATATGCGCAGCACGTCTGGAGGATGGCAACAGCAGACTCCAGCAGGTGAAATCTTAGAAAAAGCTATTGAAAATTATTTAAAATCGTTAGGTGTTAATGTTGACATAGTTGTAATATCAGCAGACCCATACGATAATCCTTCACTTAATCTTCCAGTAGGGCCTGGACATAAATTATATCCCAACAAGCTAGTCGCTGGTGGTCAGCAATCAGTCTCTACCCGAGGAAGATTTATAATGTACCTATTTATGCTGCCTGTTAGTGAAAATTTCAATTCTAGTGATATAAATTCGGGCCAGGTATCACGCGATATTGGAAAAACAATAAGACATGAATTAATTCATGCAATCCAAATGGAGAAAAGAAGAAAAAATCAAAAAATATCTAGAGCGGCAGCAAAAGATAGATTTGAGATAGAAGGAGAAATTCAAAAAGACACCTCTAATAGACAAGATTATCTTGGTTCTAAGATTGAGATTGATGCATATGCACATGAACTTGCTGAAGAATTATTACAAAAGTATGGTAAAGAAAAATCGTTATCAATTTTACGAGGAAATATACCTCTTGAAAATTTAAACTTGTCGACACAGGCTATGGAGTATTTAGAAAATATTCCGAGCAAAGATGCAGTTATGAGACTAAAGAAAAAAATATACACGCACATATTGGATCTTGAAAAAAGAGGAATTTATTCTGAGTCTAAAAAGAAAAAGAAAAAATATAGAGGATTTCATCCAGAAGAAACATATATTCAAGGGACAGATAAAAGTCTATATCTGGACAAGCCAAGTACACATGGAGGCTGGCCTGAAGGTGAATACAAGCCAACAGTAATGAAGCAGATTTCTGACTGGTTAAAAGACATGAATATGATTAAGAACGAGTGGAATTCTTTTGTAAGTCAAAGTAAGAATGCTCTTCTAGAGCAAAAAGGATTTTTTGGTAAAGAATTTGAAGAATTCAAGTCAAGATTTGAAAAAGGTGAGGATGCATTACAGTTAGCAAGGGACATGGGATGGAGTGAAATAGGGGCTGGATCCACTAGAACAATATTTGAGGTGCCTGGCGGTGAGTTTGTTCTTAAAGTTGCAAATCCGATCCAGTCAAGAGGATTTGAAATGTCGCACGCAGTTGATTCTAATAAAGCTGAGGCTAATAACTCTATGAATACAAAATATCCCACTGTATTTCCGAAAATCTATGAGAGAGCAGAAGGATATGAATGGATAGTTCAGGAGAAAGTAAGGCCTATAAAAGATAGATTTGAAATACAAGATCACTTTTTTATATATGGTTTGGACCTAAGGCAGTCTCACTTGCCATTTTCACTTGCGCTAGATTTAGCTGCGACAGAGATAAGGGGCGGAGATGCTAGCGGTATGATTGAAAGATTTGGTTCATCATTTCCAAATTTTGGAGAAGTCTATAGAAATCTTAAGAAAAATAGAACGTTCAATGAGCTTGCCGGAGCAATAGCTGAGTTTGGAATAGATCCATCAGAGATAAGACCCGGAAATGTTGGATTTGTTCATAGGGACGGAGAGGATCAATTTGTGCTTTTAGACGCAAGCATTTTCGATAGAAGCGTGTGACATTATATCTCTGATAAATTTTGTCTAAATATCTGTCTCACACATCCATTAATAAATACTTCATATACATCATATTGAAACCAGTCTGGATCTGTTTTAACTCTATCAGGTCTACCTACATACCTTACTACTACAGCCACGTCACCTTCTGAGATCTTAGTTGATTCTCCAAAAAAATCATTTGAAGATGGATATGAAGATAGCCTTATCTCTTTATATACTTTAAAGCTTTTTTCATGCAAGCTATTTCCAACCATAGCAAAGCCATCAGATGAGTATATGAGTCCATCTATTTTGACCTTACAAAGCGATCCTGTCCCTATTTTAGATTGTAACATTCATATTTAATTATGAACATGAATATCTTTATATTTATCATCATAATTAATGATAGGAAATATTATTATGATTAAGATATTCTTGCCTCTTTTTTTACTATTTGCTTGTGAGCCATCAAAGGTCACGATCTCAGAAGATACTACACAAATCGCAGAAGAGGAACCTGCATCACTTATTCACGGAGGAAGTCCAGTTCCTGAAGAATGGGATGACTGCGGAGGTGAAATAGGGGATCATCCGTGCAACATGTCTCTTGTAGATCAATATAGTGATACTTTTGAACTTTATGACAACTATGGAAAAGTGATAGTTTTAGATTTTTCATCGATATGGTGCGGAGTATGTAATATGATGGCTCATGATGCACAAGAGTTTATGGACGACTATGGTGATAGTAATTTTTTATGGGTCACAATACTAATAGAAAATGATCAAGGAGATCCTCCAACAGAAGACGATATACAAAATTGGGTAAATCTTTATGGAATTATTGATGCGCCAGTTGTTGCAGGAGATAGAAGTTTAATAGATTTAACAGCAGAGTCTGGGTGGCCGATAGCCGCGTGGCCCACGCTTGTTGTTATAGATAGAGAGATGATAGTTAAATATGGAATAAATGGTTGGAATGAAACAACTATTAGGACTTGGGTAGAGTCTGAGCTATAAAATTTACTGGAACTATAATGAAGATAACTAGATCACAAATAAAAAATATTATTAGTGAAATTTTAGAAGATGAGATGTCTCTAAATGAGAGAATAGGTACAAAAGCAGGAAAGAATGCCGAGAAGCAACATTCGACAAATTCAGGTGAAGAAAGCAAAAGTGAAAAAATTGATACAATAGACGTGTCTTCTGCATCTGGTAATGCTGCATCTAATTGTGAAGCTGAATTTTCAAAATGGTCGGGTAAAAAAGAGTCTAATCCTGAGATGAAAGATGTTCTTAGTGCATACTGGAAAAATGTTGGTGCGCCTGACCATGGTGACTCTGAGCCGTGGAGTGCAGCATTTGTATCATGGTGCATGCAAAATGATGCTGATTTTAGAAAATCAGCATCCCATAGCACTTATATGAAAGCTGCAAAAAAAGCTAGAGATGGTGATTCTAAGTCTGGGTTCGTTGCATATAAGCCTGAGGAGCTTGCAAATGGACCGGATGCTGGTGATGTTATTTGCAAGCCTAGACAAGGATCAGGTGATGGTTGGGATAGCATAGGGTCCAAAAATCACTGTGATGTTTATGTTGGCGGCGGTGAAATGATTGGAGGCAACTTAAGTAACACATCTAGAAAAGTAAATTACAATCCCAATAAAGCAACAATGGTTATAAAGAAGCTAGCTGAGAATGATCTTCAAGATATTATTCTCGATGTTCTGATGGAAGATGACAACATTATTGAAAGAATAGGAACCTCTGCTGGCAAAAAACCTGGTGAATCTTCACGAGATTATTCTGCTATGGGTAGAAAAAGTGGAGATGCCGAAGGAGCATCTAGCTGTGCATGGAACAAAGGGGCAGCAGCATCTATAAGTTCAGACTGGAAAGAAAAAACTCTTGTTGATGTCATTTCTGGCGGAGGCACATCTAAAAAGTTTGACGATGTTTTGCCTCTTGATGGTGGAACAGTGGGAATAGCACACTGGGCCGCAGGAGGAATTAAAAGTTTTCTAAAAGCAAATCCTGATGCTCCGCAGCCGCCCGGCGGCGCTAGAGATTGTAGAAAAGATGCAGATGATTCTTCTTCTGTATCTAGCGGAAAAAATGCATCACCTGATTCACCAGGTTGTTTTCTTGAGCCAGGGACAAATAATAAAAACTCTTGGGTTGGAAAGATGAAAAAATGGCTCTCGTCAAATCAAGATAAACAGATAGCTCACTGGAATAAAACAAAGGCTGATGAGCCTGCAGCACTAGCACAGGGAAAAGGGTGGAATACATCAAGGCACATGGCAATCGCTGCCGGAATATCAAATAGCTTAGGCAAGGGCGGCTTTAGCAATCTTGCTTCAAAAAACGACTGGGATCCTGAGAAAACCCTGGCTGCGTATTCTGTGCTGCCATCGTCTAGTGACGGGAGGCCATCGAGGCATAAAATGAAACGAAAAGAAAGAATAGATAAGTTTTTTCCATGCAATGAATCATCCATTATAGAACAACTAGTAAAAGAAATTATAAACGAAGAAATTATGAATGATGGAGAGATAATAGATTTTTCCAAATATAAAGCATCTAAAATTAAAGACGAATCTGAGCAGGAGTGGTTTGATCTTCTTGATATAGAAGAGCTACAAAGATATAAGAATGCATCACGTGCCATACAAAAAGACAAAGAGCTAGATAGTGACTGGATAAATACAGCCGACGATGATTTTGAATCGTATCTTCAAGGAGTTGAATCTGGAAAGGTAGTAGACATGTTTTCAGATGAAGATCCCATAAGTGAACAGAGAGATTCCGGAGCGACAGCAGCCTATCCCGGCTCTGTTGGCATTGGTATGAAGGTTCCGTCTGCATCTACTGCAGGCGCCTCTGCAAATCAGTGTCAGATAATGAGAGATGAAATTGAAAATACAACTAATCAGTTACATACGACTCATCCTAATGATCCATTGTATAAGACTCTTCAAGATAATCTAAGACTACTTCAGCAAAATCATGATAAAGTGTGTGGTCCATAAAAAAAAGACGCAGATTCAAATATGTATTGATGTTAGTGATAAATTAAGTTATATAAGCATAAGGTATAGACAATGAAAATAAGTAAAAGACAGATTAGAAAGCTAGTCATGAATGAGATATCGAACAAAGGTAAAAAGTCTAATGTTCTTGATATTGATGTCAATTATATTTTAAGAGAGCAGAAAGAAGACCTCGGAGAAGGAATGTTCTCAAGTGCACTTAAAACAGCTGCTACAAATCTAGTACCTGGCGGCAGGTGGATATCTGACTATTCACAAGCCCGTGGATTTGACGATCTAGAAGATGCTGTTGAAGAGTTTGATAGAAGACTAGAGAGTATAGAAGAGAGGCTTGCTACTTTAGAATCAGTAGCAACAATATAATGAAAAAAGGCCTAGTATATCTTAGAGATCTCACTGAAAGATTGTTATCATGTGAGAGCCCCAAGCCGTGCATAGATCTTAGAAAAGTTGTTGCAGGTTTCAAGTGCTCGGAGCGTATTTCTAAATCAAAAAACTCTAGCCACGCAAGCTCTTTGGAAAGCGGTGTCGTTGATATTACTATAGAGGAAGATAATAGAGATGCCTGAGCAGGAAAATGGATGGAATGAATGGTCTCGTCATGTGCTAAGAGAGCTAGAAAGACTTAATGACAATTATGAAAGTCTTAGAACTGTTAACGAGGAAATACGTGCAGAGATCACAAAGGTTTCATCTATCCAGGCAGAAGTTGATGACATAAAAGAGTGGAAATCTAGAATAGACGATGTATGCTCACCGGCACAGCTAAAAGACCTCTCTATTGAAATAGATTCTTTGCGTGATTTTAAGATAAAAGCCGTAGCAATATTTGCAACAGTACAGTTTGGAATGGTCGCCCTCGCTTGGGCACTTAATGTTTTTAGTTAATAGTTATTTTTAAGAAATTGGAGAGTTTCAATGAGAAAAGTTAAAGTTTCACCAAATTATGTAAGATCTCTTATTGCAGAAGAAAAGACACTTCTCGCAGAGCATCAGAGATATAAAGACATGATCATTCTCGAGGGAATGAGAATGCAGAAGGCGGGGTATACACAAGAGCAGATAAATGAAGGACTAATGGATATTATTAAATCCCTTGGTGGTGGATTTATAGAAACATTTAAATATGATATGACGCTTTCTTTGCTTGGTGCACTTGGAATGGACAAAGAAGGATTCATCGCAAGAGCTATAGCAAATGTTATAGAAAATGCTGATATCATGGAGTTTAGGAAATATTTCTCTCCTGGTGGGTGTCAAGAGCTTGGTAATCTCATTATGAAATCACTTGCAGAGACAGGCGTGGAGCCGGTTATTGATGGTCTGATGAAGGGCCTCGGTATAAATCCAGAGAGCAGGCTGTATGCATCGATGCGAGAGGCTGTCACAAACTCTGTTCTAGAGGGAGATCTTTCTGAACACATCCAGTCAACTATTACTGAGTGGATTTGCACCTTCGACGTGTCAAAGATAGTTGATGTATTTAAACAGACCAAGGAGAAGGCAACAGGCGCAGCTAGTGATGGTGGTGACTGGCTAGGAAGCATGGTTAAAAAAGGTGCTGGGTGGTTGTCGGGTGATGATGATGCACCTGCAAAAGCTTAGAAAATGTATACAAATAATCCTTGAAGATCTTGGAAAAGTTAAGGGTGCCGCACGGGGCTACGGTGCTATTAGCGCAAGAGTTGTCGGATCAGATAGAACTATGCTTGGCGACTCGGATGAAAGAGATAGAGGAGATATAAAACAAGCCTCTCCTGTTAAAGTCAGTAAAGCATTTATTAGAGCTCAAGCACTAGTTAATCCTGGTGATGCTTAGGTTTTTCCGCTAATATAGAATTCAGAAAAATCATCTGCTTCTTTTTCACTTTGTGAGATGCATCTTGTATGTTGCCAATAGTGAGCCATCTCATGTGCCAGTATCTTTGAAGTCTTATTGTGGTCATACTTTGTTGAAATAAAGATTGAACTTTGACCAGATGGAGCCACAGTGGCATCATATATCGCATCTATCTTATGTGATTTACTTTTCCATCTCACAAATGTAGCTACTTCTCTATCATTAAGAGTGTCAAAATCAACAAGGTACACATGCAGTGATAAGTCAATACATTTTTGAGAATTAGAGTAGTAAGATTTTAAACTGCTTGTCATATTGTTGATATCTGACAATCGTATCTTTGAATCTGCATCTGACGTGCCGTGATAGTATATCTCTACATTATCAATACTCCTATGAGAAACATTAGAAAATTTTGTGGCTTCGAGTATATTTTGGTATCCTGAAGCGTTTGCGCATAGCATGCAAAAATACAGTATCATTAGAATGGTTGACATTTTTTTCCCCGTATATTAAAAATACACATGTTATGATTAAATTTACAAGGAATCATCAAATAAAGCTGAATAGTTATATTCGTATTCCTCAAGCACGGAGAAGCGCATGCTCTTATCTGAAAAGAGAATTAGACGAATTGTAAAAGAAGAAATATTAAAGAAGTCTAGAAAGAAAAGAAAAATAAATGAAGCATCAGCAGGTGAGGAGAAAAGATGGAAGCAGATCACCTCAATGCTTGGGATAAGTGAGAATCCTACAGAGGATCAATATGACAGGGCCTGGGACGCCTTTATTGAAAATCACTACAGGAGAGACCCAGACAAGCGAGGTCAGCCAAAAGTATTTGAGCTATTTTCTAATAAAGATGTGATTGCTGCACTTAATAAGTTTGGCGGTAAATATACACAAACAAGCGACGAAGAAGAGAAGATATTTATATTCCTCTTGGCATATAAGAACTCGAAGGGAAGGCTAGCTGACAAGGAAGAGAAAGAGGGAGAAAAAGAGGAAGAAAAAGAAGTTAAAAGTGCTGAGACGCTAGCTGTTCTCGCTGCTCTTGGGCTTGAAGAAGATGATGAAGAGGGAGATAAAACATTCCCGTTTGAGAATTATGCAAACCAGGAGATAGAGTATAGAGTTGAAGACGGCAGACCAATTATAACTGATTTTGATAATATGGTAGATGCTCTTGAAGATGCCCTCGACCCGAGTGTTGATAAGGAAGATCTAGATGATGTAAGAAGGATTTTTGACTGGCTTGGAGGAACGCTCACAGGTCATGAATGGAAGCCTGCAGGATACGACGGAGATGACGGCGTGGTGGATGCAATTAGCTGGCTCGTCGGTGAATATAATGACACTACAGGAGATACACTAGGCGGCGATGTAATTGGTGTTACAGTGGCACCCTTTGATCCAATGGGAACTGGAAAGGCAAAGGAAAGAATGATTAAGGTTCTTCAGAAACTTAAAATAGGAAAGGGCGACAAGGGTGGCTCTGGTGGACCGCTTAGAGAGGCAACAATACCCACACTTAAAAGAGTCACCAAGACTCGTAAAATATTACAAGAGATAATTAGAAAGCAGATAAGGCAACTTAATGAAGCGCCGCCAGGAATAAAGAAAAGGCTCAGCGTAACAGATACAGCTCCTGCAGGAGATACTACTGTAACTTCAGGTGGTACGGGTGAAGCTGGGGGGAGTAAGCTTGCCAAGTCACAGGCTCTGTTTGACAAGAAGCTTAAGGGAAAGACTGGGGATGTTAAGTGGATGAAAAATCACCCAACAAACCCGACAGGGGACGGAAAATATTACCCCGCAACGATGGTCTCTCTTGACACAGTAGACCCAATATTAGTGACAGTTAAGTGGAAAGATGGTGGAAAGATTCAGACAAAAACTCCCTTTAAGGCCGAATATATCAAAAAATCCGGAGGAAAGGCGAGCGGATCAGGTAAGTCAGGAAAATACACCACATGGGATAAAAAGTGGCCACTAGAGAAGTATCACAAGGGAGATAAGGTCAAAGAGCTCCAGGTTGCTCTTCAGAAGCACAAGAAAGATCTCAAAGATGATACATTCTTCGGCCCTGACACTGAGTCTGCTTTAGCTAGTCACCCTGTCAACAAGGATAAAAAGAAGGTTGTTGATGAGGAGCTGTTTAAATCTATAGTCGGCTGGGAGGGTGAGGGTGAGGTTGCAGCTGTTGCCACAGATTCTCTCTCAGCTACTGGTGGGGGCGGAAAAGGTAAGGTTAAAGTTAAGGGCGGGCCGCATTATAAGTTTAGGCAAGGAAAATGGGACAAGCGAGCACATGAGATCATCATAAATCCAAAAGGTACGTCACAAAAGCTATTTAATGAATATCTTAAAGGAAAGGTAAAAGACGCAAATCTAGAAGGACAAAAGAAAAGAAAAGTAGATAAGATTAGAGTAATATTTAAGGATGCCTCTGAGGCAGACAGAGTAGCAAAAGCTGGAATATCAGAAGAAGAATTTAAAACAGCTGAAGTTCGCACCGGTCGTGGAGTTGGTGCAAAAGCAAACGTTAGGCTCAACGCTAGGGTGGCATGGAAAGCCCTTGCTCATGCAAATCTCTTAAGTCTCACGCAAAGCTCTTAAGTAAGGTTCCGGAGCAATAGTGAAAATATCAGAGTCACAGCTTAGACGGCTTATACGTGAGGAGCTTTTAAAAGAGCGAATCGGTACAAAGGCAGGAAAGACTGTTGACTGGGCACAGTCCACTGGTAAGTCATTTTTTGATGATGCTAAACAGGATGGTGTTACGACAGCTAACTTTGTCGCTGATATTCCAGATGGCACCACTATTGCACATCCAATAGGCAGACTGCCCGGAGACGGACCCCCAAGGAAAACAAGCGGTGCTGGACCAAGAAAAAGCCCAAAGTCTGGTGCTTCATCATTTCACAAAGGAAGAGATTACGGAATTAAGGTGGGGACACCGATTGTGGCATTTGCTGATGGCACTGTGGCTGCAGCTAAAAACGCTGGAAATGCTGGTATATTTGTCGGAGTGGATCATTCATTTAGCTGGACAGATGGAGATAAGTCTGGGCCAGTTCAAACACAGTATATGCACCTAAGCAAGCCCTTGGTCAGCCCTGGAGACAAGGTAAAGGCAGGCCAGGTGATAGCACTGTCTGGAAATACTGGAAATTCTACTGGTCCTCACCTTCACTTTACATTCAAGATAGGCGGGAAGCAAAGCGCTAATGATGACCTATATGCAAGCAAGCTGGATTCTGCAACCGCAATACAGGTAAAGGAAGCTGGAGAATCTCCAGTGGCAGACGAACCTCAGCCCGAGGCAGGCTTAGAGAACGTCTAAGATTCACCCTGTTACAAGGTCAGATCTCCTTACAGCCTCATATATCATTCTTCTACTTGGGTGGCTTTTTGCGTATCTCTTTATGATTTCACCAGCTTTTGCATTGGCCTCATCTTCAACTGAGCCACCGGCATCCTGTATCTGACCGACAAGCATTCCGTTTTCATCTTGCATCATATGAACAAGCTCGTGAGCAACAGATCTCAATACATCCACAGTTGCTCTATTTTTGCCATACACCTTTACTAAATTATTTCCACGATGATATGCAGCTGTTGTTGATATGTCATGCTGGTCTCTATCATCCACTATGTATACTTCAAATTCACCTGTAATCGGCAGCCATGCTGCACAAAAATTTATGAAGTCTCCGATTAAAAATGCCTTCTCTTGGGTGAGATCAAGGTCTTTTGACATATAAAGCTTTCTCATTTTTTCTCTTTTTTATGAACGTGTTCTTCTTTACCTAATAATTATTATTGAAATCTCTACATTTGAGGACTCATGCAATGCTTTTAGTTTTTTAATTATAATTAGGATATCTTATAGCTTTTTTAACTTTAATGAGGTGAAAATAGCATTAAGCTTTAGTAACCATTTCTAACAAGGAGAATTAACAAAGATGTCAATTTCTAAAAAGATGAAGGCAAAAATTAACATGATAGAATTAGGAATTCTTCCTGCATTTACGGGATCTGAGTTGACTGAAATGCTGAATTCTTTATCCAAAGATGAAAAGAGAAAGGTGAAGAGAAAGTTTAGAAAAATTTGGAAAAAACTAGTTAAAGAGAGGCCAGACATAGAGGGTATGCTTGTTCCCGATGCTGGTGGTCCGACCAAGGCCCACTTAAGAAACAGGTCAGTGCTTGTGACAAATAAAGTGATTCGAGACACAGCTAGCTTAAAAGATACCTGATTCTGATAGGAATCTCTTGATAGTATTAACCCCCACCCCTAAAGAGACGGAGTTAAACCCCACAGCGGTCATTTGTATCATGCCTACTATTCTACCTTTGTCATCAAATACAAGGCTTCCAGAGCTGCCTCCAGCAGCAGGAATGGTATAATAGCACATATCTGACGGATCGCAGCCTGAGAAAATGCCGTCAAAATGCAAAGAGACTCCTCTTTCTCTTATTCCGTATGGTGCAGATATTGCGTATACTGTCTCTCCAGGTTCTGGCATAAACGTAGCAATTCTCATATCCGACTTAATCTTAGCTGTCGTAGCTAGAAGGCATAAGTCAGATTCACTATCTGAGTGGACTACTTCTGCGGAATATGCTATACCCATATCATTTGTCACCCATATGTCCGACTCTAGCGTTGGTGATCCTGGAGATACATAAATAGATGTAGAAAAATCGCCCGGATGACAAAAGTGATCTGCAGTTAGAATATAAGCTGTTCCGCTCTTTTCTGATATGGCTACTCCGGATGCAGTTCCTTCCATCATGAGAGTCTCTTCTTCGTTGCATTGGCCTGAAGTATCTGTGCACTTATTGACTAAAGACTGGCTGATAGAAACATTAAAGAAATTACTCTCAGGAAGATCTTTAAAGTTTAAAAACTGACCTGAATCTACTGCCAGGAAAATTGAAAGAACAGAAACTATTACTAGACTAACAGCAAAAAAAGTTTTTTTATTACTCATAAACAAGCCCCTGTTCCGAAAATTGGTAATATTAAATATGGTTTTTAAAAACATTCCTCCTCATTTATTCTTAGCTGAAATCGTTTTTGAATTCTATCTTAATGTAAATTATTATCAGTAAATTCAGCTTTGTTCATGTCTATTGAACATTTTTACTATAATGGGGTATAAATTCTTAGAATTCTTAGCTTATTAGTATTAGTTCTAATTATTTATATATAGAGAGAATAAAATATATGTCTATTTTCAAAAATCATAAAACATCTGCTGATAGATCAGCTTCAGATAGAAGTAGACATAAAGAAAAAATTAGAAGAGCTATAAGAGAGGGAATCTATCATATAGTTTCTCATGAGTCTATTATCGGGCAAGATGGAAAAAAGAAAATAAAGATACCCGTCAGAGGAATAAAGGAATATAGATTTGTTTATGGTGACAACTCGTCAAATAAAAAAGTAGGATCTGCTCAGGGAAAAAATATAAGAAAAGGTCAGAAACTTTCTCAGAGACAGCTTAAAAAGAAAGGACAGGGAAAAGCTAGTGATAAAAAGGGTGAAGAATATTATGAAGTTGAGATAACACTTGAAGAATTATCTCACCACCTGTTTGACAATCTAAACCTTCCTGAACTAGAAAAGAAAAAGTTTAAAGATCTTGTAACAGAAAGCCCTAAGCGAAAAGGATATAGGAAAAAAGGGATAAGACCCAGGTTGTCTAAAAAAGAGACTTTAAAAAATAAAATAAAAAGAAAAAAAGCATCTGAGAGAAATAGTGAAAATTTACTACGGCCTAGAGATGATGATAGATTTCCATTTCATGAGTCTGATTTAAAGTACAAACACATAGATAGAAAACCTAATGAGAATACTAACGCAGTTATATTTTTTATAATGGATACGTCTGGATCTATGAACGAATCAAAAAAGTTCATGGCAAGATCTTTTTTCTTCTTACTATACCATTTTCTACGTCATAAATATGAAAATACAGAGATAGTATTTATATCTCATTCCGTGGATGCAAAAGAAGTCTCAGAGGATGATTTTTTTAAGAAAGGCAGCGCTGGAGGAACGCTGATGTCATCTGGTCTTGAAAAATGTAGAGATATAATTAAGAAAAGATTTCATCCAGATGCTTGGAATATTTATGCCTTTCATTGCTCAGATGGGGATAACTGGCCAAGCGATAATAACAAGGCAGTTAATCTTTCAATTTCACTTAAAGAAATATGTCAGCTATACTGTTATATACAGATAGTACCTAGATCTGAGCAGCAGAGGGAATTTTGGTCTTCTGGTGGCATGGCAGGAATTTATAATAAAATTATTGACTCAAAATTTAAAGTAGTTAATTTAGAATCTGCTGACGATATATGGAAGGAATTTAAAAGAATATTTGGAGAAAATACAAATGTCTAATTGGACCTTTAGTGATCTTAAAAAGTGGGATGAAAAGGTCTGTGCCTTGGCTGAAAAAATGGGACTAGACTGGTTTCCAATAAACTATGAAGTATGTGATTATTATGAAATGATTGGTCATATGTCATACCATGGTATGCCTAGTCATTATCAGCATTGGTCGTATGGCAAGTCTTTTGAAAGAACACACCAGATGTACAATCTAGGTGCAGAAGGACTACCATATGAGCTTATTATTAACTCAAATCCATCAATTGCATACTTGATGAAAGAGAATCCTTTATATTTACAAATACTCATAATGGCTCACTGTGTAGGCCATAGTGATTTTTTCAAAAACAATAGACTATTCTCATCAACGAGTCCTGACTCAGTTGTTTTTAGATTCAGAAACGCTAGAAAAAGAATACAATCATATGTTGAAAATCCAAATATAGGATTAAAAAAAGTAGAAAAATTCTTAGATAGTTTACATGCAATAAGATTTCAAACAGAGAGAAATCTGCTAAGAAGAAAAACTAAAAAAGAAATAAAGAAAAAATATATAGATCTAATCAATAATGATGTCAGCAACAAATATAAAAATTTTAATTTAAATAAACCGCTACTTGAACCTGATGGCGATTTACTTTCATTTTTAGTAGAGTATGGAACTCACTTCGAAGACTGGCAAATAGACATACTTGATATCGTAAAAGATGAATCTAAGTACTTCATACCTCAGATAAATACAAAGATATTAAATGAGGGTTGGGCATCTTTTTGGCACTATAAATTATGTCATGAGCTTGACCTACCTCAAGAGTATCATCTACCGTTTTTAAAGTCGCATAATCAAGTTATAAGACCACACATAGGAAAAATTAATCCCTACCACCTTGGATTTCATATTTTTAAGAAAATTGAAAAAGAAAAAGGAATAGATGAGTGCTTTTTTATAAGATCTACACATGATGATGCTGCTGCTTTAAGATCCTGTCTTGATATAGGTGATTATAGAGAGTTAAATTTATTTAGCTATTCAACAAAGAAAGAAAACATTTCAATAGATGAAATATCAGATGAAAAAGGGTGGAAAGAAGTTAGACAAGATTTGCTATCTAATACAGGTCTAAATTCCATGCCTAGCGTGATAGTCTCTGATATAACAATATCAGGAGATCTTATTCTTAAACATTTGCACGATGGTCGAGATCTTGACCTAGAGTATGCAGAAAGAGTAGTTGAAAAAGTACGGCTACTATGGCCCAAAGATGTTAAATTTTTTACAATAATTGAAGAAGAATCTTGGGAAATATGATATAATGAAAACTGTGGAGTAGTAGATGCCAAAAGATAAGTTTCTAAATCTTATTAAGAACCAGAGAAAGTCAAAGAAAAAGGAAAAATTTAACGGTCCTTTTATTGATTATCTTGAACTAGTAAGCAAAAATCCAGAAATAGTTAAGCTATCTCACATGAGGCTATATAACACTATAATTGAGTCTGGTGTTTCGTCTATAGAAAACAATAATCCTAGAAAAAATAGTATTTTTGACGGAGATAATATAAAACTATACGACTATTTTAAAAGTGAATTCTTTGGAATGGAAAGGGTTATAGCAAAAGTAATGAGATTTCTTAAATCTGCATCTTTGCTAGGAGAGGAATCAAGACAAGTATTACTTTTAATGGGACCAGTTGGAGCAGGAAAATCTGCACTAACTGAACATATAAAATGCGCACTAGAAGGACTTACATACTATCACTTAGAGGGAGACCCCCAGCGCGGCGAGCCACTTCATCTTATTCCTCGGAGCCTGAGAGAAAACTTTGAAAAGCTTTTAGATATAAAAATAGAAGGAGATCTAAGCCCAATAGCACGTCATAAGCTGCTCGAAGAGTATGATGGAGAATATGAGTCATTTCCAGTGACAGAGACTTCTTTTTCGCAGCGCGCAAGAAGAGGCATAGCTTCAGTACCACCAATGGATGCGAATAGTCAAGATGTATCTGTTCTAATTGGGTCAGAAGATATTTCAAAACTTGATCTTTATCCAGAAGATGATCCTCGTGTCTTGTCATTGAACGGCGCATTCAATGTTGGAAATAGGGGAATTGTTGAAATGGTGGAAATATTCAAAAATGAAATAGAATTTCTTCATACAGTAATTACAGCTACACAGGAAAAAAGAATACCATCTCCAGGAAAAAATGATTTAATATATTTTGACGGTGTTATCATAGCTCACTGCAACGAATCTGAATGGAATAGATTTAGAAGTGAGCATACAAATGAAGCAATATTAGATAGAATTGTTAAGATTAACGTGCCTTACGTGCTTGAGGTAAATCAAGAAATTAAAATTTATGAAAAGCAGCTGGGAAGATCAAAGTTCAATGCACACATAGCGCCTCATACAATTAAAATAGCATCAATGTTTTCTGTAATGTCCAGACTTCAACCTTCGCAAAAATGTGATATACTGACAAAAATGAAAATATATAACGGAGAAGATGTTATAGAAAAGGGAAGAGTCAAAAAGATCGACATAAAAGATCTTAGAGAAGAATCTACTAATAATGAAGGCATGTCAGGCATTTCGACCCGATTTATTATGAAAGCTATAGATAGTGCACTTTCAGACTCTGAAAAAAATATGATAACTCCGAACTCTGTTATGGAATCTTTAATAAAGCAGGTTAAGGAGCAAGTTATAAGTGAAGAAGATAGAGATGTCTATCTTGAAATACTCCAGAAGATAATAAGAGAAGAATATCTTAAAATTCTTGAAAATGAAATTGCAAAGGCATTTGTTGCTGCTTATGAGGAACAGGCGCAGTCATTGTTTGATAGCTACCTTGACAATGCAGAGTGCTATACGAATAGAACAACTGTAAAAGATAGAATTACAAAAGAGGAAATGGAGCCCGATGAGGACTTCATGAAAGCCATTGAAGAATCTATTGGAATTGTAGGATCTGCCACTGATGGATTTAGATCTGATGTTACAGCATACATGTTTGCAAAAATGCGAAGAGGCCAGACTATAAACTATAAGAGTTATGGTCCGCTTAAAGAGGCAATAGAGTCTTATCTTGTATCATCTGTGAGAGATATAGCAAGAATAGTTACAAGAAGTAAATCACGTGACGAAGATCAAAAGAAAAAATACAATGAAATGATTTTAACCCTTATAGAAGACTACGGCTATAGTGAAGATTCTGCAGAAGAGGTTCTTACATTTGCTTCAAATAATCTCTGGCGCGACTCATAGATGTTTTCAACAGTAATAGAAAAAGATAAATTTCTAAATACAGCAATATCTTCGACAAGACATATACAGGAAATATTATCTGATAATTCTTACCTTTTAGTAGGCAAAGATATTTTCTTAAAAGATAAAGTTCAAAAATATATTCTAAATGCACCTACAGATAATTTAGACAGTGCTGTGATAAAACCTCTCATTCTTGAATCTGTTATCAGAGCTGAAAACCTTGCCGGCGGAGCAGGGAATATATGTCTTGATATAATAGCAAATTTTTTGGGTGAATACGTTAAAAAAATCAAATCAGGAATATCTCTAAAAGAAATAGAAAAAGATTTAAATAATAAACTAGATAATATCAAAGATGACATATCAAAAAATTCAAAAAAATTAAAAAAGTCTGATTTTCATATGATTTTAAATCATCAATTTTCTACAAAAATGCAGCGAAGCTTAATTGAAACAATATCAGAAAAATCAGATGTTTTTTCTCCAGTATCCATTGAAAAAACTAATAGAAATAATACACGTATTCATTTTTCAAATGGGTTTAAGTTTAATATAAAAATTGATAGACAGTTTCTAGTACACAAGAGAGCGTGGTCAAGAAAAAATGTAAAATGCATGGTAATAGATGGATTCATAGAGTCGATAGGTGAAATACACCATTTGCTTGAAAAGGCATCTTCTACAAATAAACCTCATGTAGTATTTGTAAGACACATGTCTGATGAAGTCAGATCAACAATATTGTTAAATTTAAAAAGAGGAACTTTAGATATTTTTCCAATTGAAGTTGGATTTGATGAAAATACATTAAATATATTAAACGATATCTCAATATGCTGTGATTCAGATTTGATATCTTCTCACAAAGGAGACACAATATCAGCTGCATGTAGAAAAGACCTGACTATTGTAGACAAAATAGTAATTACGGAGTCAGAAATTAGAATAATAAACAGATGCGATGAAAAGGCTCTATCTGCTCAGCTAAACTATATTTTAGAAAAAATGAAAAAAGAAAAATCCCCAGAAGTCGTAGATCTTCTAAAGAAAAGAGTAGATTCACTTTCGGCCGAAGAGGTCAAAATATTTATAGGGAATGATATTCTTATTGAAGATAGGCGGGTTATAGAAAAACTTGATAAATTTTTTAGAACAATAAAATCATTCATAAACTACGGGTATGTAAAATCACGTGATATTAGATCAGAAGAGTTTAGAAAAACGCTGTGCGAAATTTACTATCCATCTTCAGCTATATTTTTTGGAACAAGAAATGCTTTTTCTACAATTAGGTCAATAGTCTCTATAGAAAAAGCAATTATAATAAAATAATTTAACTTTTTTATACTGTATTATTAATTTTTAGACAGGAGAATACAATGTCACATGTAAAAATTTCAACACGTGTAGCAGAGCTAATTACGTTTACAAAAGAGAAAACTTTGTCAAATTTATCAGAGTCTGTAACCAGAGGCGATATCAACATAACAAGAGATGAGCTATCAAAGATTTCTGCTCTAGTAGATCTATCGATATCTCAAGGATTTACGCTAGGATACCAAAATGTCGAAGCCGCAATAAAAGAAGCCTTAGAAGGTAATAGTAAAAAATAGCTTATGAGTGTAATATAAGAAAATGGCTGGAGAAAAGCATCTGATACAGTGTCACTGTGTTTTACCGCAGTATAGGAACATGGTTGACCCATTGTTTCATAAGTTTGTAGTTTTTTCAAAAGTCAATAACGATGGTAGCATCATTCAGAAACTATGCAAATGCAATAATTGCGGTGTGATACATAAAATTGTAGATTTTTGTAAATCTGAAATATCTGGCGGAAAAGATTCAAGTGAGGGAATCTTTTCTATTCGCGATGTTAGATCGGGCATGGATGAAAAATTATGTGAAATTTTAGATTCACATGACTGTGACTTGGCAACTTGGGAACAGATAGACGACATTTTAGAAAACCAGGAATGGAATTCAAAAGTTGTTATATCTAAGCAATCACTCGATGATTCAACACAGGTAAAGCTTCTAGTTGTTAGAAGTAGTGATAAATTTAAAATCGAAGCTGAGCTTAGACAAGATGATATAGGATAATATTTTTATGAAAAAATATGGAAAGACAGAAGCTGAAGCTTACACAGAAAAGTTGCATGAATGTCGTGATATAGTAAAGAAAATTATTGACTTCGGCGTGACTGAAAATCAAAAAATTCAAATTATAAAATTGATAGCTTTAGAGCTAGAAGATAATGCTATGATGAAAGAAATAACATCTTTACTAAAACAAGATGATGTAAACACGCCCCAGAAGTTAATATATACTGAATAGAAGGAGTAAAAATATGTCTAATCTATTAGATGAATGGAAAGAGTTAAAGGTTTTAGTTGAAAGCCTGGAGCTTGACGTACACAAAAATGCAGGTGGAAATAAGTCTGCAGGTGTAAGAGCAAGAAAAGGTCTGAGGCTTTTAAAAAAGAGGGCATCTGATCTTGTTAAATCTTCACTATCAGCAAATAAGACAGAATAATTTTGAAAACGGGCCCGTCACGGTTTCGACGGGGTAGGAGAGAATGAGAGTGCAGGTGGTCACACGAAATAACGGACCTAAAACGTGGTTTCAAAACTTTAATTGCCAATAACAATTATCACTTCGAATCTGTCCGCTTAGCGGCTTAATCGGTGGGGTTGCTTAAGACCTTATTACCCAATTTAAGATAACAGGTAGAGATCCTGCGAAATAAAAAAATCAGAATGGTTTCCTGATACAAGCTTACTCCACTTAGAGATAGGTGGATACCTTTTGTATCAGGTGGGGCGCAACAGGTTGATAAGCGCAGGGATCATCAACTACCTTTTCTAATTTGTGATAGTAAACTAGACAAACCTGTGAATGACTTGACTTTGAAGCTATTGCGGACGCGGGTTCGACTCCCGCCGGGTCCACCATTTTAAACCGATCTTACTTTGCGGGATCGGTTTTTTACTTCTCATGTAAAATTAACTGTGACACGGTATAATACAAATAAGGAGTGAGGCGGTATTACGCAGGGTTCTACTGAGATGATATACGACCCGGACCAAGGAATAAGAATCTTAAAAGGGAATACTTGGT